>Ga0316604_10000683_pt1 | contig 37444 bp, 29 predicted proteins | sample OWC_soil_day20_C_FD_207650 | JGI IMG/M metagenome (GOLD analysis project Ga0316604, IMG submission 207650) | Wetland soil microbial communities from Old Woman Creek delta, Ohio, United States - OWC_soil_day20_CT | ecosystem: Environmental > Terrestrial > Soil > Wetlands | place: USA: Ohio... | reverse complement strand
CGGAATCGTCGATAATCCGGCGCAATCCTTCCCGCATCATCGCGTGGTCATCGGCAATCACTACCTTGAGCATCTTATCCAATCAGTGCAAATTTTGATCTAGCGTGATGGTCAATCTTACGGTTGTCCCATGTCCCGGCGTGCTCACAAACTCGATGGCCCCGCCCAGCATGGTGGTTCGCTCGCGCATGCCTGCCAGACCAGTAGATCGTGACTTGCGTTGCTGCGCCGGATCGAAGCCGATGCCATTATCCATGATTTCCATAACCAAATTGCCACTTTGCTGCGTCAGCGTCACTTCGACACAACTGGCTTGGGCGTAGCGCGCAACATTGGTCAACGCTTCTTGCAGGATGCGGAACACGCCGGTCGAGCGCTCATCTGGCAAATTGAATCCCTCCTGCATGCGATTATCGAGCCTGCATTCGATGCCGGTATTGGCGCGGAAATTCTCAATTTGCCACTGAACCGCCATGATGAACCCCATGTCCAGCGTGGCCGGACGCAAGTTGGTCGAAATGTTTCTGACCACCGAGAGGATGTGTTCGACAGACTCCTTCATCCGCTCAACCGCATCGGCTATCTGCTCCGGCTGCCTGCTGACAAGTTTCGGCAACAGGGCCAGATTCATGCGCAACCACGACAGACGCTGGCCCAAATCATCATGGATTTCACGCGCAATTCTCCTGGCCTCTTCTTCCTTGGCCATGATCAGGCTGGTGGTGAGCGCACGGATGGTTTCCTCGTCTTCTTTTTGCTTGCTGATATCGCGAGAAATCGACACATACCGCGTCATCATGCCTTTGTCATCGTAGATCGCATGCAAACTCAACCACGTAATCGAACGCCCCCCGTTCTTGCGTACGCGGATAAACTCGCCCTGCCAGCGCCCGGTGCTGAAAAATTCTTTCTGCATCGCCGCATAAAATTCCGGACTGTACTGTTCCGGGCGCAGTATGTCAGGCCCCTGCCCGATCACTTCATCGCGCGCATAACCTGTTACAGACGTAAACGCCGGATTCACGTCTACAACCTTAGACGTATGATTCTTCGGATCTATGTCAAACACCATCATCGCATCGCTGCTGTTCTGGTACACCAGCGCAGCCAGGCGCAGCTCCTCTTCGGTTGCTTTCTGTTCGGTGATGTCGCGAAAAATGGATACGTATTTGCACATCCTACCTTTTTCATCGAAGATGGCCGAGATAATCAGCCACCCCAAACGGGTCGCACCATTTTTGCACAACGCATAGTATTCCCCCTGCCAGCCACCTGCCTCTCTGACAGAACTTTCCATTGATTCAAAAAATGCCTGATCATGCTTGTCTGAACGCAACAGCTTTGTATTCTTGCCGATGATTTCATCTGGAGCGTAACCAATCAGTGAGGTAAATGCCGGATTGATATCAGCCACAACCGACTCTCTGCTCGCTGCATCGATGTCTGCGATCAGCATCACTTCGCTACTGTTTTGAAACATCAGTGCTGACTGGGTCAGTTTTTCTTCCGCCTGCTTGCGCGCAGTAATGTCGATGGCCGATCCGATCAGCCCCAGGAATTCGCCCTCATCGTTGAAACGGGGAAGCGCTGCGCTCATCAGCCAGCGGTACTGACCATCATGACTGCGCACCCGATATTCCGAGTTGAACGGTTCGCGCCTTTCGTGCGCGGCGCTACGTATCGCCTCGTACTCGTTGGCATCATCCGGATGGATGCAGGTTTTCCATCGGCGGTTGAAATCGTCGAGGTTGATGGCCCCGACGAAATCGAGCCAGCCGCGATTCACCCACAGTCGCTTGCGATTGGCATCGGACATCCAGATCATCGCCGGAGCCGCATCGGCCATCAAACGGAACCGGCTTTCACTTTCCTTCAGGTCAGCCGTCAGCTGATGTGCCTGTTCCTGCGCATGCGCCCGACCGGTACCCAGTAGCCATGTCAAGATCGCCAGCAGCACGCTCAACGCCAAACCTATGCCGAGGATCAGATGCGGCTTGACGTTGTTTAGCCTGGCCTCGAACGCCGGAATCGAGTGCATCACCAGCGTCCAGGTGCTGCCACCAAATTCGACTTTCCGGATGATCCTGAAACCGAGCACCCCTTCCTCATGGGAACCGGACGGCAGGTCGGTTGAGTCGAACAGACGGGTTTTATCCGAGATTTCGCCGTCGTATATTTCGACACCGAGATTGGCGGTAATTTCGTCCGCCATGCCCGTCATCGCATCGTTCATGTATAGCGGCGCAAAAACCCAGCCGGTGACATTCGTTCTCCGTTCCTCCACGGTTTCATGCGGCACGCCATTGCGGTAAATTGGCAGGAACATCAGGATGCGGGCACCATTTTCAACTGTCGTTCGCCCCTGCAAATCGACCTTGCCGGTCAGGGCAATCGCATTGCTGTCGCGCGCCTTTTCCATCACAGCCCTGCGTTCTGGATCGCTGAATTGGTCGTAACCGAGTACGTTAACCTTCGGCTCCTGCTTCACCTGCTCATGCTGCGCGACCACGGCAAACACCGGCCGTCGCCCCTCCGGCCGGATGACATAATCCAGCAAGCCTTGCCGCCGCATCTCGGCCACATGCTGCGCCAGGCGTTCCGCCGGCACCAGCATCGTCAATCCGACGTAGTGCACGCCGCGATACAGCTGTCGGTCATTTATTGCCGCGATAAATGCCTTGAGTTCATGCCGTTCGACCTTATCGCTCCCCTCATACAGGGCCTGCACGCTGTGCAATGCCTGGCCGTAATGACTGATGCGCTCCTTGATATGGTTCTCAATCCGAACGACGCGGAAATCAAACTCCGCCTTCAATTCCGCGATAGCTGCCTGGCGCGCATTTACCCAGAGCCAGGTTGTAAAGAGCAAACCCAGCGACAAGACAAGCGCCGCCAAACCCCAAGGATGTAGGCCAAACCTATTCATCTGCTTTTGAGTTTCCCCCCCATCTGAAACCTTATTCAATTTGCTCATAAATCATGGCCGTTAGATATAGTGTGAATGACATCACAACAAGATGATGCCATTCTAATTGACAGCGGATCGAGTTCAAGAACCAATCAATCTGATGTGTATCAACCGCAAAAGTAGAGCCATTGTCCATCATGCCCCCAATTGAATGGCGCTCAAATCCCCTAACAAAGTCACACCACCAGCGCCGAAGTCGTAACATCTCTAACCGAAAAAAAACCCCGCAATCTGAAAAATGCGGGGTTTTCCGTTCGGCAAACGGGGGACGGAATGTGCCCAGTTTCCTTTCTTGTACTTTAGCGGCACCTACTGGCTTTTCAGCCCGCAGGGCGAGAGGCTCAATACTCCATGAAAATGCGCTGCAACTCTTTGGAGTCATTCGTTGACGTCAAAGCAACCGACGCCAAAATGCGTGCTTTCTGCGGGTTCAGGTCGTGCGCAACAACCCAGTCATACTTGTCATCCGGCTGTTCAGCGTTACGCAGAACAAAACCACCGGCGTTAACGTGTGAAGAGCGGATGATCTGGATCCCCTTGCCGCGAAGCGCTCTCAAAACCGGCACCAGCGTTCCGCTTACGGAGCCATTACCAGGACCGGCATGAATGATAGCTTTTGCGCCAGCATTGGCGAATGCGCGGTAGGCAGTATCGTTGACATTACCGCCAGCGTAGGCAATTTCAACCAATGGCAAGGAATCGATTTTATCAATATCAAATTCGGAATTCACCGTATGGCGCTTGTCGAGACGGCGGAACCAGTAGTTTTGGCCTTCGACCACCATGCCAAGCGCGCCCCAGGGACTCTTGAATGCCTCAACCTTGATATTGATGGCTTTCGTGACATCACGACCGCTGTTGATCTCATCATTCATGACTACCATAACACCGCGGCCTTGTGCGTCCTTGCTGCCAGCTACCTTCACGGCGTTATACAGATTGAGCATGCCATCCGCTGACATTGCCGTGCCAGGTCGCATCGATGCGACCACCACGATGGGCTTCTTGCTCTTGATTACAAGGTTCAGGAAATAGGCCGTTTCTTCAGCTGTGTCTGTGCCGTGTGTAACCACAACACCGTCAACGTCGCTACGCTTGAGAAGCGCCGAAATGCGCTTGCCTAGTGTGATGAGATTGTCGTTCTTAAAACTTTCAGACGCGACCTGGAATACCTGTTCCCCGCGAACATTTGCTACATTTGCCAGTTGCGGAATACCTGCGATCAATTTGTCGACCGGAACTTTGGCTGCCTGATATGTGGCACTGTTGGTGACATCTGCTCCCGCACCAGCGATGGTGCCGCCGGTAGCGAGTATGACAACATTCGGTTTGGTCTGAGCGACAGACGCCCCGCTCACAGCCAAAGCCGCTGCAATGCTTACTAAGCAACGTATTACAAATTTGGCAAGATTCATATGCATCCTATAAGTTTCCTATGAGTGGTTAAGGGTGATATCACACGGTGTATAACAAAATAACGAGGACCCGAAAAGCCGATGGCAGGCCGTCCGGCTTCATCAGGCTTCGGTCGAATCATCAGGAACTGGCAGCGCTTCATCCACCTCGGCTAACGCATAGTCCACCGGTTCAATAGCGCCCTCCCATTTCGCAACCACTGCCGTTGCGATCGCATTGCCCAAGACATTGGTTGCTGAACGGCCCATATCTGCAAAATGGTCGATACCGAACAGCAGCAACAGCCCAGCTTCGGGAAGGTTAAACATCGGAAGGACGGCTGCAATAACGACAAAAGAGGCACGGGGAACGCCAGCAATCCCCTTGCTGGAAACCATCAGAACCAGCAGCATGATGAACTGGTCACCAAGGGAAAGCGGTATGTTGTAAGCCTGGGCAATAAAAAGGGCGGCAAAAGTCGTAAACATCATTGAGCCATCCAGATTGAATGAATAGCCCAGCGGCAATACAAAGCCAGTGACACGATCTTTAACGCCAAATTTCTCCAGCTGCTCCATAAGCTTGGGGTAGGCAGCTTCGCTGGTGGCGGTCGAAAATGCCAGCAGCATGGGGGCTCGCACCAGCCTGAGCAAAGAAAAAACGTCTTTCCCCATGACAAAAAAGCCTGCGAATATCAGCACACACCACAAAACCACCAGCGCAAAATAAAAACACAGGAGGAATTTGCCGAATGTAATAACTATGCCAATACCCTGAAGCGTGATGGCTCCGGCGACAGCGGAAAAAACGCCGATAGGCGCAAAACGCATGACGTAATCGGTGACACGAAGCATCGTATACATAACGTCGTTCATGACCGCGACGAGGGTTCGCGCCGCCTTATTATGAATATGGCCAAGAGCCAGGCCAAAGAAAATGGCAAAAACGAGAATCTGCAGGATTTCGTTTGCGGCCAATGATTCAAAAATGCTTTTCGGGAAAATGTGAGTGACAAAATCCTTGATGTTGAGCGCACTAGTCTTTAGGTTGGTTGCTGCACCAACATCTGGCAACGGAACATTGAGTGATGCTCCCGGCTGAAACAGGTTCGCCAACACGAGGCCGATGAGCAAAGAGCAGAATGATGCTCCAAGGAACCAGCCCAAAGCCCTGCCCCCGATACGTCCAACGGTGCTGCCATCGCCCATGCCCGCAAGACCGACTATCAAGGTGGACAAAACCAGCGGCGCAATAATCATCTTGATCAAGCGCAAGAAAATGTTGGTAACCAGACTGAAGTAGGAAGCGAGTTCTTTCGCGAACTCAGCTGTCGGCGCGAAGGTATTGCACAAGAAACCGACAACGATGCCGAGGATCATGGCGACAACAATCATTGTCGCTAATCGATTCATTTTCATTTGAGTGGTATATCCCTGGAAAAATATTCAGTGCTCACTAGCCTTGATGCAGAAAAATTGAGCAGAGATACACTCTGAATGCCCAGCCATTACCACAAAGCAAGGTTTTTTAAAAGGCGACATTTTAATGGCATTTCGCTATTTTCAGCCAGAAACATGAGCCAAATCTTTCCAAATGCGTCTTTTCCCTTAAAAAAGGCACTAATCGAAACGACTGAAAGAATCATGCAAACAGGTTGATTCATCAGAAAATCCGAGAGCATCGGTTTGAATCAACGCATCCTGTTAATAAAATCAAGGAATAACCATTTCCCGCTGCTCCCAACAGGAACCGGGGTAGTCCAATCGTGACTTGGGCAAAGTGTTGCATGAATGCCTGTTCTTCCCATTTGCTTGCGCAATATCACAACATAAAACCCAGAACTGGCTCACGATAGACTGTAATCAACACCAATTCGTGTTTAAATGCAGCAAACGGTTGTCGTTTTGACACTTGATACCTGCTTCAGTCCGAATAAACACGGGTTGTTCGTCATGTGAGGCGCAAATGGGAATACTCGACCGGCTGATGATGCCGTTTCGCCGCCAGCCTGCCACCAGCATTCCTCTCGGCATTCCCGGTCTGCCACCAGATGCCGGGCTTTGCCCAGCAGGCTCACTATCCGTGCTGCTGGTGCGTGAACCGAAATCGGCCAAGCAGACCGCTCTGGCCACCGCCCTGCAATTCCTCCAGACAATGCCAACCGTCATTGCAGCCGCCAGCCCGGCGTATATGGATCGTGTTGCGCGCTTTGCCTGCGGCATGGAGGGAGTTTTCCTGCAACTTTCAAGCACTTGCCAGCAAGCAATTACCGAACGCGGCATGATGCGCTTCTTCAACGAAGTGGATGCATGCGGCACAACGGAAAAGCACGCGCTGCTGGTGCGCGACGGCCAAATGCTGTTCGACTGGCGCAATCATGAAACGCTGTTCGAGCAATGGCGCGCATGGAAACACTGGGCTGAAACAAGGCAGGCGCCAGTGCTGGTGATAATCGAGGATATCAATGGCGCGCATGGGATGCTGCCGCTGTTGCACGGCCTGGGCAACCTGCTGCCCAACATGGCGCTGCTGGACGCTACCGGCAATACTGGCTTTCTGACATTGGAACGATGGGCCGGGCAAGATGAGGCCGATCAGCGCCAATTCGGTCTGACGCGTCTTCCGGATGAAGATACGCTGATAGCCGACGGCTCCGAAATCAGCCGCGACCGGCAACTAATCCTTGACGCGCCGGATCAGCGGCTGGTCATTGCAACAACTGCCACGCTCGAAGGCTCATCTGGCGTGCCGGATGGCTGGACCGTCGTGAGCAACCTGGCTGAAATGGAAGCGGCCTGTACCAGCCTGGTCGCAGCCACGCTGCTGCTGCATACCGACGGCGATGGCGATTTTGATGATGTTTCGCGCTTCATTTATACGATGCGCAAAGCGCGCCCGCATACGCTGAAGATCATTGTGCGCGAAACGCGCAACAAACTCCGATACAGCAATGAACTGGCGTTTCTGCGCCTTGGCGCGAACCGGGTGGTATATCGCGAAGTATCGTTCTCGCGGCTACTACAACTGCTCGACGAGATCGCGGATCAGGCATTCAACCGGCCACTAATCGACGATTATGCGCTAGCAATGAAAGCCATCGCGCCAAACCGCGTCTGCGGCTATCTCCCCCCCACGGCATTCTGCGACGAAGTCGAGGCCATGCTGGCACGTTCTGAACACATTCATCTGATGCACTGCCTGGTAAGGCTGCCATTGCTGTCGCGCGTACCCCATCTGGTTGCGTTGCAGGCCTGCCGCGTGCAGCGACCGGGCGATGTATTCACTGCCGACCACGGCAACCTTTACCTGTTCGTGTATGCTTGCCGCGAGCAGGACCTGGCTCAGATTCTCGGCCGGCTGTTTACATTGCCGATTACAGAACTCTTCTCGGCGCAAATCATCAAGCCGACCAACAATCTCATCCTCAGCGTACTGCAGCGCCTGCGACGCATCAACGATGCTGAAGCCCTGCAGGATTATTCGCTCCTGATCCCAGCAAAACCCGCTTCGAACGGTCAGGCCGCACCTGCCATTACCACGCAACCCGCGTTGAAAACTGCGGCCGATATCCTGCCACTGTCAGCCGATGCTGACGATGAAAATCAAACTGCCACGGCCAGCCACAGAATCGTGCGCCCTGCGCCATTGCCGCACCGCGCTGACAGCAATAGCGGTTACGAAAGCAAGAGGAGTATATGACATGGGATTCCGTCTTTTGCTGGCCATTCTGCTAGGCGTACTGCTGGCCTGGCCGATTTACCGATTGGCGACATGCCGCTGCTGGCGCAGGATGTTCTATCGCCAGAATCTGCAATGCGTGAAACCGTATCAACCGCGGCTGGAAGACCATCCGCCAGCCAGTCACGACAGGGGATGAGCATGTTCACGGTTGCCATCATTTCAGCTGCCGGCGGAAGCGGAAGAAGCACGCTCGCAGCCAACCTCGCCTCGCTGCTGGCCCAACGCGGGATGCCACCGTTCGCACTAGAATTCGACCCGCAGAACCTGCTGGCAACACTGCTTGGCAGCGAGGCGCCCCCTGACGACGGTTTGCTGACCGACTTCATGGGCAACAAACCATTTGGCGCCAGTGCATTATGCAATTCGGATAATGTCGGCTTCCTGCCTTTTGGCCATGCAAACAAACAGGACGCGGCCGGATTTGAACAGCAGCTCCGTTCAACGCCAGGATGGCTGCGCAATTGCCTGGCGCAAATCGATTTTGCCGATGACACGATACTCCTGATCGATACTCCGCGCCTGCCGTCGATCCATGCCTGTCAGGCTGTCGAGGCGGCCGATCTGGTGCTGTCAGTGCTGATGCCAGACGTTCGCTCCATGACTTTGCTGCCAGCTGCGCAGGCTACAGCACTGACTGACTGCGGCCGCCAGAAGCCGCTGCTGCATGTGATCAATGCCCTCGACAGCACCCGCGAACACCATAACCGGCTGGCGGCTGAACTGCGGGCTCGGCTACGGCAGGATCTCGTGCCTGAAATCGTGCATCGCGACACGGCGATTGCGCAAGCGCTAGCCAATTCCGTCAGCGTGATCGACGCCAGCCCGGATTCGCTAGTCGTGCATGACATGAACGGCGTAGTCAACGCATTGCTGGCGCGGCGCGCAGCCGCCAGCGGAAAGGCTTGCCAATGTCACGCATAAAACAATGGTTGGCAAGGCAATGGGGCGTTGACGACCCGGACAACCCGCGGCTGTGGCTGAAAAGACTATTCTGGCTACAGCTGGAAACGGCGCCAGCTGAGGCCAAGCCTACCTGGCGCCGGGTGCTGACATGGCCACTGACCATCATCGGCGTAGCGCTTTCGGCAAGCATCTGGGTTTTGCAGAAAGCTGGCCACGCGTTGCGCCGACTACTGCCGTCAGTCGATCATGCGGCATTGGGGCGACGCATGATCGCGTGGACAGATTCGCCGATTTTCCGTTTCGCGCCGATACGCTCGGCGCTGCTGCTAGCTGCCATCGTCGTCTTCGTGATTGCCGCCACCACACCATTCGACTGGCCCGGACAGGCGCTGTTCGCGCTGTTGCTGTGGTGCTGCGCAATGTTTGCGCGCCAGATTGTCGGCAACATGACCAACCTGATCATGGTGCTGCTGTCGCTGCTGGCGACCTTACGCTACGCCTGGTGGCGGGTCACGCAAACGATCCCGGAGGGCACAGGCTGGGAGTTCATTCTCGGCATTGTGCTGCTGGCCGCAGAAGCCTATTGCTGGCTCATCCTCATTTTTGGCTACCTGCAAACGGCCTGGCCACTGAAACGCGCACCCGCAGCACTGCCGTCGGACATGGCCGCATGGCCGACGGTCGATGTGTTCATCCCGACCTATAACGAGCCGCTTGCCGTGCTCAAGCCGACCGTGCTGGCGGCGCTGGCGCTCGACTGGCCGCGCGACAAACTCAATGTGTATGTGCTTGATGACGGGCGGCGCGAAGAATGCCGGCAATTCGCAGCAGCAGCCGGCGCGCACTACATCACGCGCCCGAACAACGCGCATGCCAAAGCCGGCAACCTGAACCATGCGCTAGCGCAGACGCAAGGCGAGTTCGTTACGGTATTCGACTGCGACCATCTGCCAACCCGCTCATTCCTGAAAACAACGATGGGCTGGTTCCTGAAGGATCCGCGCTGCGCAATCCTGCAAACGCCGCATCATTTTTTTTCGCCCGATCCTTTCGAGCGCAACCTGAATACCTTCCGCCGCGTGCCAAACGAAGGCAACCTGTTCTATGGCCTGATTCAGGACGGCAACGACTTCTGGAATGCCACTTTCTTCTGCGGCTCGTGCGCCGTGCTGCGCCGCAAGGCGCTGGACGATATCGGCGGGGTGGCGATCGAAACCGTAACCGAGGATGCGCACACCGCGCTGAAGATGCACCGCCTGGGCTACACCTCAGCCTACATCAACATCACACAGGCAGCCGGTTTGGCAACCGAGAGCCTGTCCGGCCATGTCGGGCAACGCATCCGCTGGGCGCGCGGCATGGCGCAGATATTCCGCATCGACAATCCGTTCCTCGGACGGGGGCTCGATTTCTTCCAGCGAATCTGCTACGGCAACGCGATGCTGCACTTCTTCTACGGCATTCCGCGGCTGATCTTCCTGCTCGCGCCGATGGCTTTCCTGTATTTCGAAATCCACATCTTCCATGCCGCCGCCAGCATGGTTGCACTGTACGCGCTGCCGCACATCTTGCTGGCGAACCTGACAAATGCCCATATCCAAGGCAAGCACCGCCATTCGTTCTGGTCCGAAATCTATGAAACCGTGCTCGCCTGGTACATCATGCTGCCAACCACGGTGGCCTTTATCAACCCCAAAGCCGGCAAGTTCAATGTCACCACCAAGGGCGGCACCGTCGAACAGGCTTATTTCGACTGGACCATTTCAAAGCCATATATCGCACTAGTCTGCGTCAATCTGATCGGGCTGGCGCTCGGCCTGGTGCGGCTGTTTTTCTGGAACCCGCATGAAACCGGCACGGTCGTGCTGAACCTTGCCTGGACCAGCCTGAACCTGGTAATTCTCGGCGCCGCGATCGGCGTAGCCACCGAAAGCCGTCAGGTGCGCATCGCGCACCGTGTTTCGACCAGGCTGAAAGCCGCGTTGCATTTTGCCGACGGCAACAGCGCCATCTGTCACACCGAGGACTATTCGATGAGCGGTCTTGGCCTTCAACTCGAACGCGGACGGCGTCTGCCAGCTGGCGAAAAGCTCTTGGTCTCGCTGTGGGACGGCTTGCAGGAACATGTTTTTCCGGCGCGGGTGATCGTCTGCCGGGGCAAACGGATGGGCGTGCAGTTCGAGTCTTTATCGCTGGCACAGGAGTCGGAACTGATTCAATGCACGTTCGCCCGGGCCGATGCCTGGGCCAACTGGAAAAGCCGGCATGACGGCGACCATCCGCTGCATGGCCTACGTGAAATCGTTGATGCCGGCATCAACGGTTATGCGACGCTGATGCGTCACATGATTGCTACGTACCAAAACCGGAAAAAACAGTCTGCAGGCAGCACGCCGGGACGAAAAGCTATCTGAACTGAAAACTTGGTCAACTGGGGGAATGATGATGTCACGCCTGATTAAATCTTTCATGCTGCTGGCAGCCCTGTGGCTCGCTCCTGGCCTGCATTCGCTGGCCGCACCGGACAGCGCGAATGCGGTTCGCCGCTCGACGATGCAGTTCAGGGAAATGGGCGCGTTCAAGCCAATTGAATTGCGCGGTGTCGAGGGCAACGCCAACTTCCCGTTTGGGGTCAGGCTGGATGAAGTCGTCACCCGGGCCAAGCTGTCCATCGAGTACACGCTGTCACCGGCACTGCTGCCTGACGTGTCGCACGTGAAGGTCTATCTGAATGACGATGTGCTAGCGACGATTCCCGTCACGAAAGAAAACACCGGTATGCCGAAAAAGCTAGAACTGGCGCTCGATGGACGGCACTTCACCGACTTCAACAAGCTACGGCTGCAATTGATCGGCCACTACACCAAGGAGTGCGAATTCCCGTACCACACCAGCCTGTGGGCGAACATCAGTCAGGCCAGCACGCTAGAGCTGGAACTCAAGCCGGTCGCGCTGAAGAATGACCTCGCGCTGTTGCCAGCGCCATTTTTCGACCACCGCGACAACCGTCAGCTAAAACTGCCGTTCGTGTTTGCCGCCAAGCCATCGCTCGACACGCTGCGCGCTGCTGGCGGACTGGCATCGTGGTTCGGCGCGCTGGCATCGTACCGCGGCGCGCGCTTCCCGACGCACCTGAACGCGCTGCCGGAACGCCACGGCATCGTCTTTGCCACGAACGCCGAGCGACCGGATTTCCTTTCCATGATCGAAAAAGTCGAAGCGCCGACCATTTCGCTGATCACGCACCCATCGAACCCGACCGGCAAGCTGCTGCTGATCCTCGGCCGCGATGCCGCTGACCTGAAAATTGCCGCCGATGCGCTGGCGCTTGGCAAGGCCAGCCTGTCCGGCCCATCGGTCACGGTCAAATCGCTCGACTATCCGGCAAAACGCGCCGCCTACGATGCGCCAAACTGGCTGCAGCCAGGACGCCCCGTTCCTCTGGGCGAGCTGGTCGGCAGTCCGGCAGACCTGCAACGCAAGGGTTACACACTCGACCCGATCCGCGTCAACGTCCGCCTGCCGGCCGACCTGTTCACCTGGGGCAACAAGGGCTTGCCGCTGGATCTGAAATATCGCTATTCGCAGCCGGCTGATGAAGCGAATGCCAGCCTGAACATCGAGCTGAACAATGAATTCGTCGAATCGCTGCCACTGACCTCGGCCAACGGTAGCAAGGGCAAGAACCGGATCACGCTGCCGGTAATGGAGGACGGTTTCGTGCGCGACATCAGCGGCGTGATGCTGCCGGCATTCCTGCTCGGCAGCAATAACCAGCTGCAATTTTCGTTCTACCTGCCAACCGCCGATTCAGGCCATTGCCGCACGGTGCTGCCACCAGACATGCGCGGCTCGATCGATCCCGACTCGACGCTCGACATCAGCGGCATGCATCACTACGCGGCGATGCCCAACCTGGGGTTCTTCGCCAGCAGCGGCTATCCGTTCACCAAATATGCGGATCTGGCAGAAACCGCGGTGGTGCTGCCGGAGCAACATGGCCGTTTCGAGATCGAGACGATGCTGACGATGCTCGGCCACATGGGGCGCTCGACCGGCTTCCCGGGACTGCACTTCAAGCTGGTTTCGGGCAACGCAGCCAAGCAGTTGAAGGATGCGGATCTGCTGCTTATCGACAGTGGCGGCATCGAAGACCTGTCCGGCCTATGGGGCAAGTCGCTGCCGGCGATGATTGATGCGGCCAAGCGCACCTTTAGCAGCATAAGCAAACCGCTCGACATGGCATACGAATGGTTTGGCCTTGCGCCGAAAAAAACCGCCGCGCCAGCCGCGAACAGCGTGCTGCTCGGCTCCGGGCCTCTGGCGGCATTCATGGGATTCGAGTCGCCATCAGGCCCATCGCGCAGCGTGGTCGTCGTTTCGGCCAACGCGCCTGAAGCCCTGCCAATAGCGATCGACGGCCTGCTCGACAACGCCAAAGTCACCTCGATCCGCGGCGACCTGACGCTGCTGCGCGGCGAGCAAGTCGAAAGCTTCCGCGTAAATGACGTGTATTACGTTGGCCGGCTGCCGTGGTGGAGCAGGGCATGGTTCCATCTGCAGAATTATCCGCTGCTGCTGACTATCGCTGGCATAGCAGTCGGGCTGTTCATCGCGCTCGCGCTGTTTGCCATGTTGCGCGCAAGGGCGGCGCGGCGCCTGTCTGAACCGAAACAATAGGATGGGATGATGACGTTTCCAGCAAGCAAGCAAGCCATCTTCGCCAGCCTGCGGTGGCGGCGGCGCTGGCTCCTGCTTGCGCTGTTGTGCTGCTGCCTGGGCAATGCGCATGCGGCGCGAAGCCTCTGCCAGGCACCACCTTGGCCGCAATGGGAAGCGTTCAAGACCAGTTTCATCAGCCAGGATGGCCGCGTAATCGACCGCAGTACGCCCCAACAGCAAACCGTTTCCGAAGGGCAGGCGTACGCGCTGTTCTTCGCGCTGGTAGCGAACGACCGGCCGGCTTTCGCGCGCATCCTGAAATGGACCGAAGACAACCTGGCAGGAGGCGATCTGACCGCTCGGCTGCCGGCCTGGCACTGGGGCAAAAAGGATAACGGCAGCTGGGGCGTACTTGATGCCAACCCAGCTTCGGATGCCGATCTGTGGCTGGTATATGCGCTGGGCGAGGCGGGGCGGCTATGGCAGGAACGGCGCTACGTCGCGCTGTCTTCACTGCTGGCTAACCGCACCCTGGCGGAAGAAACCGCGAACCTCCCTGGGCTGGGGCTGACCCTGCTACCAGCGCCGCACGGCTTTCATCTAGGCCAATCGGTCTGGCGGCTGAATCCTAGCTACCTCCCAATGCAGCTGTTCGACTGGCTGGGCAGCAGAAGCAGCGACGCTCGATGGCGCGCGCTCGCTGCCTCGTCGCTGCGCGTCCTGCTCGAATCGGCGCCTCGCGGCTATGCGCCCGACTGGATCCTGTACGAAGCTGGCAAGGGATTCCGCATCGACCACGATGGCGAAGGCAACGGCAAGGGCGGTTACAACGCAATCCGTGTCTATCTGTGGGTCGGCATGTTGCCACCGGAATCGGCCGCCCGAACCAGGCTGCTGACCGCGTTCGCCCCGATGAGCGATTTCGTCGCTCGCCACGGCTATCCGCCGGAACAGATCGACATCCACACAGGCCGCGCCAATGGCCCGGGGCCATCCGGCTTTTCCGCCGCGCTGCTGCCTTTCCTGTCGGTGCAAAACAACACTGCTGCCTTGAACACACAAATCGATCGGATAATCACCCGACCGCCGCGTGCCGATGCCTATTACGAACAAGCGCTGATGCTGTTCGCGCTCGGCTGGCGCGATGGACACTATCGCTTTGCCAAAGACGGAAGCCTGCAGCCATCCTGGAAAATAACATGCAACCACGCCTGAACCGGATCACTGCCGCACTGATTCTCGCAGGAATCCTGTGCATTCCCGCCCACGCGGAAACCGACAGCAACGCGCCACGCGACCTGATGCGCAGCGCGCGTCTGTGGGATGCGAAGGAACGTCCCGATCTGGCGAAATCGATTCTGGAAAAACTGCTGAAGCTCGAAACCAGCCCTGAAGTGCTGCTGATGCTGGGCGACCTTGAGACACGCCTTGGCAACCAGAAGCGTGCCGAGGTATACCTGCAGCAACTCGAACAACAATTTCCGAAGCATCCGCATGGCCGCAAGCTGCGCAACCTGATCGCGGCCAACACCAGCGGCAAGGAAATGCTGACGCAAGCACGGCTGGCGGCGCGCGCCGGCAACAACGATACCGCGGCGCAACTGCTGCACCGGCTGTATCCGGACGGTGCGCCGCCGGGCGAAGCGGGCGTTGAATACCATCTGGTCACCGGTAGCACCGCAAAGGGTTTTGCAGCCGCATCGTCCGCACTGGCCAGCCTGTACCGCAGCACCAACGAGTCCCGCTACCGACTCGCATGGCTCAAGCTGCAAAGCGACCGCAGCGTCACGCCAGAACTGCTGCAAGGTTTCGAAACGCTGACCAAGGCATCCGATGTCCATCGCCCCAAGCTGCAGGATTACTGGTGGCAGGCGATTGTGCGGCAGGCCGACGGCCCCACCAAGATGAACTGGGTCAGCCGCTACCTTAAGAAGTTCCCGGACGACCGAAATGCCAGCAACTATCTGGCCGAACTGCAAAAGCTGAACGAGGAAGCGCAGCGCATTGCCAGCGACCCGGCGGTGCGCGCACGCCGCGCCGGCCTAGCGTGGCTGGAAAAGGGACAGCTCGCGCGTGCGGAACACAATTTGCGCATCTCGCTGGCGCAACGGCCGCAGGATGCCGAGGTACTCGGCGGCATCGGCCTGATCAGGCTGCGGCAGGAACGATTCGGTGAAGCTGAAAGCTGGTTCCGGCGGGCAGCAAAGGCCGCGCCAGACAACAAGCGCTGGCCGGGGCTGGTGCGCAGCGCGCGCTTTGGCGCAGAAATGAAACGGGTTGACGGCCTGATCGCGGCCGGCAAGCTGCATGAAGCGCAAAAAGCGGCGAAGGGTGCGCTGAAGATCGATCCGAGCGCCGACAGTCTGGCGCAAATTGCCACCGCGCTGGCAAAGAGTCAGGAACCGGCTGAAGCGGAAACCTACTATCGAAATGCGTTGAAAATCGAACCCGGCAACCGCTCGGCGCTGCGCGGCTTGCTCGGGTTGCTGATCCAGAACAACCGCCGCGACGAAGCGCAGGCACTGATTGCGCAATTCCAAAAAAGGAATCCGAAGGAAGCGCAAAGCCTGAATGAAGACCGTGCGCGCCTGATGCGAGATGAAGCGAAGGATTATCTGGCGGCGAAACAGCACAGCCAGGCGATGCTGACGCTTGAATCGGCGCTGCTGCTGGCACCGAAGGATGCGTGGATACGCTACGACCTTGCCAGCCTGTACGACGAACTCGGCTTGCGGCCGCTGAGCCAGAAAGTGATGGCCGACGGGCTGGCGCTGGCGCCGAACGATGACGACATGAATTTCGCCGCCGCACTGCTGCTGACGTCACAGGAGCGCGAACAGGAAGCGCTGGATCGGCTGGCGCGCGTGCCGCAATCGGCGCGCACCACAGGCATGAAGGAACTTGAAACCCGTGCACGCATCAACCTGCTGGTGCGCCAGGCGAAGGCGCAGCAGGCCAGCGGCAATACCGCCGAAGCGCAGCGCCTGACGGAGCAGGCCGAGCGGCATGCAGACGGCAATCCGAAAGCGATCGAACAGGTGGCCGAAGGCTGGTTCGGCATCAACCAGCGCGAGCGCGGTCTGGCATTGATGCGGCGCTATCTTGCGGCCGAGGCGAACGCGCCGCTGGCTACCCGGCTGTATTACGCTTCGCTGCTGAACCGTGCGCGCGATGATGCCGCGCTGTCGGCGCTACTGCCGGATTTGCAGCAACGCGCCGACTGGACCGATACTCAGCGCGACGCGCTGCTGGAAATAGAAACCGACCTGGCGGTGCGCAGGATCGACGAATTGCAAACACGCGGCAAGTTTTCCCGCGCCCGCGTGCTGGCCGACCAGCCCGCTGCGTTCAGCAAACCAGACACCGTGCCAGCACTGAAATCCCGCGCGCGGCTGAAGCTCGAAGCGGGACAGCCGAAGGAAGCGCTGCCGCTGTTGCAACAGGCGCTGAAGAAATCGCCGAACGATGTCGAAGCAAGGCTGCTGCTGGCGCGCGCTCATGAACAGGCTGGCGATGCGGCGGCTGCAATGAAAACCATCGATGAACTATGGCCGAAGCTGCCGCCAAATGACATCGAAGCGCATCTTGCGGTCACGCGGATCGAGCTGCGGATGCGCCAGTTCGAGCGCGCCCGCCGGCAAATAGCCGAACTGAAACAACGCTTCCCGAATGAGGCCGACGTCCTGATTCAGGCAGGCCGAATCGAGCGCAGCGCCGGCAACTATCCTGCCGCGCTGGAACAGTTCAGGCTAGCCCAAACGCTGGAGCAGCGCACCACGCCTGCTGCCGAGCAAGTGCCGGTGCTTGAAGCGAATGCCAAGCTCGCGCCGCCAGCCGGCCTGACGCTGAAACCGGCGGATACGGTCGGCGCTACGCCCACAACTCAGACGCCGTCTGCGCCATTCAAGGCGGCGTTGCGCCAGCCGACCACAGCCGAGCGCGAAATCGCCAGCATCGAGGCACGGCGCGATCCGCGCATCGAAACCGGCTTCGATTACTTCAGCAAGAGCGCCACCGACGGCATGTCATCGTACCGCGGCCATGAAATCCCGCTGGTTGCGTTCTGGCCAGTCGGCTACAGCGGCCATGCGTTCGTGCAGACCGACCGCGTCAGCATTGACGCCAGAAACCTGTCGCCAGACAAGGACACGTCATTCCTGTTCGGCCAGCTCGGTGCGCGCCAGTACCGGCTGTCGGCGCCGCTGTCGCAAACTGCCGACGGCCAGTCGGTCGCAGTCGGTTATCGCGGCGATGACTTGCGCTGGGACATCGGCATGATCGGACTGGGCTTCCCGGTGCAAAACGTCGTTGGCGGCGTGCGCAAGAGCTGGGAAGTGGACAAGGTCGATTATTCGCTCGAACTGGCGCGCCGGCCAGTCACCAGCAGCCTGCTGTCGTATGCCGGCACGCGCGACCCGGCCACCGGCAAGGTCTGGGGCGGCGTGACCAACACCAGCATCAGCGCGCGCGCCGGCACCGATTTCGGCCCGTATTACGGCTACGCCAGCGCCGAATTTGGCCTGCTGCGCGGCGAAAACGTGCTCGACAATCAGCGGCTGATGCTGCGCACCGGCGTCAGCCGCGATTTCATCCGCCAGCCGGACATGCGGCTGAACCTCGGGCTGGCGCTGAGCCACTGGCGTTACAAGGAGAACGAGGATTTCTTTACCTATGGCCACGGCGGCTATTACAGCCCGCAGCAATACACCGCGCTGGCGCTGCCGTTCGACTGGTATGGCCGCAGCGGCAAGCTGACTTATCTGGTGCGCGGCTCGGTGTCGTATTCGAAGGCGCGGCTGAAAGGGATGCCGTTCTACCCGACCGATGCAAGCCTGCAGGCAATGGCGGCCAGCAGTTTCGCCCTCGGCCCGCAGAACTACCCGGCCGGGTATCCGTCGCCGTACTATCCGGCTGACAACAATGGCGGCGGTTTTGGCAAGGCTTTGCGGCTGGCAGCCGAATACCAGCTGACGCCGCATCTGGCGATTGGCGGGGTGTTCGACATCGAACGCTCATCCTATTACGCGCCTAATTCGATGATGCTGTACCTGCGCTACCAGTTCGAACCGGTGTACCGGCCGACGCACCTGCGTCCGGTGCCTGTCGTGCCGTACTCGCGCTTCTGATGCCGCTGACACTTCAGGCGCCGCCGTCGCGCTGGCGCCCGGAGTGCGCTTTTTCAGTTGGTCCGCCACGGCGGCTACTGGCTGGCAGCCGGAATAAGTGACTCCGCCGGCAATTTCGTTCTATCAGCTCAAAAATAACTGACCGAAATGACTTTTTGGTCAGTAAGGCAGAAAATATACTCCAACCAGTATCTAAAATCAGCCAGTAAAAACGTGGCCCAGCAGCATGTTTTGACCACATACCCCAAAGAAATACCGACCTGGCTGCCAATCACGGCTTGAATGCGGTCCAATTGCCGGATGGCGAGCGCATCAGGTAACCATCGCCACGACGCATTACGACGATGTTGGCGTTCTCGCTCACGAACGGCGTTTCCGGCAATGCCTGCAGCCGTTGCGCCAGCGGCTTGCCGCCATCGCCTTCGAACGGGTTGTCGGCGATGAATCCGGCCAGCAGCGTGCCCAGCGCAAAGTGGCTCAGCGGCTTGTCCACCACCTCCGTTTTTGCCGCCTCAGCGCCCTTCACGCCTATCAATTTCACCGCCGCCGGCACCAGCGTCACGGCCGGACTGGGAATTTCGCGCATGCCGGCGATCTGCATCTTGTCGCCGCGCAAGCCGGCGCCATGCTCGGGCACAAACAGTACCACCGTCGGGCGGCCGCGCTGCTCCAGCAGGCTGATGAAGCGATCCAGGTCAGCCAGCAGCTTGCCAAGCCGCGGCTTGAACGTGACCAGGCTGGAGGACGAATTCGCGCCAGGAACGCGGTTGCCGTCATGCAGCGTGATGGTGTTGTAGTACAGCGCCATCGGCCGCGACGTGCCCGCGTGCCGTTCGAGCCAGCCGGCCAGGAGCGGCCCGTCTGCATATACCGGCGAATTGTCAAACGCGCGCATCGCCACCGGCGCAAAGCGGTTGTCGTCCAGCGCCTGGCTGAGGCTGCCATAACCGCGCAAGGTGCGGGCAAAATTGTCGAACGCGCCATCGTGATTCAGCAAGCCATGCACCTCGAAACCGGCACGTTCGAAATGATGAAACAGGTTGCATTCGTTCGGCGCGCCCTGGTACATCTCGTCATGCTTCGCCTGGCCGCAAGTGCTGCGCAGCACCCGCATCACCGACGGGCCGCTGTAAGTCGAGGCGGCATTGAAATTGCGGAACACCGCATCGAACCGGTTCAGCAGCGGCTGGCCGGTTTCGCCGAGATATGCCAAGTCGTCCCACGACAGCGAACACACATGCAGCAGTACCACATCGAACGGCGCACGGCTGCCCAGGATCGAAGGCAGCGCGACCCGCTTTTTTTCCTCGGCGGCGTAAAACGCTTCGAGCTGCGCTGACGGCTCCAGCGCCACGGCTGCATTCGCGCTGGCTGAAGCGGCAACGCTGGCAGCCGGCCTGTCAGCCTCCTGCGAACTGCCGGTTTGCCAGCCAGCGACCAATGATGCCAGCGGCACGCTCAGGATGCCGGCGAAGGCAAACGTCGCCAGCCGCACTCGCTGCCGCAACAGCAGATGCGCAACCGCCAGGAAAATCATGCCGGCCAGCACATACGGGTTGGCGAAGCGGCCCAGCAATTCAAGCAGATAGGCGCGGTCAAATTCCAGCAGCGCGCCAGCCTGCGACACCACCCGCCCAAACGACGGCAGCCAGGAATCGTAATACAGCAGCACGATCGCCAGCGGAATGGCCAGCACGGTGCGCGCACGGCGCACCAGCGGCACTTCCAGCGGAAACGCCAGCACAATCGCGAACACCAGGTTCGGCAGCCAATGAAAACCGATGAAGCCACCATAGTACAGGCACAGTTTCGCGAAGAAATACAGGCTCCAGTCGCCCATTTGCCCCCCATCTACGCACTCATAGTGCGATGCTGCCAGCTTGTGCCTGCCGTGTAAACTCTGCGTTGACGATGGTCAATCCATGGTCATTCGATATTCAACCGCCAGTCTTTCAATCGCCATTGGTTTGCCCGCCGGGCACACCATTGCATTGGCACGGCGGAAGGTGCACACTGTCATCCCCGTTTCAGGAATCATGCGATGAACGACACTTCCAGCAAACTCGTGATCGGCATCGCGTCGCGCGCGCTGTTCGACCTAGCTGACAGCCATCAGGTATTCGAGCAGCAGGGCGTCGATGCCTACTGCCGCTACCAGATCGCGCACGAAGACGTGCCGCTGGCGCCGGGGGTCGCGTTCAGTCTGGCGCGCAAGCTGCTGGCGCTCAATGATGCCGATCCGGCCAACCCGCGGGTCGAGGTGATTTTGCTGTCGAGGAACAGTTCCGACACCGGCCTGCGCATCTTCAATTCGATCCGGCATCACGAACTCGACATCAAGCGGGCAGTGTTCACCAGCGGCCAAAGCCCGTTCCGCTACGTGCCGGCGTTTGGCGCGCACCTATTCCTGTCGGCCGATCCGGACGACGTGCGCCAGGCGCTCGAAGCCGGCTACGCGGCCGCGACCATCCTGCCATCGAACCTCGGCGCGAATGAAACCGACCAGCTGCGGATCGCGTTCGACGGCGATGCGGTGCTGTTCTCGGACGAGGCCGAGCGCGTGTTCAAGGAAAACGGCTTGCAGGCATTCGCCCAGAGCGAAGTGGAAGCGGCGCGAAAACCCTTGCGCGGCGGGCCGTTCAAGACCTTCCTGGCGATGCTGCACCGCATCCAGTCCGATTATCCGGCCGAAAACTCGCCCATCCGCACTGCGCTGGTAACCGCCCGCGGTGCGCCGGCGCACGAGCGTGTGATCCGTACGCTGCGCGACTGGGGCATCCGCATCGACGAATCGCTGTTTCTGTCCGGCATGGACAAGGGGCCGTTCCTGCAGGCGTTCGGCGCCGACATCTTCTTCGACGACCAGCGCAAGCATTGCGACTCGGCCAGCCAGCATGTCGCCACCGGCCACGTGCCGCATGGGGTGGCGAACGAAGCCTGACGGGTTACGGGCGGCAGCCGGCAAACGAGTTTGTGCCGCCCGGCCAGCAACAGCCCAAAAAATGACTGACCGAAAAGTCACTTTCGGTCAGTTAGAACAGAAAGCATGCTCCACCCAGTATTTAAAAACCGCCAGCAAATACGTGGCACAATGAGTCATTTTGGCCACATACCCCAACCCAAACAGCTCACTGCTCGCGCAACGCCCGCCTGTACTGGATCGCTTCGGCGATGTGCGCCTGCCCGACTGTGTCTGCACCCGCCAGATCGGCCACGGTGCGCGCCACCTTCAGCACGCGATGGTAAGCGCGCGCCGACCAGTTCAGCCGCGCCATGGCGCCGCGCAGCAACTGTTCGCCCACCGCATCGGGTCGGCAAAGCTGGTCGATTTCCTTCGTCGTCAGCAGGTTGTTCGCCTTGCCCTGTCGCCGCTGCTGCAGCGCGAACGCGCGCTCGACCCGGGCCGCAATCGCCGCCGAGGGTTCGCCGTCGGATTGCTGCATCAATTCATCCTGCGCCACCGCGCCGACCTGGATTTGCAAATCAATCCGATCCAGCAGCGGGCCAGAAATGCGGCCCTGATAACGCGCCACGCCATCCGGCGTGCAGCGGCATTTGCCGGATGCATGGCCGAGGTAGCCGCACGGACACGGGTTCATCGCCGCGATCAACTGGAAGCGCGCTGGGAAATCGGCCTGGCGCGCGGCGCGGGAGATGGTGATCTGACCCGATTCGAGCGGCTCGCGCAGCACTTCGAGCACCTTGCGCTCGAACTCCGGCAATTCATCCAGAAACAGCACGCCGCAATGGGCGAGCGAAATTTCGCCCGGCCGCGGGGATCCGCCACCGCCAACCAGCGCCACCGCGGAAGCTGTGTGATGCGGTGATCGATATGGCCTAACCTTCCAGCGAGCAGGATTGAAACTGCCTGCCAGTGATTGCACTGCTGCCGATTCCAGCGCTTCACCGTCGGTCATCGGTGGCAGGATGCCGGCAAAGCGCGAGGCCAGCATCGTCTTGCCGCTGCCGGGCGGGCCGACCATCAGCACGCTGTGGCCGCCAGCTGCGGCGACTTCGAGCGCCCGTTTCGCCTGCTGCTGCCCCTTCACTTCGGCGAAATCGGGATACGATGGGCTGACCGCGCCCACCTCCGATTTCATCCGCGCCAGCCTTGAATCTTCTGCCGTGGCAGCGAAGTGAGCGCAAACTTCCAGCAGCGAACCGGCCGGCAACACGGCGGCGCCGGAGACCAGCGCCGCTTCGTCAGCGCTGCCGCGCGGCAGAATGAACGCGCGCGCCTTGCCCTGGCGGGCGGCGCTTTGCTGCATCGCGTAAGTCATCGCCAGCGCGCCGCGAATCGGCAGCAGCTTGCCCGAGAGCGACAGTTCGCCCGCGAACTCATATTCGTCCAGCCGTTCCATCGGAATCTGGCCGGATGCGGCCAGAATGCCAAGCGCGATCGGCAAATCGAAACGACCGGATTCCTTCGGCAATTCGGCCGGCGCCAGATTGACGGTAATCCGCCGCGCCGGAAATTCAAAGCGCGAATTTTGCAACGCTGCGCGCACCCGGTCGCGCGCTTCTTTCACTTCGGTTTCGGGCAAACCGACAATGGTCAGCCCCGGCAGGCCGTTGGCCAGATGGACCTCGACCGTGACTTCAGGTGCATGCATGCCGGCCAGCGCACGGCTTTTGAGGATGGCGAGGGTCATCGGTATCCGATCAATCCTTGCCGACAAAAACAGTGCGGACAAACAGCCTGTCGTTGGTGAATTGCGGACACGCCCTGGCCGATTCCGGCCCCAGACGCGGCAGGATGTCTCCGCCGCGGCGCAAATAGGACACATAGGTGCCGAGGGTCTTGCCATCGCTTTCGCGCACGATGGTATAGGTCGTCTTGTCTATCGTGGGCGAGCTGGTTTTGATCTTTTCATTTTTGCCGATGAACAGGTAATCGCCGCCGTCTTGATTCCACGACTTGAAAAATGTCGGGTCGCCGTGCGGTGTCAGCAATCCTCTAGGCAGCGGCACTTTTTCCTGCACCTTTATCCCGCCGTCCTGCCGGCACAGGGCCTCCATCTGTTCGTCAACATTCATCTGCTCGCAGCCGGCGAGCATCAGCGCAACCACAGATATTCCAACAGCTGACAGCATATTTCGGCAGATCACTTTCAATCTCCTTTGGAAAACGATGTGCTTGTCACCGCCGCCGCATCGACAATAACACCGGCAACGGTTGCCCCCCATGCACGACACTTTAAGTTCTCCATGTTCAAACGGAAGATCAATCTAAAGCTCGCCGCATCGTCACCATTGCCAGCCACAGTATGAAATATACAAGATGTACGCCTCCCCGAGCCAATCTTGTCGACACGTCGCGAAAGAAAGGCAAAGGTAGCCGTTTGCCTGTAAACTTATTGCCCTGAACCAACGCGCCAACCTGATACCAACTTCACACTGTCATTATCCATTTTCGCTCATGCGCCCAGAACGCCAGCAGCTGATTCGCTCGCTGTTTGATGAATACATAGAAATGTATGCGTCGCGCGACGACCGTCTGACGACGCGCTTCAGCCACAATTTCAGCGGTTATGCCGGCAGCAGCAATATCCTGGTCAAGGATAGGGACGAATGGATCAAGGTCACCCGGCAGGATTTTGCGCAAGTGCCCGGACGGATCCAGATCGAAATGCTGGACTTGTCGATGCAGGATATCAGCGACGATGTTGTCATCACCACCGCCTTCTTCCATATTCACCTGCCGATTCCCGATGCCTTCCTGTCACGCGAAACGGCGCGGCTGGTGCTGGTTTTCCGGCTTGAGGACAAAGAATGGAAAATCGCGCACAGCGGCATTTCGATTCCCTACCGGCAGGCCACCCCTGGCGAAGTGTACCCGCTCAAGAGCCTGCAGCAACGAAACCGTGAGCTGGAAGAACTGGTCGAACAGCGCACCCTGGCGCTGAAAGACGCCAACCAGCAACTGGAGAAACTGAGCAACACCGATGGGCTGACCAACATCGCCAACCGGCGCTCCTTTGATCATCAGTTGCAGCAAGAGTGGAATCGTGCCCGACGCGCCGGCTTACCACTGTCACTGCTGATGCTGGACGTTGACCATTTCAAACACTATAACGACTTGTACGGCCACCTGGCCGGTGATGCCTGCCTGCAAACGCTAGCGGCGACACTTACCGCCACCATGCGACGCGGCGGAGAACTAGTGGCGCGATATGGCGGCGAAGAATTTGTGGCCCTGCTGCCAGGAATGAATGAAAGCGAAGCGGAGGAGGTGGCCAAACGAATTCAGCAGGCGGTCTGGTCGCTGGCACTGCCACACACGCAAAGCTCGCCCGGCATCATTACCGTCAGCATCGGCGTAGCCAGCATCGTGCCTTCACACGACAACTCCGCCGAAGACTTGTTGCGGCAAGCGGACTGGGGGCTGTATCGCGCCAAGCAAATGGGGCGCAACACGCTGCAATCGTCGCCCGAATAGGCAGCATTGCGCCATCCGGAATCGGTATCACATCACCAGGCGCAAACAGTGATGTTTGAGCCGTTCATCTCATGCATTTGAACCTGCAGCGCCAAGCGCCGCAGTCCCCTTGGGTGCATCGGCCAGACGCTCTGTTCAATGCCGCACTTGGGCCTGTCGCAGTTGCGCTTCCAGTTCCTCGATGCGCTTTTCCAGCTTGTCGAGCCTTGCGCGGATGTTCGTCAGTTGCAGTGCCTGCGCATCAAATTCCTCGCGCGTGACCAGATCGAGCTTGGCGAATCCCTGCGTCAGCAAGGCCTTGACATTCTTTTCAATATCCTTCGCCGGCGACTCATCCAGCACCTTGCCAAGCTTAGCCTGCAGGTCATCGAAAAACTGTTTCGTTTCCATGCGCCTCCTTCGCGCACCATCTTGATGCATCGCAATGCAGGCATTCAATTTGGTGCATATTTTTTCAATTGTGCCCCCCCCATCATAGCCGCCACTATGCCTGCTGGCAAAGTTTTCTTCATTATGGTGCACACCCACCTCAATGCAGCTGGCACGAGTCATGCTTTAACCATGCTGAAACCAGCGCGGTTCCAAATTTTCATCATTCAAACAAGTAAACGAGAGGAAATAACGATATGAAGAAACTGATTCTTGCCACCGCTGTTACCGCTGCCCTCGCCTCAGGTTTTGTCCACGCGCAGGAAGCGCCGGCAACCCCTGCTGCGCCAGCGGCGGAAGCGAAAAAGCCGGATCATGAAGTGAGCTTCAATCTCGGCGTAGCGAGCGAGTACCGCTACCGTGGCATTTCGCAATCGCGCATGGATCCGGCGCTGCAGGGCGGTGCCGATTACACCCACAACCCAACCGGCCTGTATGCCGGCACCTGGTTCTCGACCATCAAGTGGATCAATGATGCAGGCGGTGGCAACAAGAATGTCGAAATCGACCTGTACGCTGGCAAGAAGGGCGATATCGGCGGCGGCTTTACCTATGACGTTGGCGGCCTGTACTACTGGTATCCAGATAACAAACTTGGGAACGTTGCTGGCCTCAAAAACGCTAACACCTTCGAACTCTATGGCAAGGTCGGCTACGGCCCGGCTTACCTGAAATATTCGCACTCGCTGACCAACCTGTTCGGCTTCGTTGACAGCAAGAACAGCGGCTATCTGGATGCGGGCGCCGACATCGACCTGGGCAGCGGCTATACGCTGAACCTGCACGCCGGCCATCAATGGGTCAAGAACCATTCCAATGCCAACTACACCGATTACAAGATCGGCGTATCGAAAGAATTCTTTGGCGTTGGCTTCAGCCTGGCCGCGATCGGCACCGATGCAGACAAGGGCGTATACATAACGCCAGACGGCAAGTTCACCGGCAAGAAAGCGCTGGTGCTGACTGCCACCAAAACATTCTGATGGAGACTGTGACATGAAAATGATTACTGCAATCATCAAGCCGTTCAAGCTCGACGAGGTGCGCGAAGCGCTTGCCGGCGTCGGCGTGAATGGCGTAACCGTGACCGAGGTCAAAGGCTTCGGCCGGCAGAAAGGTCACACCGAGCTGTATCGCGGCGCGGAATACGTAGTCGATTTCCTGCCGAAAACCAAAATCGAGGCGGCCGTTGACGACGCCATCGTCGAGCGCACGATCGAAGCCATCGTTTCAGCTGCGCGCACCGGCAAGATTGGCGACGGCAAGATTTTCGTTTCGGAACTGCAAGAAGTGGTGCGAATCCGCACCGGTGAAACGGGCTCGGAAGCCCTCTAGGAGAGTGAAATGAAAAAGATTATCGCAAGCATGGCCGCAATCTTTGCGCTCGTGGCCGCTCTTGGATTCTCGCTGCCGGCTCTGGCAGCCGATGCACCGTCAACGCCATCGGCTTCGGCAGTCGCATCCGCGCCTTCGGCTTCCGCTTCTGCATCGGCAGCCGCCACGGCCGCCGCGCCGACCGCTGCGGCCGAAGCGCCGGCACCAACCCCGAACAAGGCCGACACCGCCTGGATCATGGTCTGCACCATCCTGGTGATCCTGATGAGCCTGCCTGGCATCGCGCTTTTCTATGGCGGTTTGGTTCGCTCGAAAAACATGCTGTCGGTGCTGATGCAATCGTTCTCGATTTTCGCGCTCATCATCGTGCTATGGTGCATTTACGGCTACTCGCTGGCCTTCACCGAGGGCAACAGCTTCATCGGCGGGTTTGACCGTTTGTTCCTGAACGGCATCTTCGATTCGGCCAAGGCATCGTTCTCGACCGCCGCCACCTTCAGCAAGGGCGTGGTTCTGCCTGAGTATGTGTATGTCGTATTCCAGGGCGCATTTGCTGCCATCACCTGCTGCCTGATCATCGGTTCGTTCGCCGAACGCATCAAGTTTTCCGCACTGATGGTATTCGTCATCCTGTGGTTCACGTTCTCGTACCTGCCGATGGCGCACATGGTCTGGTTCTGGACCGGTCCGGATGCAATCACCAGCGCCGCAACGCTTGAAATTGAAACCGCCAAAGCTGGCCTGCTGTTCCAGAAAGGCGCGCTTGACTTCGCTGGCGGCACCGTGGTTCACATCAACGCTGCTATCGCCGGCCTGATTGGTTCCTACTTTGTTGGCAAACGCGTCGGCCTGGGCAAAGATTCGATGGCGCCGCACTCGCTGACGATGACGATGATCGGCGCTGCGCTGCTGTGGGTGGGCTGGTTCGGTTTCAACGCCGGTTCCGCACTGGAAGCAAACGACACCGCTGCGCTGGCTTTCGTCAATACGCTGCTGGCAACCGCTGCCGCTACCTGCTCGTGGGTCATCGGTGAATGGTTCATCAAGAAACATCCGTCGATGCTCGGCGGCGCATCCGGCGCAGTAGCCGGCCTGGTGGCCGTCACTCCGGCTTGCGGCTTCATCGGCCCGATGGGTGCGCTGATCATCGGTCTGCTGGCTGGTCTGGTCTGCCTGTGGGGCGTCACCGGTCTGAAGAAACTGCTGGGCGCAGACGACTCGCTCGATGTATTCGGCGTGCATGGCGTCGGCGGCATCATGGGCGCACTCTTGACCGGCGTGTTCGCCGCACCGTCACTCGGTGGCCAAGGCATCTTCGACTACGTGATTAACAAGATGTCCACCGATCCGTACTCGATTGCCAGCCAAGTGTGGGTACAGTTCCAAGCCGTGATCATCTGCGCCATCTGGTCGGCTGTGGTTTCGATCATCGCCTACAAGCTGATCGACATGGTCATCGGCCTGCGCGTGTCGGAGGACGAGGAGCGCGAAGGTCTGGACATCACCACCCACGGCGAATCCGCCTACAAGCTGTGAGTCTGAGGCAAGGTTTTTTCATGCTGTAATCCCCTAACCTGTGTGAGCAGGTCTTGCAAGCGCCTCTTCGGGGGCGCTTTTTTTAGGGGGAGCACACGGCAAGTTACCAGGCTTGAAGAAGGTCTGAGTAACCGCTAGCTCATCCAGGAGCCGATAATCGGATGGGCTTCGTCGTATTCATGGTACGAATGCTGAACCCGCTTCAGCGCTTCCGGCTCGGTAGCGCAGATAGCCAGCATTGCCTCGGCCTCGCTGTAGGTCAGCATCCTTCCCTGCTGCTTCACCTTGTTGCAATACGCGACCACGGCCGGAATGCCGGAACAGATCAGCGCATCCGGGGTTTCCGGTCCGCAGGCGTCAACCCACCGCACCTGTTTCATCAACCGCACGGAACCAAGTAGGCAAAATAGTACGATGCCTGCCGACACCATCCACCAACCTTGCTCCAGCCTGTCACGCATCAGACCGAAAAACAGGAAGGCACCAACACAACCGACAAAGCAGGCAAACAGCTTGGCACTGTTATTCCGGCGCCAGGATTCCAGTTGCGCCTGCGTGGCCGGCGCAGCATAGATGTTAATGTTTCGCATTATCAGAAGATCGGAGCTGATTTTGCTTGCTACTTTAACACGCGGCTCTTTTCACGCGGCTCTTGATTAATACCTCATTCGACCGCATCATTTGCAAATCACGCTCACAATAACAAGGATCATATGGTTCCCCATCTCGTTACGGCGCTCAACGGCCCGCTGCTCGACCTGGAAAAGAAAATCATCGACGCAACGCCCGCCATTGAGCGCTGGTTCCGTCTTGAATGGCAGGATCACACACCTCCGTTTTACTGTTCAGTCGATCTGCGCAATGCCGGCTTCAAGCTGGCACCGGTCGATACCAACCTGTTCCCCGGCGGCTTCAACAACCTCGCGCATGAAATGCTGCCGCTGACAGTGCAGGCGGCGATGGCGGCGATCGAAAAATACTGCCCGGATGCGAAAAACCTGCTGCTGATCCCAGAGAGCCACACGCGCAACACGTTCTACCTGCAAAACATTGCGAGACTAATCAAGATTTTCCGCCAGACCGGGCTGAACGTCCGCCTCGGTTCGCTTTCACCAGACATCAAGCAGCCGACCACGGTCACGCTGCCGGACGGCTCTACCATCCTGCTGGAACCGCTGGTGCGCTCGAAAAATGGCCGCCGCCTCGGGCTGAAGGATTTCGACCCGTGCACCATCCTGCTGAACAATGACCTGAGCGGCGGCATTCCGCAGATTCTGCAAAACCTGCACGAACAGACGCTGTTGCCGCCACTGCATGCGGGCTGGGCCGTGCGCAGAAAGAGCAACCACTTTGCCGCCTACGATGAAGTCGCGCGCCGTTTTAGCCGGCTGATCGGCGTCGACCAATGGATGCTGAACCCATTCTTCGCCCGCTGCGGCGAGATCAACTTTGCCGAACGCAGTGGCGAAGAATGCCTGGCAGCGCAGGTGAATGCGGTGCTGGCCAAGATTCGCCGCAAATACAAGGAATACAAGATCAACGAAACACCGTTCGTGATCGTCAAGGCCGATGCCGGCACCTACGGCATGGGCATCATGACTGTCAAGGACGCAAGCGAAGTCAAGGATCTGAACCGCAAGCAGCGCAACAAGATGGCGGTGGTGAAGGATGGCTTGCAGGTGAATGACGTCATCATCCAGGAAGGCGTGCATTCATTCGAGCGCATCAACGACGCCGTGGCCGAGCCGGTGGTGTATATGATGGATCGCTACGTGGTCGGCGGTTTCTACCGCGTGCATGCTGAGCGCGACATCGATGAAAACCTGAACGCGCCGGGCGCTCATTTCGTGCCGCTGGCTTTCGCGCAGCAGCATGCAATTCCGGATTTCCGCGCCGCGCCGGGCACAAATGCGCCGAACCGGTTCTACATGTATGGCGTGGTGGCGCGTCTGGCCTTGCTGGCAGCAGCCGTCGAACTCGAAAAAACCGACCCGAATCCGGAAACCTGATGAAAATCGCGTTCCTTGCCGATCCGCTGTCCAGCTTCAAGATCTGGAAAGACTCGACCTTCGCCATGATGGCCGAGGCGGCGAAGCGCGGCCATGAAATTCATGCCTTCGAACAGCAGCACATGGCGATGGACAACGGTACCATCGTCGCCAACGTGTCGAGAATCGCGCTCACCGGCAGCGAGCATCCTGACGAAGACTGGTACGTGGCCGATGCGCCGGTGGCGCAGCCATTGACTGCGTTCGACGCCATCGTCAAGCGCAAGGATCCGCCGTTCGACATGGAATACGTGTATTCGACCTATCTGCTCGAACTGGCCGAACTGCAGGGCGCACGCGTATTCAACCGGCCGGCGGCGATCCGCAACCACAATGAAAAGCTGGCGATTGCACAATTCCCGCAGTTCACCGCGCCAACGCTGGTCACCTCCGACGAGGCACGGCTGCGTGCATTTCATGCCGAGCATCGGGACATCATCCTCAAGCCGCTGGACGGCATGGGTGGCAGCGGCGTGTTCCGCGTGCGTGAAGATGGCATCAACCTTGGCGCGATCATCGAAACGCTGACCGTCAACGGTTCGCGCACCATCATGGCGCAGCGCTATATCCCCGAAATCGCGCTCGGTGACAAACGCATCCTGCTGATCGGCGGCGAAGTAGTGCCATACGCACTGGCACGCATTCCGCAGGCAGGCGAAGTGCGCGGCAATCTGGCCGCCGGCGGCACCGGCGTGGCGCAGCCGCTGTCGGCGCGCGACCGCGAAATCGCCGAAACGCTGGCACCAATCCTGTTCAAGCGCGGACTGCTTCTGGTCGGGCTGGACGTGATCGGCGATTGGCTGACTGAAATCAACGTCACCAGCCCGACCTGCTTCCGCGAAATCACACAACAGACCGGATTCGATGTCGCCGCCATGTTCATCGATGCGCTCGAACGCGCCGTTTGAACGCCTAGCCGTTACAATACAAACCATGATCGGCATACTCTTAATCATGCATGCACCGCTCGGGCAGGCCTTCATGGCCACGGCCACGCATATGTTTTCCGGCAAACTTGAACGGGTCGAGGTGATCGACGTGATCGCCGATCAGGATCCATTCGAAGTCAACAAACAGGCCCGGCAGGCGATCGAACGGCTGGATGACGGCACTGGCGTGCTGGTGCTGACCGACGTGATCGGCGGCACGCCATCGAACTGCTGCCACACGCTGTTTTCCAACACCCACGTCGAGGTCATTGCTGGCGGCAGCCTGCCTATGCTGTTGCGCGCACTGACCTACCGCGACAGCGATCTGGAAACCGTGGTTGAAAAGGCGCTGGCTGGCGGCAAGAGCGGCGCAGTCAGAATCGATCATTGCTGACCATGCCCAATAATCAACCAGCGGTAGCCACCATCCGAATCACCCAACATCAGACAAGAATGGCAAAAATCGACATCGAAATCATCAACAAGCTCGGCCTGCATGCGCGCGCATCGGCCAAACTGACGCAACTGGCGGCAAGATTCAAGAGCGAAGTCTGGATGAGCCGCAACAAGCAGCGCATCAACGCCAAATCGATCATGGGCGTGATGATGCTGGCCGCAGGCAAGGGCGCCATCGTCACCATCGAAACAACTGGCGAGGATGAAAACGAATGCCTGGCTGCGCTGCAAGGCTTGATCAATGACAAATTTGGGGAAGATGAGTAATTCAGCCCCATCCAAAGCGGGTAAGATCATCATTTAAGGCTCCCCGCTTCAGACGCAGCAGCGCCGATTCATCATCCCTCGATCCAGATCATGGCTTATTCATTCACTCTGCACGGCATTCCGGTATCACGCGGCATCGCAATTGGCCGCGCGCACCTGATCGCGCCGGCGGCGATGGATGTGCAGCACTACCTGATAGAGCAGGAACAGGTGGAAGCCGAGGTGCAACGACTGGAGAATGCGATCACCACCGCGCACAAAGAACTGGAAAACCTGTGGGCCGATTTGCCGAAGGATTCGCCGGTCGAACTCGGCGCATTCCTCGACGTGCATGCGATGATCCTGTCCGACCCGCTGATTTCAGAAGCACCGCTCGACATCATCCGAAAGCGGCGCTACAACGCCGAATGGGCGCTGGTAACGCAACTGGAAGAACTGACCGAACATTTCGACGGCATCGATGACGCCTACCTGCGCGAGCGCAAGGCCGACATCCAGCAGATTGGCGAACGCGTGCTGAAAGTGCTGACCGGCACCGCCAGAACGCTTCTGCCGACAAGCGCCGATCATGACCGGACGCACATGATCGTGGTCGCGCACGACATTTCGCCAGCCGACATGATTCAGTTCCGCGAACACACGTTCAGCGGCTTCCTGACCGACCTCGGCGGGCAGAACTCGCACGCGGCCATCGTCGCCCGCAGCCTCGACATTCCGGCGGTGGTCGGCATGTCGCACGCGTCTGATCTGATCGAGCAGGACGACTGGGTGGTGATCGATGGCGATGCCGGCGTGGTAATCGTCGATCCGTCGCCGCTGGTGCTCGATTACTACCGCAACCGCCAGACAACGCTGCTGAAAGCCAGAAAAAAACTCAGCAAGCTGAAAAAGGCGGCCGCCATCACGCAGGATGGCACCCCGATCACCCTGTTGGCCAACATCGAATTTCCCGAAGATTGCCCGACCGCGCTCGATGTCGGCGCGCAAGGCGTTGGCCTGTTCCGTTCCGAATTCCTGTTCATGAGCCGACCGCTCGGCGCCCCCAAGATGCCGGGCGAGGAAGAACAGTTCGAGGCCTACCGGAAGGCGGTAGTTGCGATGCGCGGCCGGCCGGTGACGATTCGCACGCTCGACATCGGCGCCGACAAGCAGATCGAAGCCATTGAGCAAAACGCACTCAATCCGGCGCTCGGCTTGCGCGCAATCCGTTACTGCCTGAGCGAACCGAAACTGTTTCTGGCGCAATTGCGCGCAATCCTGCGCGCGTCGGCCTTCGGCAAGGTGAAACTGCTGGTGCCGATGATCGCGCACGCGTTCGAAATCGATCAGACACTGGCGATGATCGAACAGGCGAAAACGCAATTGCGCAATACCGGCCACAAATTCGATGCCGACATCGAAGTCGGTGCGATGATTGAAATCCCGGCAGCGGTGCTGGCCTTGCCGATGTTTATCAGCCGACTCGATTTCCTGTCGATCGGCACCAATGATCTGATCCAGTACGCGCTGGCGATCGACCGCGGCGACCATGAAGTCGCGCACCTGTACAACCCGCTGCATCCTGCCATCCTGCAAATGCTGTCGATGACCATCCGCGCCGGCGCGAAATCCGGCATCCCGGTTTCGATGTGCGGCGAAGTGGCCGGCAATACGAAACTGACGCGGCTGTTGCTCGGCATGGGCTTGCGCGAATTCTCGATGCACCCGTCGCAACTGCTGGCCGTGAAGCAGGAAATCCTGAATTGCGACTTGCAGCAAATCGCTTCACGCACGAAAAGGATCGTCAACCTGTACGAACCTTCAGCCATCGAGCACGAGATGGAACAGTTGCAGGCGATGTAGCCCGCAGATTTGACGGCTCTGCCCGAGTTGGTTATGCTAGGCACTCGCGCCGATTTGAACTGAACAGCTTGCGGGCGCGTGGGGATTTCCCCGAATAAATGCGGCTAAAGCGAGCTTTACAGCCCGACATGCCCGCCGCGTTCGGGCTTTTTGTTTTTTGAACTGAACATCATGGCTTCCATCGGTATTGTTTCCGCCCAGGCGATGCACTTCGCCGACCCGCTGCCGCTGCAAGGCGGCGCGAGCATTGCCGGCTACACGCTGATGTACGAAACCTACGGCACGCTGAACGCCGACAAGTCGAACGCGGTGCTGGTGTGCCATGCGCTGAATGCATCGCACCACGTGGCCGGCACGTATGCCGACGAGCCGAACAATGTCGGCTGGTGGGACAACATGGTCGGCCCCGGCAAATCGCTCGATACCGACCGTTTCTTCGTCATCGGCATCAACAACCTCGGCTCCTGCTTCGGCTCGACCGGGCCAATGCACACCAACCCGGCCACCGGCAAGCCTTACGGCGCCGATTTCCCGGTGGTCACGGTCGAGGACTGGGTGCGTGCGCAAGCGCGGCTGATCGAAGCGCTCGGCATCACGCAACTGGCGGCGGTGATGGGCGGTTCGCTTGGCGGCATGCAGGCGCTGGCGTGGAGCATGCTGTACCCGGAACGGCTGCGGCACTGCATCGTCATTGCCTCGACCGACAAGCTTTCAACCCAGAACATCGCCTTCAACGATGTCGCGCGGCAAGCGATCCTGACCGACCCGGATTTCCACGGCGGCGATTTTTATGCGCACGGCGTGGTGCCGAAGCGCGGCCTGCGGGTGGCGCGGATGATCGGCCACATCACTTACCTGTCGAACGACGCAATGGCGGAGAAGTTCGGGCGCGAACTGCGTTCGGGCGAATACCATTACGACTTCGGCATCGATTTCGAGATCGAATCCTACCTGCGCTATCAGGGCGACAAGTTTTCCGAGTACTTCGATGCCAACACCTATCTACTGATCACGAAGGCGCTTGATTATTTCGACCCGGCGGCGGCGCATGATGGCGACCTGACCAGGGCACTGGCCGGCACGAAGGCCAAATTCCTGCTGGCCTCGTTCACCACCGACTGGCGCTTTTCGCCCGAGTGCAGCCGCAACATCGTGCAGGCGCTGATCAATAACCGGCGCGACGTCACCTATGCCGAAATCGACGCGCCGCACGGGCACGATGCATTCCTGCTGGAAGACGAGCGCTACCACCGCCTGATAGCCGCCTATTACGACCGCATCTGGCAAGACCTCGGGAGGAAAGCATGACACCGCAGGAATCCGCCACGTTGCGCGCCGATCTGGCGTTCATCGCCAAATGGGTGAAGCAGGGCGCGCATGTGCTTGATGTCGGCTGCGGCGACGGCGCCATGCTGGCTCATTTGCAGGAGGCCAAGCGTTGCACGGGCTACGGCATTGAAATCCAGGACGACGGCGTGCTGGCCAGCACCAGGAACGGCATCAACGTCATCCAGCACGACATGAACAGCGGCCTCGGCCTGTTCCCGGATGGCGCGTTCGATACCGTGCTGTGCCTGTCCGCGTTGCAGATGATGGAAAACGTCGAGGGCGTGCTGAAAGACATCGCTCGCGTCGGCGGCGAAGCGATTGTCTCGTTCCCGAATTTCGCCTTCTGGACGCACCGGCTGTCGCTATTGTGCGGCCGGATGCCGGTATCGAAATCGCTGCCGTATGAGTGGTACGACACGCCGAACCTGCGCTGCGCCACTATCGGTGATTTTTCTGAACTGGCAAACCACGTCGGCCTGCGCGTGCTCGACTGCGTTGCGCTCCGGAATGGCAAGCCGGTTCATTTCCTGCCAAATCTGCGCGGCTCGCTGGCGGTGTTCCGCCTGGGAAAATAACGTGTCTGCTGCTCCCACACCGGACGAAACCAAACTGCGCTGGCAAAGCGCGCTCAACCGGCGCACGCTGATTTGCGTCTTCCTCGGTTTCACGTCCGGCCTGCCGCTGTTCATCCTGCTGAACCTGCTGCAAGCCTGGCTAGCCAAACTCGGCCTGAACGTGAAAACCTTGGGCCTGTTCGCACTGGTGATGTTCCCATACACATGGAAATTCCTGTGGTCGCCGCTGATGGATCGCTACAGCTTCGGCCTGCTCGGCCGGAGGCGCGGCTGGATGGCGGCAACGCAGATCGCGCTGTTCGTGGCCATCGGCGCGATGGGAATGCTCGACCCGCAGCAGCATCTGCCGGCTATTGCCTTTATGGCGTCGCTGATCGCATTCCTGTCGGCCAGCCAGGACATCGTGATCGACGCCTACCGGCGCGAACTGCTGCCGGATAACGAGCAGGGATTAGGCAGCGCGGTGCATGTGAATGCGTACAAGGTGGCCGGCATGGTGCCGGGCGCGCTGTCGTTGATTCTGGCCGACATGCTACCGTGGTCACTGGTGTTCTGGATTACCGCCGCCTTCATGCTGCCGGGACTGGCTTGCACGTTTTTGATCAAGGAGCCGGAAATCTACGGCAAACCGCCAGCCAACCTGCGCGAAGCGGTAGTGCTGCCATTTTCCGAATTCATCGCGCGCGACGGCTGGAAAGGCGCGCTCTTGGTGCTGGCCTTCATCCTGTTTTACAAGCTGGGCGACAGCCTGGCGACCGCGCTCGCAACCAAGTTCTATCTCGATACCGGCTTTTCGATGACGCAGATCGGCGTGATCGCCAAAACCACCGGCTTCTGGGCCAGCATCATCGGCGGCCTGATTGGCGGCGTATGGATGATCCAGCTCGGCATCAACCGCGCGCTGTGGGTTTTCGGCGTGGTGCAGGCGATTGCGATCCTCGGCTTTTCGTGGCTGGCGCAGGCGGGCGCGAACCCGATCCTGCTGGCGGGCGTGATCGGATTCGAAGCCTTCGGCGTCGGGCTGGGCACGGCGGCGTTCGTCGCCTACATCGCGCGCACCACCGACCCGCGCTTTTCCGCCACGCAGTTCGCACTGTTCACCAGCCTGTCGGCGGTGCCGCGCACCTTCATCAATGCCTCGGCAGGCTTCATCGTCGAACAGACTGGCTGGTTCATGTTCTTCAACCTGTGCTTCGTGCTGGCGCTGCCGGGGATGCTGATGCTGCCGAAGGTCGCGCCGTGGCGCGAGCGGGACTAAAAACCGGCAAACCTATGGGGGTATAAGCCTTTTTGCGGCTCCAGGCCTAGATCCCGCTGGCTTTTCAAACATACTCCCCTCAGTATTTTTTGGCATACAATTCACCCATTTTTCGCGTCAGCGCAATCCGTTCAAGCCTTTCAAGGAGAAACACATGTCACACCAGTTTTTGGAAATGCCGGACAAGGACGGCTATTTCGGCGAAT
>Ga0316604_10000682_pt1 | contig 37616 bp, 22 predicted proteins | sample OWC_soil_day20_C_FD_207650 | JGI IMG/M metagenome (GOLD analysis project Ga0316604, IMG submission 207650) | Wetland soil microbial communities from Old Woman Creek delta, Ohio, United States - OWC_soil_day20_CT | ecosystem: Environmental > Terrestrial > Soil > Wetlands | place: USA: Ohio... | reverse complement strand
GGCAAGACCGCCTGCGCCAGTTGCAAGTTCCTCATTACACCAGGTACGGATGGCGGTGCATATATTAATGGTAACAACCTGGGTGTTCAACCAGGTGATACTGTATGTATCCAGTCAGGTAGTTACGACTACATCCAGTTCTTCAACATCACCGGTACCACTGCCAAACCAATTGTATTCATCAACTGCGGTGGCCAGGTAAAAATAGGGAATGGTGGTAGCTATGGTTTTGTATTCAACAATGCCAAGTATTTCAAAGTAACGGGTACAGGTAGTTCTGACACCTACGGTTTTAGTGTAGACGGTGTGAGCAAGAAACTGAACGTAGGTCTTGGTATCAGCAAGGGATGTACCGATTATGAAGCGGATCACTTTGAAATCACCGGCTCTGAAGTAGGGGTGATGGCAAAAGTAAACCCAGATTGCGATGTCAACAACCAGTATCCAACTTTCTCTATCAGAAATGTAAAACTGCATGATTTTTATATACACGATGTAACCGGTGAAGGTATGTACATTGGTAACACTGCGCCCAATGGAGAAACGTCCACCTGCAACGGTGTATCTACCACCTTATTACCTCCACGCATTTATAACCTGAAAATTTACAACGTCATCACCGCCAATACCGGTTGGGATGGTATCCAGGTAGCTTCCGCACCTGAGAATGTAGAGATCTATAATAATAAGGTATCTAACTACGGTGTTGAAAATAAAGGTAGCCAGCAGGCGGGTATCATCCTTGGTGGTGAGTCCAACGGTAAGGTGTACAACAACACGGTGATCAAAGGTACCGGTAACGGTATTGAAATATTCGGTACGGGTCTGAGCTACGTTTACAACAACATTCTCAGCGATTGTGGTATAGATGGTACCAGCACAGGTCAGGATGCGATCTTCATCGACGACCGCCCTACCAAACAGAACTACACACCACTGCAGGTGTATGTGATGAACAACACCATCGTCAACTCAGGCAGAGATGCGATCCGTATGCAGAATACAAATGGTACCGATGGTACCGGCAACCTGTTTGTCAACAACCTTGCGGTAAAACCTGGTTCTCTGGCTTCGAGAGGAGCACTCGCATACCTGACTATTCAATCCGGTATATCATACACATCTGCAAATGGACTGAACTATCCGGATGCTGCGACTGTGAAGTTTGTAGATGCGGCTAATAAGAATTTCCACCTGGCAGCGGGTTCTCCTGCCATCGATCAGGGGAAGGATCTAAGCGCTTATTTCAAAATTGATATAGATGGCAACGCCCGCCCACAAGGCAGCGCATACGATGTAGGTGCCGATGAATATGCATCCGGTACTGCAGCAAACGTAGCGCCTACTGCCAGTGCAGGTGCTGACCAGGCCATTACTTTGCCCGTTACAACTGTTACACTTAATGGTACCGGATCTACTGATAGTGACGGTACCATTAAAACTTACAAATGGGTTCAGACTTCCGGTCCGGTAACTGCCACTTTCAGCAGTGCGGCCATTGCCTCGCCTGTATTGACAAAACTCACTGCTGCAGGTACCTATGTATTTACACTGACTGTGACGGATGATGATGGCGCTACCGCTTCGGATGCTGTCACCATTACAGTGAATGCTGCGAATGTAGCACCTACTGCCAACGCCGGTACAGATCAGACCATCACCCTGCCTACGACCACTGTTACCCTGAATGGTACAGGTTCCAAAGACACTGATGGTTCTATCAAAACTTACAAATGGGTACAGCCCTCAGGACCTGTCACTGCCACAATCAGCAATACAGCTATTGCGTCGCCGGTGATCACTAACCTGAAAACTGCGGGTACTTATGTATTCACCCTGACTGTTACTGATGATGATGGTGCGACAGCTACTGACAATGTAACCATTACGGTAAAGGCTGCGAATGTTGCACCCACTGCCAATGCAGGTGCTGATCAGACCATTCAATTGCCTATTGCAACTGTAACGCTGAATGGTACTGGCTCAAAAGATAGCGATGGTACGATCAGTACTTATAAATGGGTACAGACATCTGGTCCGGCTACGGCCACTATCAGCAGTGCAACCATTGCTTCTCCTGTGATTACTAACCTGTCTACTGCAGGCACCTATGTATTCACACTAACGGTGACAGATAATGGCGGCGCGACTGCTACTGACCAGGTAACCATTACTGTAACTGCCGCTGCCGTGAATAAAGCGCCTACAGCCAATGCCGGTGCTGACCAGACCATTACTCTGCCTACTGCTACTGTAACATTGAATGGTACAGGTTCTACTGACAGCGATGGTACAATCAATGCATACAAATGGGTACAGGTTTCCGGCCCTGTGACGGCGACACTGAGCAGCGCTACTATTGCTTCTCCGGTGGTAACAAAACTGACTACAGCAGGTAGCTATGTGTTCACATTGACGGTTACTGATGATGATGGCGCCACTGCTACTGACAATGTAACCATTACGGTAAAGGCTGCGACTGTTTCTACACCTGCTGCTAATAAAGCACCTGTAGCGAATGCGGGTAGCGATATCACCATCACCATGCCTAGGAACAACACCACCGTAGATGGTTCGGGTTCTACTGACAGTGATGGCACAATCGTATCTTACAAATGGACACAGGTATCAGGACCGGCTACGGCATCTGTACCGTCTTCTACTGCTGCGAAGACAGATATCAATCAGCTCTCTTATGTGGGTACTTATGTATTCAGACTCACAGTGACTGATGATGATGGGGCAACTGCTACCGATGATATCAATGTAATTGTGAAAGCTGCCAGCAACAATAGCCTTGTGGCCAATGCGGGCGCAGATCAGACCATCACCCTGCCAACGGTGAATACCGTGACACTGACGGGTGCCGGATCTACTACTACAAATTATATCTCTTCTTATAAATGGGAATTGGTGAGTGGAACTGCTGGTTCGGCGACCATTCTGAATCCTGCTTCTGAAACACCGGTAATTACATTCTCACAGGCAGGCACTTATGTTTTTCGTCTTACCGTGACAGACACATATGGCGCTACCTCCACCGACGAAGTATCGGTGTATGTGAATGGCAAGACTGCGGCTGTGGATGACAGCGAAGTCACGATACAGGTATATCCTAATCCTGCCAGTACCTCTCTCAACCTGAAGCTGGTGGTGAAAGAGGCGGCCAATCTTATTGTAAGAATATTTAACAGCAACGGGTATATTAAGGGTACTTATTATATGGGTACCACGAATACCGTGATGAAAACCTTTGATGTAAGTGGTTTAGCAAACGGGCTGTATATTCTTGAAATAACGGATGGTAATTCGATGAAACTAACCAGTAAGTTTATAAAAGTTAATTGAATGAGAAAAGGCCTGCGGTGTACCGCAGGCCTTTTCTATCACTTTTTGTATTGCAACATCCACTCATAAATACTCATACCATACTGTTTATTCTTAGGATCATACAGTGCTTTCCATGTATGATGTGCAAATCCATCCAATATTGTTAGCTTAGCCAGATTTGGCTTATGAGAGTTCGTACTATCCTTATACCGTTCACACTCCTCCAGAAAATGCGGTTCATCTGTCCCTGCCATGTACCAGGTGGCGATATTCGCATCTGCAACCAGCTTAAAACGTTTCATATTCGCTACATCAATCGTCGCTACCGACATGGGTACTGCTGCTGCAATACGATTAGACAGCTTCGCATTATCCGTCATTGCCATCACCGTCGCCCAGCCACCTGCACTGTAACCAGTGAGGTATATCCTGGAACGATCTACTCTGTAATGTTTCTCTATATCGTCCAGCAGGCGTTTGATTTCTGCTGGTTTCAGTCCCCAACTAGGCGCTTGTGGCGCAACAACAATGAATTTATACAGTTTACCATCAACGGGATTTACAGCTTCTATTTTCTCCCCATTATTGATCCAGTAAGGAATGCCTTCAAGATATAACTTAGACAGGTCATGTCCTGATTTGCTTTTTCCATGCAGAAAAACGATCAGCGGGTATTCTTTTTTGGACTTATTATAATCGTCCGGGAGCTGCAGCAATGCCCCTATTTTATTCCAGGGATTTACCGGAATAAGTATACTGTCCATTCGGTGCTGCGCATATGTGTTCACTGTTTGTATGCACATTACGAACAAAAGTGCAACAATTGTAGTGGTACTTTTTACCATGACAAAAAATTATTTTAAATGAATGAGCCCGGGTTACTGGGCAATAACAGTCTCCAGCTTCACACCGATCAGCTCTTCGATTTCCAGCTTTACATTAGCCAGGTCTCTTTCCAGATTCAGCTTCTTGGTTCTGTCATTGTTATACTGCTGTGATGCAGAGGTATATGATTCGTAAGAAATGCTACCTGCAGCCAGTTTGCTTTCTGCCTGTGTGAATGCTGCAAAATCATCTTCAGTGATTTCGTTCTGCATTGCCAGCAATTGTTTGTTCATCAGGTAGTCGTGGTATTTGGACAATACCATTGCTTTGATCTGTCTTTTGGCTGATTCTTCCTGCGCAGAAGCAATGTTTACATTCGACCTGGCTACTTTTACATCAGCGCCTTTACCAACCAGTGAACCCAATGGTACATTCACACCCACGTTCCAGAGCGGATAGTAAACCTGTGCACGATAGTCGCCGGAGTTTTTGAAGCGCCCCAGTGTTACATCATTGAAGTTTGCACTGAGGGTTACATAATTCAGCCAGTTACCCTTTGCTTTGTTGAGCTCATATTCTGCTCTTTGTTTTTCGTATACTCTAACTTTTAGATCTGGATTCTCGTACGCGAGTTGTACCAGTTTTTCCTGGATGTCTTCTGCTGATACATCTTTGGAAGGGGTAGAAGGCAATGTCTTGTTTTGTGCGCTCACTGTGAGAGCTGTAGAGAGGAAAATTAAAAGGACGCTGATGTGCTGTTTCATGTTGTTATAGTTTTTGCTTGGTCTGAATTTTTATGAGAAGGTGTTTCGAAATCTTTCATTTTTACGATGATGGCCATGGCGCTATAAAAGAAGAATGCGCCGGGTATCTGCCCGATGGCCACCTGTGCATAGTGCGCGATGATGTAGGCATATAACCCTGTCACAATGGCTACATAGAGCGCCCTGACCTCCCGGGTCCTGGCCTGGTAATATCCTTTTACGCCTACGAGGAGGGTGACAAAGAATAGCGTCATTGTGATTATTAGCCCGATCCAGCCCGTTTCGAGTGCTGTTCGGAGGTAACCGCTGTCCGGTGGAAAACCTGCCAGCGGATGGCCTGGATTGTACTGTATACCTAATACCCCGGAAGTGGCTACACCACCCCCGATAGGATGCCGCAGTATATAAGGTTGTATGTGATGCCTGTTTTCATCCCTCACGTTCATCGATTCATCATCTTTGAGGTGAAAGGACGTACGTATACGGTTCACTGTATTATTGCCGGAAAATGGTCCGAACATGAGCACCACGATAAACATAAAGAACCCTGCCATGAACAGCAATGTTCTACGGTTTGTGATGGTCATCAGAAAATAGATAGCCAGACCACCGGGTATCATAAAGTAAGCCGTACGCGTACCGGAAAAGGCCATGCCCAGGCACATAATGATAATGCCCACTATGAGCCAGTTACGTTGCTTTGGCTTTTGTGTGGTCATGGCCAGTACAATGGCAAATACCACGCTGCACGCCATCAATATACCATAAGCAGTAGGGTCGGAGAGGAAGGAGAACTTCCTGATCTCACCACCCTGGAAGTACAGTCTGTAACGCACCGGATCACTTACTACCCAGTGCTCTTCAAAGCCCAGTAACCCAAACCATTCCTGGAAACAGCCATAGGCACCACTCAGTACGGACAAGAATAACCAGAGTTTGAGATAATCTTTTACATCTTTGACACTGTTGAAAGTGAACAGGCCGATAAAATAGATCATCACGAAGTTGACAAACTTGCGCACGGTAAATATCCACCCCGATACTGAATACATAGAGGGGTTGAACAATTCGATGAGCAGAAATCCCAGGTACATGATGTACATGTAAGAAACAGGATTCTTCATATACTGCCAGATGCGCTGCTTATGAATCGTCTTTTTATAATAAGCGCCGATGAAGGTCACCGCTGTCAGTACATCGACAGCCACACCCATGGGGAGGGTATCGTCAGACATGCGCTTAATGTAAAACATAAAGAAACCCACTACCGTAGTAATCAGAAACCCCAGATGGGTATTGAACAGACAGATCAGTGTGACCATGACTCCTATTAAGCCTGCTGCGATGATCATACCTATACGGTAATCTACGTAGCCCACCAGCAGGCTGATGCCGATGGCTACTACTAACACAGCGGCAAAGGCCAGGGGCTTGTGCAGTAAACCGGACCCTCGCAGAGGTGCTGCTCCTGTGATGAGTGATGGTCGCATATCTTAGAAGAATAAAACTTTTAATGCCAGAAATAACAACGTGAAGCCAATGAATAGTGTCACGGTGATCTCTAATAACCGATCGTCTGAAAACCTGTTATCTTTCATGCTTCTACGTTTTGAGTTTGTTCAAGGTATGCCCCCATTAATGCAATACACTGTTCCCAGGTATGTGAAAATGCAAAGGCTTTTCTTGCTTCCTGCAGTTCGGTGTTATCACCCTCCTGCAGGGCGGTGTCGATGTTTATGATGTAGTCATCTGCTGTCTTGCAGAGATATACATAAGGTGCAAAGATTTGCATCGCTACCGTATCTGTTGCTACCACCGGTTTGCCCAGTGCCAGGTACTCGTCTATCTTACGGGGATAGTTACCAATGGTCATCTCATTGAGCTCCTGTGGATTGATACATACATCAAAAGTGCTGAGCCATGATGGAAGTTCCCCTCCATGACGGGCACCCATGAAGTGTACGTTCTTCAACTGATGTAGTGAACTGTTACGGAATGCCTCGTCTTCAGGACCAACCAGTATCAGTGTCCATTCAGGACGTTGTGTAGCAATCTGTTCCAGCAATGAGATGTTGAGCCGGGATTTGATCAATGCACCTACATACCCGATCACAGGGCTTTTGAAATCTTTGAACGGCGGATATTCTTCTTTCGTCCAACCGAAGTCACAACCCTGTCCGATATCAAAAGATGCTTTGTTATACTTTGCACCATACGCTGCGAGGTAAGCTGAATTGGCAGCGACCATCGTAGCTTTCTGCATGAGCAATGGTTCCAGTCTTACGCCATGCTTTTTGAAATATGGCTGACTGGTCAGGTTATCCCTGATATAGTAGATCGTTTCCTTTACACCTTCCAGCAATTCAGGCAGGTACTGTGCACGGAAAAAATCATTATCGATAAACAACAACGCATCGTTAAATCCCAGTCGCTTAGCTGCCTGGTTGATTTCGCGGGCGAGTCTTTTATTGTTGACTAAGTTGATCCTGTCAAAGATCGATGGCACGGGAATCCAGTTGATAGATTCCAATACGGTACGTGGATCCAGGGTCCAGAGCGAAGCAGAGACAGGCTTCAGATCGTTGGTGTCGCCACGGAGGCTTGCTTTTCTGGTCAGCACCATTTCGTCGTCGCTGGATCGGATGGCAGAGATCCTGTCCAGTGCCCTGTTTACATACAATACACGGTTGTATTGTGACAGTTCCTGCGCCATGTTCTTACAGTTACTCCCGATCTTAATATCCCAGGGCTGTAAGCCTACTACGATTATATCCCTGTTCCTGATCATCTGGCTTTCCATTTTAGTAAATAACGTTGCTGTACCACGGAGATCGCTTCCGGGTAGAATTGCAGCATATATTTCCCCACATTGAGCAAGCTGGTATTGAGCTTACGGTACAGTATGGTCTGCGTGATAATGAAGCAGATACCATATGAGGTCATGGTACCATAAGCAGCGCCCATCAGTCCCATCTGCCGGGTATAGAACATGCAGATGAATATATTACAGATAGCCGTTACAGTGATTACATAAAAATTCAGTTTGGGCAGGCCAATTGAATCCATAATAGTGCCAAACTGCTTGATGAAGGGCAGAAACAGGCCATAAAATATAGTTATCTGCAAAATAGGTACCGCTTCCATATATCCCTGACCTGCGATGATGCCGATCACCAGCCTGGGTAACAATACAATAGCAAGGCTGGCGGGTACTGCGATTGCGAGAATTGTACCTACAGCTCTTTCATAATAGTACTTCACCATTTCGATGTTACCGTCTTCCATCATCTTCGCCGTCTTAGGAAATAAAATATCACCTAAGACCTGCGAAGGCACATCTACCAGATTGGATATACGCAAACATACATTGTACAAGGCAACTGATGGGGTTCCTAAAAAAGAAGATATAATAAATGTATCCGTATTACGGAACAAAGAAGAACTCACGTTCGTACCAAACACCCATCTACCAAAGGTCCAAAGCCTGGTGAACCATTCCTTATGATACTTAATCTGACGGGTCACAAAGTTCCGGGCAAAGTAGCCGGATACGATGGTGCCACATACCAAACCTGCATCGAAGTAGAGGATGAGGTGGGTAAGGGTAATATTATGATCTATCAGTAAATGCGCGACGATCAAAATAAAACTTGTACCCTGACGACTTAAATATCCCCAGAAAATGCCCCTGAAGTCAGCATTGGCATTCTGTACCCATTCAAAATGAGAGAAGGGAACTAACAACAATAAACCGGGCAGGAACAGGTACATCACCATCGCCAATGGGGGGGCCTGCAATAGCTTGCTCACGGGAATGATAAAGGCCGCGATCAGGATACCGATCAGGACTGTGATCACAATATTGAGGTACAGAGCAGCAGACTGTATATGGGGGTGTTCTTCCGTAGCGTGACCATTGATGTATTTGATCACAGCGTTTTTAATCAGACTTTGTCTTATGATCTCGATAATACCGGTATATACGAGAAAGAGGTTCCATACGCCCATGTCAGACTTGGTCAGTGAGCGGGTTAATACCAGCACACTGCCGATCCCGAACAGGAGTACGGCGATTTTCTGTAATCCGCTGTAGATACCGGATTTCAGCCAGTAGGTGTATTTTGGGTTGCTCATTTTTTAGCTTAATTTAAGTTCCATGGGCTTTTCCAGGCTATACAGCCACCATGCACCTGCGCGCATAGCTGCCTTGTATAGCAGGATGGGGATCACAACGGCAAAGCATAAACAGATCACTAACAACACTGGCAGGTAGGTGATGTGAAACACTTTTACCAGGCACATACGCACTGCAGATGCGACCAACACATGAGAAACGTAAATGTAAAGTGAATGGAATCCTGCTACCCGCAGCAGCTTTACACTGCCATAGCGCTGTAAAAGGAATGATATATTGATCATAAATGCACAACCCACGAGCGCGATGAGCGCAAATAATAAAGGTTGATGTTCTTCTACAAAAAGATTGTACTTCATCTCTAAATTCGTCATCAGGAAGTAATACTGGCCTGCGGCAAAGAAGGGCAGGAGGGCGGCAAACAATCCCCAGCTGCCATACAGGGGATACTTAGTGCTATCCAATATCTGATCCGCAACGAGTTCGCCGATGGCGAAGAAGATATAGAAGTGACAGATGTCGTAAATAAAGCCGAGATCAATATGATGTACGGAGACATAACTGCTGTACATATAAGCAGCCAAACCGATCAACAGCTGGTGCCAGATCTTCAGCCGCAATTTTTCTTTCGTGAGTATATACAACACTGTTACATTGAATAATGCATAGAGGTACCAGAACTGATCGATGCGGCGGGGGTATATAAAAATATACCCGTAATCCGCCCAACCCCTGTCTGCATTCACCAGTCCACTCAGACAGATTTGAATGGTGATCTGCAATGCGGACCATAAGAGATATGGATACAGCAGGATGTTGAATTTATTAACGATCAGGCTCTTCATCCCTCTCTTTGCCAGACTTTTACCAATGAACACACCAGACAGGATGAAGAACAGGGGCATACGGAAACTGTAGAAAATGATGTTTGCATTTTCCAGCCACTTAAACTGTGAAGCTTCCACACCTGAGCGGCTAATGCCCTCAAAGATATGACGGTACAGTACCAGTATGATGGCAATGCCCCTCGCGTAATCTATCCACGCCAGCCTGTTGCCGGGTTTCGCTGTGCTCATTATAGATCTATATTTTCGGGTTCAACAAAGTTTAATATTGCACCACTGAACTTACCATTCAGACTATGCAGGAAAGAAATAGTCTCCCTATCTGTCTGGTTCACACCTGATCTTGCAGATACGACGGTAATGATGGTATCGGCATACTGCATCAGTTCTTTACTATCTGCACGCTCATTCAACGCAGCACCTTCCAGCAGGATGTAATCATATTCCCTGGTAAGTGCACCCAGGTATTCCAGCAGGTTGCCCGGTTTCAGTATTTCAGCAGGCGTATATTCGCCACCTTCACAACCAATGATAAATACATTGGGCATGGTGGTAGGAGAGATGAGGTCTGCGATCTGTCCGGAATTAAATTCATTAGAATTAAAACTCTCCAACACGGGCTTTGCTTCAAATTCCTGTGTCAGTGAATTATGTGGAAACTGTGTATCAATAATCAATACTCTCTTATGACTCAGACTTAAGCTATATGCCAGTGCTTTCAGAATAGTAGATTTACCTTCGCCCGGTTTCCCACTGGTAAGCAGGAAGATCTTCTTACCACTGTGCTCCATTTCAAAACGCAGTTTACGCAGGAGTTCCCGGAAAGCAGCCGTATCATGTTGTTTAAGGGTTGGATCGGTAAAGATCTCTTCCAGTGGTGTTTTCTTCAGGTTGATCCTGTTTACTACACCCAGTAGTTTCAGTTCAAGAATACGCAGGAACTGGGTCGGAGTCTTGATGCTCACATCAATATATTCCAGGAAGATGATGAGGATACAGCAGAACACCGCTACGGCCATACCAGCCATTGCGACAATAATGATACGTTTGGAAGGCTCAGGTTCAACCGCAGGCTGACCATACAGGATCTGGTGGAAGTTATCCATCGGTGCGATCTTGTTGTTCACCGCTGCATCGTAACGGGATTTGATGCTTTCATATTCCTGTTGTGCCAGTTCTACTTCTTTCTGCAGCGCAAGGTTGTTTGCACCTCTTGACGCAGCAGCGCCCATAGTGCCATTCAGCTGTCTGATCTTTTGTTCGTAAAAAGCAATGTTTTGTTGGGTAGATCTTACCTGCAGGTCCAGGTCGCTTTTCTTCTGTTGCAGGTCTGCCCTGGTGGTACCCGGGCTGGTGGCACTGGGAGCTGCAGAAGCAATGGCCATCAGTTTGGAAGAATAATCGTTTCTCGCCTTTTTGTATTTGTTATACAGTTCCGGATCGCTCCCGCCTTTGCTCTGGTATTCATTAGAGGCATCATTCATTTTTTCACGCAGGGTGGCCAGCTCTGAATTAGAGCTATTGGTAGATGCTGCATTTTGTGTGCTGGTGCTTTCCATTTCAGACAGGCGCTGGGTCACCTGCTGGCTGGCCAGTTGTGCACTGTTCAGGATTGCCTTTTCATCAGCGAGTCTGCTTTCGAAGTTGGAGATCTGTTCCAGTGTGTTGGAACTTTCCACAGTGGCATCGAGGGTACCCATTGTTTTGATGTTACCAATCTTGCCATCCAGTTCCTCACGCTTCTGGTCTACCAGTTTCTTCAGCGTTTCGATGTTCTGAACAGTTTGCTGGTTACGGCTGGATTCATAGTTGCGCATGAATTCAGTTACGACCTGGTTCACGATATAAGCACTCAGCTCCGGATTGATAGAGCGATACTGAATATCGATATAGTCCGTTCTTTGTACCCGACCTACGTACAATACATTGCGCATTGTTTCGAGATCGTATTTATATATCATCATCAGTTCCTGGATGTCCCTTTCCTGGGGATCGAAAGAACTGAGCAATTTCTCTTCGTTGTATTTTTTGTTGAGGATTTCTATTGCCTTCTGTCTATTAAGTTTACGATAGACAGGGTTTTTACGATCCTCTACAGAGGGTACCCTGTAGGGTTTGTCAGGGTTTTCCAGGTCATGCAGCATGAGGCTATAACCGGTCATGCCTAATACACGGGGTGACTTGATGGCCTCGACAGCGTTGTTGAATTTTACATCAATTTCATACACGTTGAAGCTTTCATCTTTAAGTTTTACCTGGTCACTCATGGTGTACCCGGTAGCAATTTGGGAAACAGACTTGTACAGTTTTTCCTGGTTGAGGGTTAACAAAAAAGCCGCCAGCACCGCTATAAAAGTGCTGATGATGATTAACCATTTTCTCCTCAGTAGTGATTTGAATAAATAAATCAAATCCATATCGGCGTATTCTTTAAAGTGTAAAAAAATCTAATCTAAAATGACCGAAAAAATCCGGCTTACACCGGACTTTTTCGGTAACAAATAAGTAATCAATCAAAGAATGGTAATTATCAATTATTAATTCTTAATCAACTTCACTGTCTTCACTACATTTTCTCCATCTAACACTCGCAGGATGCAAGGACCAGCTGGAATCTGAGATGTACTGAGATCGACATTGATCCGCTGACTGCCGGCATCCAGTTTCCCAAGTGATCTTGCGTAAAGGATCTTACCTGAAATATCTGAGACTACGATGCTCACATTGCTGCTGGTTTTACCAGTATTTGCCATATCCAGGGTTACGCTGGAAACGAACGGATTCGGATAAACATTGGTCAGCGTCACTTTGTCTGCTGCATCGGAATTAGTCAGTTCACCTGTCAGGTAGTTGTTCTTCTTAGCCATGATCAGGGATTGATCCAGGTCACTGCTGCTCGGCGTATACTGTTGAATCACCAGGGCGCCGATGTAGCCGTAGATGGAGTTACCACCTGCTTTTACATTGATGAGCGCTTCACCGTTTGCATCAGGAACGATATCGTTGATCTGAACGGTATTGCTGGTGTTATAAGAAGCATTCAGCGATACAGTGGTGGTACCAACGGTGTAGTTGGTCGTTCTGTCTCCGTCGCCATCGCGGCTTGCGAAGAATACGAAGTTGTAGCGCTTAGCCAGGTTCAGACCGGAGATCTTCAGCTGACCATTCACATTGATATCCACCCAGTAGGTACTGCTGATGACGTTGTCAGGATAGATGCCTGAATTGTTACCAGTGTTCATACCATAAGGGTTATCACCCGTGAAGGCCTGTGTGATGGTCATGGTCAGACCGGTATTGTTGCCACTTTCATCTTTCAGGTTCGGGAACGTAGAACCCAGAGCAGGTCCGGAGTTGGTATTGTTCCATGGCGTACCTGCAGGAGTGTATACGTTACAGTTGATGTACACAGCGTTGATGAAAGTAGAAGCACTCGCTACATTGGTAAAGTCAGAACTGGCAGTATCCTTAATGGCGCGGATCTTATAGTAGTAGCGGGTATCTGTTCCCAGACCTGCATCTGTATAAGAGTTCACGTTATTACCTACTGTAGTCAGCAGGGAGAAGGTACTGTTGTCAGTAGAACGGTATACCTGGAATCCGGTCTCGTTCGTTGAGTTATCCTGCCATTTCAGATTGATACTGGTCTTGCCGGTAGCAATCGCAGTAGCGTTGGTAGGATTGAGCGGAGAACCGTTGTCGATGTAGTATTGTAATACTACTGAGTTGATATAACCGTAAGTAGCGCCGGTAGACTGTTTCACAGTGAACTGGATAGCGCCGGTGCTGTCTGCAGAGATACCGTTGATCTGAACAGTATTGGTGCTGTTATTCGCAGCGTTCAGCGTGACGGTGTTGCTGCCTACTGTAAAGTCCGTGTTCTTGTTATCGTTCCCTGTACGGCTGCCAAAGAAGATCAGGTTGTAGCGGTAAGTGGAAGACAGACCGGTGAACTTGATCCTTCTTGCTGTAGACTCACTGGTGTAGTAAGTGGTCGCAATAACGTTGTCAGGATATACGCCGCTGTTGTTGCCTGTGGAAGCACCGCTTGCGTTGGTACCGGAGAAGGCATCCAGCACAGCGATCTTGATGGCGGTAGCAGCGCCGGTTTCGTCGATGGCGTTATTGATAACAGCCGTATTGTACGGATAAGTATTGAAGTTGTTCCATGGTGCGTCTGCAGGCAACGTCTGGTTGAAGTTGAAGTACAGTGATGTCAGGTTCTTATCCCTGATATAGATCACGAATGTTCTTGTAGCACTTCCACCATTGTTGTCAGTAGCTGTGATGGTCACAGTATACTTACCTACGTTTCCGGCAGCAGGAGTAATGCTGATAGCACCTGTACCATCGCCGTTGTCAGTCAGTTTAGCGAATGATGGCAGGTTGGTTGCTTTCAGTGTCAGGATGTCGCCTGCATCGTCAATCGCGCGAAGGGTAACGTTAGCGGTTTCGTTATTCTTGATAGTTACACCTGCGATGCTGTCCAGTTTAGGTGCATTGTTGCCGGTAGTAATTGTAACGGTATCAGAGAATGCAGAATTACCATTTCCATTGATAGCCCTGATGGCGTAGAAGTAAGTCTTGTTTGCCTTAGCAGAAGTATCTGTATAGCTTACGGCATTTGCAGCAGCTGTTGGTGTGAGCAGGCTGTAAGCACCTGTTCTGGTGGCAGCGCGCCAGATCTCGTAAGCGGTTTCGTTGAAGGCAACGTCTTTCCAGGTGAGGTTCACACCAGTTGTACCGCTGGCTACAGCCAGGTTGGTTGGTTTGGCAGGTGCGTTACCATCATCATAAGATACTTTCACCACCATTGCATTCAGGTAGCCATAAACAGAGCCGGTACCATTTTGCAGATCGATGCTGATTTCATTGTTTGCATCAGGAGCGACATTGTTGATCGCAACTGTATTCTTTGTATTGGAAGAAGCCTGTAAAGAAACGGTTGTCGTACCGATGGTATAATTGGTCAGACGATTGTCAGTTACATCCGCACGTGCACCAAAGAAAGTGAAGCTATACTTGCTGGTGCTGCTCAGACCATACAGTTTCAGTGTTTGCTTGGTCGTGTTGGTCCAGTAAGCAGTTCTCATCACATTGTCAGGATACACACCGGAGTTGTTGCCTGTGTTGGTACCATAGTAGTTAGAACCGTTACCCAGTGCGCCCCAGTTACTTACAATTTTGATACCTATGGTAGTGGCTACGCTGTTCTGATCTTTCAGATTAGGGAACAGGTCGTTTTGTACCGGTGCCTTGTTTGTACTGTTCCATGGAGAAGATGGAGGATAAGATCCATCAGAGAAATTCACATAGAGTGTACGGCTTGGATCCACATCCGTCACTGTGATAGCGAAGGTTTTGGTATCGATACCACCTTTACCATCGTTAGCATTAACAGTTACATTGTAAGTACCTGCGTCGATGTAAGTAGGAGCTAGGGCGATCGTCGCATTGTTACCACTATTAGTCAGTGTAGCGAAAGAAGGCAGGCCGCTGGCGGTCCAGGTGATGGTGTCAGTTGCGTTGCCATCAGTAGCGGTCAGGCTGATAGAAGAGGTTGTAGCTTCTGCCAGTGTCACACTACTTACAGTACTAATTACTGGTGTGTAGTTGTCATTCACGGTCAGGGTGAATGTAGTGCTGGCAGTACCGCTATGCTGGTCAGCAGCAGTCACAGTAATGTTGGCATAGGTACCCTGATTGGCAGTGGCAGGATTGAAAGTCAATGTAGCCGTACCGTTCCCTGTGTTGGCAAATGTTCCGAAGGAAGGTACATTCGCGGCCGTGAGCGTCAGGGTCTCGCCATCTGCATCAGTAGCGGTGATGTTCAGCACGAGCTGAGTGCCATACCTCACTGATCGGTTGACCAACTGTGAGATCACAGGAGGAGTGTTGAGTGTGTAAATTCCGGTGCTGTTAGTGAAGACAGAGTAACCACCTTCATTCTTTGCACGCACCTTATAGAAGTACTTCACGTTGGCAAACAGTGCAGAGTCGTTGTACACGGCTGTGGTCGTACTGTTTGCAGCAACAGTGGTGAAAAGTTTAAACGTTGTGCTGTCATTTACAGAACGGTAAATTTCAAAGCCGGTTTCAGTAGTGGAGTTATCTTTCCAGCTTAACTGAATCTTGTTTGGACTTACAGCAGTCAATGTCAGGTTAGTCGGAGCTGTTGGTACCGCTGGTGTAGCCAGGGTAGTTGCTTTCATGTTTTTGTAGATGAAAGCGCTGTCTGGAATGAGGCGCTTGCTGAGACCCGGACCTGCATAGCTGGCAGATAATGTCTGGCTACCCGTTGCTTCAAAATAAGTAACAGTGATAGGATATCTGCCAGCAGTTAGGGTCTTGGTACCGGAACGTTCGGTAGTCCCTTGCAGGTAGTTATTGTTCACCACCAGATTGCTCTCGCTAAAGCCTCCGATATATAATTTACTGCCATCGTCTGAAGCAGTATAGAACGTATAAGTGCCGGTAGTCGGAATATTAATATACCCATCGAATTTGAGTGCGAAGTAATCTTCACGGTCTCTTACATTCAGGGTAATATTATTGGTGGTACCGGATATAGATGGTGTGAGTGAGCTGAAAGCAGGCAAAGTACTGTAGGAGCCTGGATATTCACCCCAGAACAGGCCACCGCTTTCAGCAGGATTGAAGCCTGAGTCACCATATTTATTAATTGCTTTAACGCGGTAGTAATATGTAGTAGACGCTACAAGGTTACTATCGGTATAGCTCGTTGCATTAGCAGCGGTGGTGGCTACTGTGGTGTAAGGACCACCTTGTGTAGTAGCACGGTATACTTCAAAACCGGTTTCGTTGCTGCTGCTGTCTGCCCATGTCAGTTTAATCTTGTTGTAAGCAGTAGCAGTCGCCAGCAGGTTACCAGGGTATTTAGGTACTGCACCGGTAGTCACTGTTTTCTTGAAGTAGTCAGCAGTGATCTGGGTGGCAGTAGTGATACCATTTGCAGTATTCTTCCAGGAGAGGGTGAATGACTGACCACCTGCGATTTCATTGTAGGCAGCAGCAATTTTGTGCATACCGGCAGTGAGGTAGATGGTACCTTCTCTATCCTGTGTACCATGTGAACCATCGTTGTTCACGAGTGGGGTTACAGAAGCATCGTACTTACTGTCTATCCAGAGTTTACTACCATCATCAGAGTTAATGATGAAAGTATAGTTGCCGGATACAGGGATACGGATTTCACCTTCCCATACAAAGCCGAAGTAATCCGCATCTGTCGCTACGCTGATATCAGGGATAGCAGAGTAACCAGTTGCATCAGGCGTCAATGTATTAAAGTCAGGCAGTGTACTCCAGTTACCGGTGTAGTAGCGCCATGCGAGGCCATTAGCCACAGCATAGGCGGTAACCTGGTTACTGCGTGCAGAAGAGTTGCCTGCTACGTCTCTTGCTTTTACCACAAAGTTGTACAGGGAATCGCTCTTCAGGCCATAAGCGGTGAAGGTTGTCTGATCGTTTCCTACAGTGTAAGATTTGATACCATTAATATAGATATCATATTTATATACACCTACATCATCAGTAGAGATCGTCCATGACAGGGAAGCCTGGCTGGAAGTGCTACCGGTTATGGTGAGGTTGCCCGGTGCAGTAGGTGGTGTATTGTCCACCTGTGTCTGGGTCACAGCCTCGTTGCTGTTTGCAGCAGCGCTGCTGTCGTTTACAGCACGTATAATGTAGTAGTATTTAGTGTTGGGGTTCAGCAGGCTGTCAGTATAAGTAACCGCGTTAGCCGCAGTTAAATTTATGAGGGTATATGGGCCGCCGGAAGTAGATCCGCGGTATATCTCATAACCTGTTTCATTGTAAGTTGCATTTGGATTGTCTGTCCAGTCAAGGGTAATGGCTGTTTTTGAAATAGCCGTAGCCGTGAGACCGGAAGCAGGTGCTGGTGCATTAGTACCAGTCGCAGGCACTACATAGAATGAAGAAGACCATTCGCTGGAACAGCCATACAGCTCAGTCACTTTAGCGCGGTAAGAACCAGCTGTGCCTGCATTGTAAGTCTGGGTAGTAGCCAGTGTAGTAGTGTCCGTTGCTTTTGCCCAGCGGTAAGAAGTATAACCGTCAGGCAGGGTCAGTGTCACATAAGTATTCCCGTCCGGAGCAGGGATCACCTTACTCATCAGGCCGGAAATAGTGATAGGAGGGGTTTGTGTGGCTGCTTTTTGTTTTACAACAACAGGTGTTGAAGAATAATCAGACCATACTGTACCTCTCTTTATTCTCGCATCGTAGGTACCATAAGCGGTCACTACCAATTCGTTTGTAGTAGCGCCAGGGATAGTAACACCATCCTTGCGCCATTCGTAACCATCAAAACCAGCAGTTAATCCTAAAGTAACATTTACTGTTTCTCCAGGGCAAAATTCATTGTGCCCGGCTGTAGGCCAGGGGTTGGTTTTATTCTGCCTGTTAATCCAGGGCCAGAAATCAGTTTCGTTCCATGCGTTGTCCCAAATACCATGACCCCCATTAGGGTATACAGTTTCTTTCCAGTTACCGCCTGCGAGAGAATCGGCGGTCATAACCTGTGATGTGGTGTTAGGGTGAGGACTATTGTCCAGACCACCCTGGAAGATCCAAAGAGGAATGTACTTGAAGGTGTTGACCTGGTCTTTATATGCTATAGAGCAACCGCTGATAGGCAGGAAACCTGCTACCAGTGTAGGGTAAGCAAACATAAATTCCCAGGTGGAAGAGCCACCTGCGGAAAGACCGTCAACAAAGATGCGATTGATGTCCAGCTTGTTGCTGGCGATGAGTGTGTCGATGATCTGCTTTACAAATGTGTAGTGAGATGCACCGAAATAGCCTGTGGTGTTTTGGGGTACCAGCACAAAGCCATCGAAAGTTCCATTGTCTACAGCAGCACAGAATTTGCTACCGCCATGATACAGAGAATATTCGTTGTCATAAATGCCACCACCTTCGCCTTTACCGTGGAAGAAAATAAAGATGGGGTACTTCTTACCATCTGTTACACCTTGCTCATAGCTCTTGGGAAACTTGAGGCGAAAAGGCATCCCATTCAGGTAGTAACACTTGTAAGAGTCTTTGTTAGTAAAATTGACGTCGCTCCGATTAGTACGGACCCATTTACCAATCGTACCCCACGATGGTGCGGTAGGAGGGTTATTGGGGTCGTAATTCACAACGGCGTCGCCTGAATTGAATATCTGCGCCATGGCCATATGACCAAAGCACATGATTAAAAACAGACAAATTGCGTAAAATTTCCTCATATGGATAAGTGTTTCAGTTGTAAACCGATTAATTAACTTACCCAGCAAGTTTTGGCAAAACTGCTCACATGTTTCTTAACAACGTATTCGGCGCCAACTCAATGCTGAGCGGCTTTTAATAGGAAAACGGCTAAAAGTATTATCGTGAGGTTTTAAATGAGGACTGGTTGGAAGGATAAAATTCGAATGCTAAGGTAGCATAAAATTTAAAAGAAGCAAATCTTTTTAATTACATTAACAAATCGTTTTCTAAATCCACGTAATGTTTAGTAGTAAAGGATTGCAACGTTTTTCAGGATTTAGATGTAGACACTTTGTATACTCTTTTGTGTTCTTCAGTATTCGATTTTTCTCTTTTCCCATGTAAATAAAACCCTATAATAGTGTACCGAACAAACCACTGGTAGGTAAGCAGTGATATTGCTACGGGTACGATAAAACATAATACGGGCTTCAGAATTCCCGGTAATTGGGTATCGCCCAGCCATGCCTGCATCATGTATACCAGCCCTACATGCACCAGGTATACCCAGTAGGAGGCGTCTGAAAGGTAACGCATGGTATATGATTCAGCATTGACCCAGCGAAGGAATACACCCAGGAAACCAAGCACCAGCGATGCGGTGGCAATAGTCATACCGGCTTTCAACAAAATATCGGCCGTGGTACTATTATTATATATCAACAGTGCAGCGGCCATTCCAATGGCTGTAAACGTCAGCCCATAGCGTTTGAGCAGGGGGAAATATTTTTCTTTGTGCTCATGCAGTACCCATCCGGCGTATACGAAAATGCCATAGTACAGGATGTAGTTTGGCTTCGGAACCAATCCAGGTGTGTATTTGATATAGTATGTATCAAACAGCAACAGTGATACAAAAGAGCCCACCAGTAACAGCGCAGGCACAATGGTAACGGGCAGTTTGGGCAACTTTAGTCTCAGTAATACAATCCCGATGATGTAGAACAGCGTCAGGTAATACAGGAACCACAGGTGTACCGGGCCTCTCCAGATCATGATGTTGTGCAGGATCAGGGAAACGTCCGGACCGGTGAGGTGCTGGCCCCCACCGGTGACCGTATATGCTGTGAGCGGCAGATTGGTAAAGGGAAGGATCAGGAACAGACCCACTACGAAAGGGATCAGGATGCGCTGCGTGCGATGCTTGATGAACGCAGCTTCGCCAATCCTGAAATATAATAAACGAAAGAAAAACCCGGCTATCAGATAAAATAACTGCATCCGGAAAGTGTGTATTACAAAAAAGATCACATCATAAGCGCCGCTGCTATAGTGCGGGTCATGATAAAAGTTTTCGAATGGGGTTATGGTATACGCCATCACTGCATGTAGCACCACGCCAAGGAACATGGCCAGCGCCCGGAGTGCATCCATGCTATTAATACGCTGTGTATTGGTTGTAGTCGACATCTTCTGGTTGTTGCGATTTTTATGCATTCATAACGGCTGTTTCTCTTCTTGCCTTTTCCCATACTGCGGATTGCTGTTTCCTGATATATCGGAAAAACCCTTCGTATATCGCCACATTCATGAAGAGAAAATAGAATGGTATATAGCAGGGCTTGAATTTAATATCTCTCTTAGCGAGGAAAAATCCGGCGACTGCGAGTAAATAAAATATTACCTGTGCTGCAAAAATGAGCTGATACCAACCACCAGCACCCTGCAATGTCAGTACAGCTGCGGAAATGAGCAGTATTGGCAGACTGAGTGGACTCAGTGTCCAGCGCAGTACGCGGTGCGAAATGTACTGGAAGGAGAGGAGTGGATACCGGAATACATTGAGCAATGCACGCAGCATGACGATGGATTGGAAACCACCTGCACTGATGCGGATCTTGCGCTTATGTTCTTCTGTAATACCTGCTGATGGCGTTTCCATTGCGAAGGCATCCGGTGCATACGCAATCCTGTAGCCCATTTGGTTCACTCTGAGTGAAATTATAAAATCATCCAGGATCACTTCAGGTGCCACTGGTGTAAAGAGTACAGTTCTTACCGAGAACAACTCACCGGCAGCGCCGACCACTGTATACAGGGCAGCATCCAGTCGCTTTAACAATGATTCGTATTTCCAGTAGATGCCTTCAGTGCCCGCTGCACCGCTGTTGCCAGCGGGCATTACTTTTTTCTCACCAGCCACACCACCGGTTTTTGGATCCTGGTAGTGGCGCACAATATTTTTAACAGCATCAATGTTCAGCAACGTATTTGCATCGCAGAAGATCACAACCGGTGTCTGCACGGTCTGCATGGCCCTGTTGATGGCAGCAGTTTTTCCTTTTCTTTCAGGTTCGTGCATACTCCTGATACCTGCGTATTGCTGCACTATTATTTCAGAACCATCATTGGAACCGTCAGTGATAAATATAATTTCTAATTTATCAGCAGGGTAATCCAGTTCCAGGGTGTTCTTTATTTTTTCTGCTATGAATGCCGCTTCATTATATGCAGCAACGATGAGGGTGACTGCGGGCTCAAATGTAGTGACTTCTCTGGAAGCCCTTGACAGGAGGCGTTTGCAGGCCACGAGTATCCCCACCAGGAAACCATACCCGATATAATTATAGAACAGAATGAATAAGCTGGTGTAGAATAAAATCATCATTGTAAACATTGGCTTTATCGGGGTAATGCTTTCGTTATAATGGTGCCAAATTAAAGAAGAAAAATTATTGTGTGTCAATATAATGATACATCAACCGCAATTTTAGCATCGTTTACTTTCACTTTCGCATCATTCACGAGGAATTCTTTATCATTTACCAATTTCAAAATATTAAAAAATAATTATTACTATACTTTTGGGCCAGATTTCGATAAAAACCATCAGATTGTTGACTTTCAAGTGCGAAAAAAATATTGTTCAAGATTTTATTTGCACTATTCAGGAATAATAAATATTTTTACCCTGATTATAGCAATCTGCTAAATGTAACCATAGCCATCTCCTCTGAAATTCACTTTAACCAATTTGTCCTGAAATGAACTACCACCGCAGTCTTTGCGCGTATGCCTTTCTATATCGCATATGTACTAAACTGCAAGTGGTGTTAATTTAGTGATAATTCTACCTTATCCTCCTGGAAGATCAAAGAGATTCCATTTGCCCATTCTGCAACAGCAAACGTTGTAGCGTGAACGCATTTGGTTTACAGAGCAATCTTTTATGTTCTAAACCGGAGTTAAAATGAAAAAGAAGATTTTAATAGTAGATGACAGTGCCCCAATGCGATTTTTGTTAGAAGCGATGTTAGGCAACAAGTACAAAGTATATGCTGCGACAGACGGACTGACTGCAACAATGTGGTTATCCAGCGGCAATATTCCGGATCTGATCATCACGGATGTGCAAATGCCTAATATAGACGGCTGGCAGCTCGCCAAGAACCTTGCAGGCAATGCTCTATATAGCGATATACCAGTTATCGTTCTTACAGGTATGGACCTGAAGGACAGTATCCCCCTATATCCCAATGTAGCTAGAGTGATTAACAAACCATTTGATCCAATTAAGTTGCTCGAGATTGTAGATAACCAGTTAAGCACAAGACAGTCAGTGAGTATAGCGGGATGATCTTTTTTGTTGCACCCCAGTGACCATTGTTACACAAGATTTTTTAAGTAAACCGAACGCACATGATATCTAATCTACCATTGAGCTATCCTGATGCCAGGATAAAGACAGGTACCAAAGTACTCACCATGGCCTCGAGCCACGTGAACAGGTACACACTCTGCATCGGGAATGATGAATTCTTCGATGGTGTCACAGGCAAAACCGAGGAGTATGTTTTTACTGCAAAAGAGTTGTCTTTGTCAGTGAATGTACTAAAGGAACAACTGCATTACAACATAGTGCCTACATTTATTATATGTAACGTACATAACAATCCCCATTTCAATTTGCGTAAGCTCAGGGATTTTATTCGCACTGAATCCCGGCTTGCCAAGGTACCTGTGTTTATTTATACTGAAGCATTATCAGCCTCGCTGAAACAAGAACTCCGCACCATAGGAGGTATTGATGATATCCTTACCCCCGCCGTTACCCCTGCGATATTTGAAGAAAAGCTGCGTACTGCGCAGCAGATCCGTCACATGGCACAGACTATTGAAAAAGATGACAGATCTGTTTCAATAAAGCCTGGCTATTACCTTAACTATTCCATCAAGCGTGGCCTGGATATCTTATTTGCCGGCACACTGCTTTTATTGTTATCCCCGGTATTTCTTGTCCTGGCTATTCTAATCAAACTGGGGTCCAAAGGGCCTGTTTTCTATGTGTCTCACCGCGCTGGCAAACGCTACCAGATCTTCAAATTTTACAAGTTCCGCACCATGGTAGCGGATGCTGACAAGCAGGTTGCCCAGATGAAGCACCTGAACCAGTACGATACAAACGGTACCGGTCCTGTGTTTTTCAAAATTAGTAATGACCCCCGTGTAACCCGTCTGGGTACCTTCCTTCGCAACACCAGTTTAGATGAAATTCCCCAGCTTCTGAATGTATTGCTGGGACATATGTCACTCGTAGGCAATCGGCCCCTTCCATTGTACGAAGCTGCTACCCTCACGACAGACGACTACGCCGGCCGCTTTCTGGCACCTGCCGGCATCACTGGTCTGTGGCAGATTAAGAAGAGAGGGAATAAAGATATGAGCGTGAGCGAGCGCATCAACCTGGATAAAAGTTATGCTGAAAAACATTCTGTGCTGTACGATATGTGGATTCTCGCTAATACTCCGAATGCCCTGAGGCAGAAGGATAATGTATAAAATTAATAATTACCGAATACGATTATGAGTTTGCAAGAACAAACACCACTGGTGTCCATTATTGCCCTTAATTTCAACCAGACAACTGTTACCTGCGAATTTCTGGAGTCTACAAAAAAGCTAACCTACCGCAATTTTGAGACGATCATCGTAGATAATGGGTCCAGTGTTGATCCTACTGCACAAATTGAAGCAGGCAACTATCCGAATCTCCGCCTCATTCTAAGCCCTGTAAACCTGGGTTTCACCGGTGGCAACAACCTCGGTATTGAGCAGGCGAAAGGTGATTTTTTATTCATTGTAAATAATGATACAGAAGTCACTCCCGATCTGCTGGAGCACCTGTTGCAGCCATTTTATGTAGACGGAACCATTGGCGTGGTATGTCCTAAAATTCGTTTTTACTCTCACCCCAATGTGATCCAATACGCCGGCTTTAACAAGATGAACCTCCTAACAGGTCGTACATGGGCTGTAGGCAGCAAGGAGGAAGATAAAGGTCAGCACGATGTATCAGGCCCTACCTGGTGTGCACATGGCGCTGCCATGATGGTAAAGCGTGAAGTGATTGACAATGTAGGCCGCTTTGCTGACAAATTCTTTATCTACTATGAAGAAAGTGACTGGTCTGCCAGAATTCTGCGCGCCGGGTACAAGATCTATTATAATGCTAACGGGCTGATCTTTCATAAGGAGTCCATCACCATGGGTAAGGAAAGCGCGATCAAAGCGTATTACCATACACGTAACCGCATTCTCTACATGCGCAGGAATACGAACAAGATGCAGCTGGCAGCGTTCCTCTGTTTCTTTAGTTTCCTTACGTTCCCCAAGGCAGTGGTCACTTACACGATGAAAGGACAGTTTAAGCATTTACGGTCATTTGTAAAAGGCACGTTCTGGAACCTCACTACATCAAGTTATTCACCTGTATAAAAAAACTCAATTATGTCTAAAATAACATCACTTGTTACCGGCGGTGCCGGCTTTATCGGTTCACATGTCGTAAAACATTGCCTGGCAATGGGACATGAAGTAGTTGTACTGGATGACCTCAGCGGAGGCTTCGAAGATCATATCCCTGCAGGTGCAATATTCGTTCAGGGTTCTGTTTCCGACGATCAGCTGGTGACCAGTCTGTTTGAAGAATACCGTTTTCAATATGTATACCACCTGGCGGCATATGCAGCTGAAGGGCTGAGCCACTTTATCCGCCGTTTCAATTATAACAATAACCTCATTGGTAGCATTAACCTGATCAATGAGTCTATCAAGCATAAAGTAAAATGTTTCGTATTTACCTCTTCCATCGCTGTATATGGTGCAGGTCAGCTGCCTATGCGTGAGGAAATGGTGCCAATGCCGGAAGATCCATATGGCGTATCTAAGTTCGCAGTAGAACTGGATCTGAAAGCAGCCCACGAAATGTTTGGTCTGAACTACGTGGTATTCCGTCCGCACAATGTATATGGTGAAAACCAGAACATTGGCGATAAATACCGTAACGTAATCGGCATCTTCATGAACCAGATCATGCAGGGCCAGCAACTCACCATCTTCGGTGATGGTGAACAGACCAGGGCTTTCAGCTTTATTGACGATGTGGCTATTCCGATTGCGAACAGCGTAAACATTCCTGCTGCTTACAATCAGGTTTTCAATATTGGTGCAGACAAACCTTATACGGTGAATGAACTGGCGAAGGTAGTAGGCGCCTGTTTCGGTGTAACCCCGGATATCAAATACCTGGCAGCACGTAACGAGGTTATGCACGCTTACTCTGACCACACCAAAGCACACAGCGTATTTGGCGAAGGCAGTGGTGTTTCCTTACAGGAAGGCATTGAAAGAATGGCAGCATGGGCCAAAGAAGTAGGTGCGCGTAAGAGCAAGGAATTCGAAAACATTGAGATTTACGAAAAACTGCCACAGGGCTGGGAAAGGAAACAACCCCAGGCCGAAGGCGTTCCGGCATAATGAACAACACACCTAAAATAAAGGTATTGCAGGCCATCCGCCAGGGACTGATAGGTGGTGGGGAATCCCACGTACTCAGCCTGGTGGATGCCATGGACAAAGAACGCTTTGAGCCGGTGGTGCTGTCTTTTACAGACGGACCTATGATCACGCGTTTGCAGGAAATGGGTATGCGCCATTATGTAATTCCTTCCCTGAAAGCATTTGACCCTTCCTGCTGGAAACGGGTCAAAACGCTTATACAGGAAGAACAGATTGACATCGTTCATGCACACGGTTCACGTGCTGCCAGCAATCTGTATATTCCCACCCGCATGAGTGGCCGACCTTTATTGTATACGATCCATGGCTGGTCATTTCACGATGATCAGCCTTTTCTGCAAAAGCAGATGAGGGTATGGTCAGAAAGGTTGCTGACCAGTGGTGCAAAGGCGAATATCTCTGTCTCTGCGTCTAACAGGGATACAGGTGTGAAGCATTTTTCAGGCTTCAGGTCTACGGTGATCAATAATGGGATCGATCTGACCAGATTCAATCCTTCCGCATCACAAAACAACATTCGCCAGGAATTAGGTATTCCAGCCCAAAATACGGTGATTGGGTACATTGCACGCATTACAATTCAAAAAGATCCTTTAACGCTTGTTTACGCCTTTAAAAAGGTATTGGAGCAACATCGCGACATTACCCTGCTGGTGGTAGGGGAAGGGGATATGAAAGAAGAAATGGTTTCACTGGCAGCCGCACAAGGCATTGCCAGCCATATTGTATATCAGCCATTCCGCGGCGACGTGCCGGCATTGTTACAGGCAATTGATATTTATTGTTTACCCTCCCTCTGGGAAGGGCTGCCAATCGGGCTGCTGGAAGCCATGGCCATGCGTAAGGCCGTGATCGTGACAGCAGTAGATGGCTCCAAAGAAATTGTAACCGACAGGCAAAACGGGCTGGTTGTTCCCGTCCGTGATCCTGCGGCGCTGGCTACGGCCATCAGCACCTTACATACAGATGTACCCTTACGTACATCTGTACAGCACGCAGCAGCTGTTACTGTGAATCAGCATTATTGTGCAAAAGGCATGACCCGTCAGGTAGAAGACCTGTACAGGGATGTGCTTGATCATCAAAATTAACCGGATACAAATCATGACTACTACTATTACATATGAATATGATAGAATCGCTGACAGAAAGCGGCTTGACTTTATCAGTGACTCATTGAAAGGGAAGGTAAAGGCGGATGCCAGGGTGCTGGATGTAGGCTGTGGCAACGGTGTGATCAGCCGTCACCTGGGTAAACTGGGTTTCAATGTACTGGGGATTGATGTGAGCGAGCAAACTATTGCCCGTGCACGTGCTCTGAATACATTGCCCAATGTGTGGTTTGATGTAATCAGTGCAGAGAAGCTCGTGGCACAGGGCGATACATTTGATGCGATCATCTGTAGCGAGGTACTGGAACACCTGCAGGATCCTTCTTCTTTATTGAAAGTTTTGTACCAGTCGTTGAAACAGGACGGTGTGCTCATCGTGACTGTGCCAAATGGCAGCGGCCCCCGCGAATTGTTTGTGACCCGCCCCGTATTAGCAATGCGTGAAAAAAACAGCTGGCCATGGAGAATGGTGGTCGGTGTCAAGAAAGCGCTGGGCTACACAGGAACTACTGTGCAGTCGGCAGCGGATAATCTGGATCATGTGCAATTTTTCAACAAAACGGATCTGGAAAATTTGTCTACACAAAACCACTTCCGCATCGTACGTTTTGGCAAAGCGAATTTTATTGAGGATGTATTCCCGTTCTCTTTTGTAGCTAAAAAAGTACGTGCATTACAGTGGCTGGATTGTAAGATCGCCGATGCATTGCCCTACCGCTTTACAGGTGGGTTCTTTTCTGTTTGGGAAAAAGCAAATTAATATGTGGACCATCCTTTTTTACTGCTTTGCAGCGATACAGCTTTTGCTGGCAGCGTACCTGCTACAGCCAACTATTCTTTTGCTTGTTTATGGCATAAAGAAATTTTTTGGCTCCCTCTTTGCAAGCAGGAAGGTGAATACTGAAGCACCGGCACAAGATTATTCTTTTGCAGTCATCATCACGGCCCATAAGAATCTACAACTGGTTCCACCCCTTGTAGATTCTGTACTCAGGCAAACCTACCGCCACTTCAAAGTATATGTTGTAGCGGATGGCTGTGAACATGCGAACATTGGATACAACGACGATCCACAGGTAAAAGTGTTGCTGCCGGAAGTACCCTTAAATGCAAAAATCCGTTCCATCGACTATGCGATCAATCATTTTGATGCTACACACGATGTAATGATCATACTGGATGCAGACAACCTGTTGCATCCTGATTACCTCGACGTATTGAACAGGTATTTCAATAAAGGTTACCGTGCGGTACAAACCAATATGCTGGCGAAGAACAACGATAGCGTATATGCACAACTGGATGCTGCAGGTAACTATTTCAGCAACTTCATTGACAGGCGTATGCGCATGGAAATGGGATTGTCTGCCAATATATGGGGACTGGGTATTGCTATCGAAACAGCCCTGTACAAGCAGGTAATCTATCGCAACTTCCTGGGTGGATTTGATAAGAAGATCCAGGCCGATATTGTGAAACTGATTCCACAGCTGGCCTATGCAGAAGAAGCGAAGGTATACGATGAGAAGATTGATAGCGGCGATGCACTGGAAACACAGCGTACCAGGTGGATCAATGCCTACTTTAAATATTTAAAATACGGTTGGGATGTGTTGCTGACGGGATTGAAACGTGGCAGTTTTAACCTCGTATTCTTTGGTTTTAATTTACTGCGTCCGCCATTGTTTCTGCAGGTGGTGGGAGCGGCCTTTTTTGCAGTAGTGAACTATTGGATCTCACCGGTGTGGATGCTGGGCTGGCTAGTGGCGATGGTGCTGTTCCCTTTGTCTTTCCTGATCATCGTAGCGGTGATGAGTACAGACAGGAAAACCGTAGCCGCGCTGTTTTACCTGCCAGTATTTTTTATCAGACAGGTGAAAGCATTCCTGCACATTGGCAGAGCAAATAAAGCCTTTTTACAAACTCAAAATAATAAGGTTATCTATATTCAGGATCTACTGAATCAATAGCTTTCCTCTCATACTTGAGGAAAACCCCGCAAAGCGGCGGGGGAATATGCGAAAAATCCGCAAAAAGGGTGTATCGTCATGATATGCCCTTTTTACTTTAAATTGCCTGTAAAACGAAGAGACCATGTCAGAAACTGTAGAAATCAGGCAATTGACCGCAGAGGATTATATCGATTTGAAGGAGTCTATGTTGAGGGCCTACCCGGATATGGCAGGCAGTTACTGGCGGGAACCCACGCTCCGCAGGCTCATTGAGATATTTCCGGAGGGGCAGATTGCCATCACTGTGAATGAGAAGATAGTGGGCTGTGCCTTATCCATTATCGTGGATTATGGCAAATTTGGGGATGAGCACACCTATGAGCAGATCACAGGGTATTATACTTTCAGTACCCACACTCCCAAAGGGGATATCTTATATGGTATCGAAGTGTTTGTACATCCTGATTACAGGGGCAAGCGACTGGCCAGACGTTTGTATGACGCCCGCAAGAACCTTTGTGAGCGGCTGAACCTGAGAGGTATAGTAGCCGGTGGCCGTATTCCGAATTATGAGAAATATGCGGATCAGCTCACTCCCCGTGAGTATATCGAGAAAGTTAAGGATAAAGAAATATATGATCCTACCCTGACCTTTCAATTCTCCAACGACTTTTTAGTAAAGAAAATATTAAAGAATTACCTGCCGAATGATGAAGCCAGCAGAGGATTCGCTACGCTATTACAATGGTATAATATCTACTATGAAAAGGATAATGATACCGTTCGTTATAATAAATCTACTGTGCGTATCGGGTTGGTGCAATGGCAGATGAGGGACTATGGCAGTCTGGATGGTTTCCTGCAACAGGTAGAATATTTCATTGATGCCGTGAGCGATTATGGGTCTGACTTTGTGGTTTTCCCTGAATTGTTCAACGCCCCATTGATGGCAGAATTTAGCCAGATGGATTCTGCACAGGCCATCAGGGGTGTGGCGAAATACACAGAGGAGATCAGGAACTGGTTTGTAGGTAAGGCAGTGGCATACAATGTAAATATTATTACAGGTAGTATGCCGATCCTGATTGAGGATGCACTGTATAATATTTCTTACCTCTGTCGCAGGGATGGTACCTTTGATCATTATATCAAAATTCATCCTACACCGAGCGAGGTGTATGCATGGGGAATCAAAGGGGGGAATGAACTGAAAACTTTTGATACAGATTGTGGAAAAATTGGGATACAGATCTGTTACGATGTAGAATTCCCTGAACCATCCCGTATACTGGCAGAAGAGGGGATGCAGATCCTGTTCGTACCTTTTCTCACAGATACGCAGCATGCTTTCAACAGGGTACGATTCTGTGCACAGGCACGTGCCATCGAGAATGAATGTTATGTAGCCATAGCGGGTTGTGTAGGTAATCTGCCCAAGGTGAATAACATGGATCTGCAATATGCACAGAGTGCAGTATTAACCCCTTCTGACTTTGCATTTCCTGTAACAGGGGTTAAAGCAGATGCGACCACTAATACAGAAATGGTGGTGATTGCAGATGTCGACCTGGTATTATTAAAGGAATTGCATGCCTTTGGAAGCGTGCAGACCAAAAAGGATATACGAAAAGATCTTTACGAAGTAAAATGGAAAAAATAATGGAACACACGATTAACGTAGCTTTACAGATCCTGCCTACAGTACCGTCAGACAAGGTTTATGCAACAGTAGATGAGGCCATTGCTGTCATTCACAACTCTGGCCTCAAGTACCGGGTATGTCCGTTTGAAACTGTGATAGAAGGGAAGTATGATGAAGTAATGGCGGTGGTACGTCAGGCACAGGAAGTATGCTTCACTGCCGGTGCATCACAGCTATTGTGCTACATCAAAATGCAGATCAAAAAAGACGCAGATGTATACATCGACGACAAGATGGAAAAATATGATTAACCAAACACGAGGTAAGCAATACCCAGTGTAAAGAAGATATTGAACACCTGTGCAATGATGAAAGCCATAGCCGGGCGTCCTCTTTCCATACTGAAAATGTCAGTGAACTTTGTTTCCAGCCCTATGCAGGTGAAGGCTAAGGCAAACCAGTAAGTTTGTAATTCCTTGATGCTACCCTTGATGGTTGTCACCAGCATAGGGCTGAGGGCAAAGGAGAAAAGGAGGGAAGCGAGGATAAAACCTAACACGAATTTAGGGAAGCGCTCCCAGATGGTTCTCAATGTTGGCTTTTCGTAGTTCGCATCTTTTTTGGAATAAGACCAGTATAAAGAGATAAAAAACGCTGCTAATCCTAATAATACATTCTGCGAGAACTTTACCAGGGTGGCATATTTCAGGGCTTCTTCACCCAGCATGGTACCCGCAGCTACAACTGCACCGGAAGTATCGATGGTACCTCCCAGCCACGCACCCGCTACAGCTGGAGACATGCCTGCCCACTTGGCGATGTAAGGCATAAAAAGCATCATCGGAATGGCGACAATCAATACCAGTGAAATGACATGGGATAGTTTCTTGTTATCTCCCTCAATCGCTCCAGCAGTGGCAATGGCTGCAGATACCCCACAGATAGACACTGCACTGGATATCATCATCCTGAATTCATCATCCAGCCCTAATTTCTTACATACCCAAAAGCTGAAATACCAGACAGTAAATACGACGGCTACGGATTGAATAATACCCAAAGCGCCGGCTTTGACGATATCCTGGAACAGGACGGTACAACCTAATAATACCAATCCTATTTTGATATAAAGTTCCGTTTGAATAGCAGGTTTTAACCAGCCAGGTACACCGATCGTATTGCTGATGATTAACCCGAGAATAAGGCTGAAGAGTACCACTTCTATGCCGTAAGACTTCATGAATGCGGTGTTCGCCACGATCTGTGCCACAAGCGTAATTAATACAATCACTAATAATGCGGGAAGTAATTTTATAAAGTCCGCCGTACTGCGGATAAGTACTTTCGCTATGAACAGGCTGGCGGCTACCCATATAAAACCCGATGCGGTTTTGGTCAGGATCACGGTTCCGAAAAAAGGCTTGAGACCAAAGGTAATAACGGCAATTGAGAGGAACGCTATGATGACAGCGATCCAGTCTTCGTGGATTTTCTTAGTAAGCATGCATAAGGTTTTTTCGTTCGTGGTGGTGCCGGTAAGATAGTAAATAAGGTTTATTTATGCCAGAAGAAAATGTAGCCGATAATAATGGCGCCTATGAGGCCAACTACATCTGCAATCAGTCCACAGGTAAGGGCGTATCTGGTCTTTTTGATATTTACGGATCCGAAGTATACGGCTAATATATAAAAGGTAGTTTCTGTAGAACCCTGAATTACACTGGCCAGTTTGCCCTGGAAGGAATCTACACCATAGTGTACAATCGTATCAACCATCAGGCCCCGCGCTGCGCCACCACTGAAAGTCTTCATGATGCCGACAGGCAGTACAGGTACGAAATCAGTATTCAGACCCATCCAGGCAACTACAGCTCCAATGCCATTTGTTACATAATCCAGGCACCCGGTAGCGCGGAAGGCGCTGATACCTACCAGCATGGCCACGAGGTAAGGAATGATCATTACGGAAGTCTGAAAACCTTCTTTCGCCCCTTCAATAAATACATCGTAGACATTTACTTTTTTGATCAATCCCAGGGTCAGGAAGGATACAATGATCGAAAAGATCACCAGTCCGCCAATTAAGCTTGTATAAGTCGCTATTTGCTCGGCGGGCAGGTTATGCATGGCATAATATAAGATAGCCAGTAAGCCGCCGAAGATGCCCAGAAATATCAATACGGGCAATTTGAAGAGATTGAGACGCTGGTAGATGGCTACGGCAATCATACCCGATATGAAGGAGATGAGTGTACCAATCAGGGTAGGAATGAAGATATCCGCAGGGTTGGCAGCATGTTGTGCCAGCCGGATAGCGATCACTGATGTAGGAATAAGCGTGATCCCAGCGGTGTTGAGCACCAGGAACATGATCTGGGCATCGCTGGCAGTATCTTCTTCTTTATTGATCTCCTGTAGCTGCTTCATGGCTTTCAGGCCAAGGGGAGTAGCGGCATTGTCCAGTCCCAGTGCGTTGGCACTAAAGTTCATGAGCATGGATCCCATGGCAGGATTGCCCTTTGGAATAGATGGAAACAGTTTCGAGAAGAAGGGTGTTACGGCTTTGGCAAACACTTCAATCATGCCAGCTTTTTCACCCACTTTCATCATTCCCAGCCAGAAGGTCATGATTCCGGCCAGACCCAGTGAGATTTCGGCCCCGGTTTTGGCACTGTCGAACATGCTTGTCATAACGGTAGAGAACACAGCGGTATCTCCCAAAACGATCAGTTTAAAGAGTGCCACCACAAAAGAAACCAGGAAAAAAGCCAGCCAGACGTAGTTTAAAGCCATGAATTTAGATTGGTTATATAAGTAATCCGGTAAATGTAATAAATTTTTTACCCGGCTGCAAGATGGCTTCTTTAGCGCAGAAGAGGCCGGATGGCAAAACTTCTTAATTAAGTTAAAAAAATACTATCTTCGCGCAAATTTTTTAAAAAAATGGCGTTACAAGCAGGAATTGTTGGATTACCGAATGTGGGAAAATCGACATTATTTAATGCGGTAAGCAACAGCGCAAAAGCGCAGGCTAGCAACTACCGTTTTTGTACTATTGAACCTAACGTAGGACTGGTGGATGTACCGGATACCAGACTGAGTAAACTGGCAGAACTGGTAAACCCAAACAGAATTGTACCTACTACCATTGAATTTGTAGACATCGCCGGTCTGGTAAAAGGTGCCAGTAAAGGTGAAGGTCTGGGAAACAAGTTCCTCGCCAATATCCGTGAGGTAGACGCCATCGTGCACGTGATCCGTTGTTTCGAAGATGACAACATCCTCCGTGAGGAAGGTGCGATCAACCCGATCGGCGACAAGGAAATCATCGATACCGAGCTTCAGCTGAAAGACCTGGAAAGTGTGGAAAAGAAAATCGCCCGTACTGAAAAGATGGCGAAGACCGGTGGTGATCCGAAAGCAAAGAAAGAATACGAAATCCTGAAACAATGCCAGGAACACCTGGAAAAAGGTAAAAATATCCGTGAACTGGGTCTGAGCAAGGAAGACAGTGTTGCTATTGCAGACCTGTTCCTGCTGACAGCAAAACCAGTGCTGTATGTAGCTAACGTAGACGAAGGCAGCATGCACACTGGCAATAAATATTCCCAGGCGCTGCAGGAAGGTGTTAAAGCCGAAGGCGCACAGGTGATCGTGATGAACAATACCATCGAAGCACAGATCTCTGAAATGGAAGATCCGGCAGACAAGGAACTGTTCCTTTCTGAATACAGCCTGACTGAGCCAGGTCTGAACCGCCTGATCCGTTCTGCTTACAACCTGCTGGAACTGATCACCTACTTCACAGCGGGTGTGCAGGAAGTAAGGGCATGGACCATCCATAAAGGCTGGAAAGCTCCACAGGCAGCGAGCGTGATCCACACGGATTTCGAAAAAGGTTTCATCAAAGCGGAAGTAATTGCTTATGATGATTATGTTAAATATGGTTCAGAAGCAGCTGCCAGAGATAACGGCCGCTTTAGAATTGAAGGTAAAGAGTATATCGTAGCGGATGGTGATGTTATGCACTTCCGTTTTAATGTATAAAAGATGCTTCACGGCTTTTAGGGCCGATGAGGGTTACAACAAAAGACGCCCTGGGCCATCTGGTCCCAGGGCGTCGCCTATTTCAGGGGGCTTTAATTCCTGCTTACACACGATCTGATTCTCTGATAGCCCCGTTTTTTAAACTGGTAATTAATCCTTTCCCGTAAATATTTTTTCCTCTCCATTAATCTTTCCTTTATTATATTTGTCTACTTATTTAGTAGACTAATGGCCATTGTCTCTCAAATTAAAAATATCGTCGCAAAAAAATGAGAGCAATATTAGCACTGATAGGCATGTTGATGACTATAACAGCACATGCACAATTAACGGGGAAAGTAGTAGATCCGGATACAGGCACCCCTGTTCCGGGAGCGAGTGTATTGATTAAGTCTACCACGACAGGGGCGCTGACCGATACGGCGGGGGTATTCCATTTACCTTTTTCGGGGGCATTTCCCGTGAAGCTGGTGGTGACTTACGTTGGTTATGGTAATAAGGAAGTGGTGCTAAAGAATGCCAGCTTTGTTACAATTACGTTATCTGAAAAACAAATTACACACTTGAATGACGTGGTAGTGACAGCGTCACGTCATTCGGAATCCATCCTGCGTTCACCGGTTACCATCGAGAAGTTAAGCAGCAGGCAGCTGGCAGAAAGCCCGGCCGTGAGTGCCTATGAGGCGATTTCTTCACTAAAGGGGGTGAATACGTTGAATACGAGTTTGCTGTTTACAGTGTATAATACACGTGGGTTCCAGAATCCTACGAATTTGCGGTTTGTACAGCTGGTAGATGGGATGGATAATCAGTCGCCGGTATTGAACTTCCCAATAGCGAATACGATTGGCGCAGGGGATCTGGATGTGGAGAGTGTGGAGTTGATACCGGGGGCGTCTTCGGCGCTGTACGGGTTGAGTGCAACGAATGGGTTGGTAAATACAATCACGAAGGATCCATGGTTGCATCAGGGGTTGAGTTTTAATTATAAAGGAGGGGTAAATAATCTTCATAATCCTTATAACTATGTGTCACCCTCAGCATATACCAGTATTTCATTGCGGTATGCGAAAGCGATTTCTGACCGGTTGGCATTTAAAGTGAACTTTGCATATACCCGTGGGAGTGATTGGGCTTCCGGTGATACTGCCAGGCAGACAAATTTGAATGCAGGAATTGGGTATGGTTCAATAGGCACACGTCAGGATCCCGGGTACAATGGTGTGAATGTGTATGGCGATGAAAGTTATCGGACATTGACTCTGAATAGCCAGAGTGTGGTAGTAAGCCGCACAGGTTATAAAGAAGCCGAGCTGACTGATTATGCATCTAAATTGCTGAAAGCAGATGCGACCTTAGTGTATAAATTCAATAATGATACCCGGTTGTCTTATTCTTATAAAGGTGGGATCGTTGATAATATTTTTACCCGTGCAAATAAGCTGAAGTTTAAAAACTACACAGTACAACAGCATGGGATCACATTTAAATCTCCTGTGATCTCTTATAAGGGATATGTGAATACGGAGAACTCAGGGGATTCTTATAATATCCGTTTCCTGGCTGATAATATTAATCGTACGTGGAAGAGCGATAGCCAGTGGTATAGTGATTTTACTACCGCATTTAATAGTAACTATTCTTCTGAAGGGAATATGAATACTGCCCTGCAGGCCGCAAGAACCGCTGCTGATAACGGTCGTATTGAAGCAGGTACTACCTCTTTTAATCATATAGCCGATAGTTTAAAACGCATTGGCAGCTGGACTTCAGGTGCGAAGTTTATTTCCAGAGGGTATTTTATTCATAATGAATTGCAGGCGGATCTGTCTAAATGGACCTCTAAAATTTTGGATGTGCAGATTGGTGCAGATTACAGATTTAGTTCTTTGCGCTCTGATGGTACCTTTTATCCTGATACTACGGGAAGTCCTATTACCACATGGAAAGGCGGTGCTTTTGTACAGTTAAGCAGGGAGATTATTCCCGGCAAATTAAAAGCGACAGGTTCCGTGCGCTATGATAAGGCACAATATATAGATGGACAATTCACTTCACGGCTTGGGTTGGTGTATTCTCCTACACCTCAGCATAATTTTCGTTTATCTTTTCAGAATGGTTACCGAATGCCTGTATTCCAGGATGCGTGGGCAAATCTGCGCTTAGGTACTACGCAGGTATTGGGTGGTATCAAACAGAACCTGCAATCCTATGATATCATAGGGAACTCTTACTTCACTTCCAGTATAACAGCGTTTAATACGGCTGTCAACAAAGCTGTGAACGCAGGTACAGACAGGGATGAAGCTATTCAGGCGAATAAATCCCTGCTGGTAGCTGCGCCTATCAATTACATCAAACCAGAGAAGAACTTAACATTTGAACTGGGCTATAAGGGCTCATTGTTGAATGATAAATTGTTTGTGGATGTATCTGCTTTCTGGGTACAGTTTGATGGATTTATACAGGGTATTGGCGTGGGTAAAGTAAATCTCTCATCTGGGATATCCAACGATAGTCTGGCAGCAATCGCAGTAGCCGGAGGTAATTATTCCAGTTATTCTGTGTATACGAATACACCTTCTAAAGTATATAACTATGGAGTATCTCTGGGTGTAGATTATGTATTACCAAAAGATTATCATTTCTCTGCGAATGCGACTTATAATGGGTTTGATCAGGCAGGGACGAAGGATGCTTACCTGAGTTCAGGAGGGTTTAATACGCCCAGTTTTAGTGGAAGCTTTAGTTTGGGGAATACGCATGTGTATAAAAACTTTGGATTTAATGTGGCTTATCGCTGGTCAGGTGGTATTAACTGGGTGTCCAGTATTGCGAATGGATATGTACCGGCATGGGGTTCACT
>Ga0316604_10000681_pt1 | contig 37652 bp, 38 predicted proteins | sample OWC_soil_day20_C_FD_207650 | JGI IMG/M metagenome (GOLD analysis project Ga0316604, IMG submission 207650) | Wetland soil microbial communities from Old Woman Creek delta, Ohio, United States - OWC_soil_day20_CT | ecosystem: Environmental > Terrestrial > Soil > Wetlands | place: USA: Ohio... | reverse complement strand
ATAGGCTGTATGGTTGCCGAAAAGACCAAATTGTTATTTGCAGTAGCGTTGGTAGAAAATGCATTCGAAGATACCTATAAAATTGAAGTGGTTCCCAAAGCGGATGTTATTGCCCTGGATCGCGAAATAGCTCTGTTGGAAGAAGCACGCAGTTTAATGGGCCGGATTATGTTTGACAAGTTTGATGTGCTGGTTATTGATGAGATTGGCAAAAATATCAGCGGAGATGGCCAAGATCCTAATGTGACCGGTTTGTACATCACGAAATGTGTGAGCGGCGGCCCAGAGTTTAAAAAGAGCGTTATTTTTGATGTAACGGAAGAATCACATGGAAACGCCAACGGGGTAGGAATGGTCGATGTAACTACCAGAAAACTGTTTGACAAGATTGACTATATTAGCATGTACACGAATATCTATACCAGCACAGAAGTGGAAGCGGCCAAAATTCCCATGGTAGCCTCCAATTCGGAAGATGCTTTGCGGCTGGCGGTGAAGATGTGCAACGGAGTGAAACCGGGGCAACATAAGATTGTCTGGATTAAAAATACGTTGGAATTAACGGATGTGTTGATTAGCGAACCGTTGCTGGCGGAAGCGCGTACCGTTCAAGATGTTGAAGTGATTTCTGATCCGAAACAGCTGACATTTGTCGATGGAGAACCGCAAAAAGATTTGATTTAAGCGCGGTTAAAAAATAAGTAAATGAAATAAAGGTGAAAAGATGATACCGAAAATGAAAACCTTGCAAAAAATTATGGACGTAGGCATTGTGGCTGTTGTCCGGGCGGAAAATTCCGAGCAGGCATTTAAAATTGCCGATGCCTGCATCGCCGGCGGTGTAGCGGCGATCGAAGTGACCTTCACGGTTCCCGGCGCACTGGATGTTATTAAAGATTTATGCGCCAAGTACAATTCCGGTGAAATTATTATCGGCGCCGGAACAGTATTGGACCCGGAAACGGCCCGCGCGGCGATTTTGGCCGGCGCGCAATATATCGTCAGTCCATGTCTCAATATAGAGGTCGTAAAACTCTGCAACCGCTACCAGATTCCTTGCATGCCGGGCGCAATGACCGTAAAAGAAGTCGTAGAAGCCATGGAAGCCGGCGCGGATATTGTCAAAGTATTTCCGGGCGAAGCGTTCGGACCGAAAATCATTAAGGCGATCAAAGGACCTATTCCACAAGCGCCGCTCATGCCGACAGGCGGGGTAAGTCTGGATAACGTAGCCGAGTGGATCAAAGCCGGCTGTGTAGCCGTGGGTGTCGGCGGGAATTTGACGGCGGGAGCTAAAAAAGGCGACTACCAGTCGATTACCGAGATCGGCAAACAATTCATTGCAAAAATTCGCGAAGCACGCGGCGAATAGGAGGCAGTACACAATGGGAAAAGTAATTTGTTTTGGTGAAATTATGCTCCGGTTAGCGCCGGAAGGATATCTCCGCTTCGAACAAGCGGATAAATTCGGGGCTGTATACGGCGGCGGCGAGGCCAACGTAGCTGTTTCCTTAGAAAACTATGGCATCGATGCCGCGTTAGTCACCAAAGTGCCGGACAATCCGATCGGCCAAGCGGCAGTGAACGAAATGCGCCGTTACGGCGTCGATACCAAATACATGGTACGGGGCGGCGAACGCCTGGGGATCTATTTCTGCGAAAAAGGCGCGTCCCAGCGGCCGTCCAAAGTTGTGTATGACCGGGCCCACTCGTCGATTTCTACGGCCGCGAAGAGCGATTTCAACTGGGCAGAAATCTTCGCCGGGGCCGAATGGTTCCATTTCACGGGAATTACCCCGGCCTTGGGCGATAATGTGGCGGAAATCATCTTGGAGGCCTGCCAGGCGGCGAAAAAAGCCGGGCTGACCATCAGCTGCGATCTGAACTTCCGCAAAAACCTGTGGACCAGCGAAAAAGCCGGCCAGGTCATGTCCCAGTTCATGCCGTACGTAGATGTCTGCATCGCCAACGAAGAAGACGCGGAAAAAGTCTTCGGCATCAAAGCCGCGGAAACCGATATTACCGGCGGCAAACTGAGCCATGACGGCTACAAGACGGTAGCGCAGGAACTGAAGGAACGGTTTAACTTCACGGCGGTAGCCATCACACTGCGGGAAAGCTTATCGGCGTCCGATAACAACTGGGCGGCCATGTTGTACAAAGACGGCGAGTACTATTTCTCCAAGAAATATCCGGTGCATATCGTGGATCGGGTTGGCGGCGGCGACTCCTTCGGCGGCGGCTTGATCTATTCGCTGTTGGAGAACTACAGCAATGCGGATGCCCTCGAATTTGCGGTTGCGGCCTCGTGTCTGAAACATTCGATTGAAGGCGACCACAACCATGTGTCGGTGAAAGAAGTGCAAACGTTAGCGGCGGGAGACGGTTCCGGCCGGGTGCAACGGTAATTTTAATATAGACGCGAAAAAGAAACAGCGAGCAAAAAAGCATCCTCATTGAGAGGATGCTTTTTTGCTATAATATGGTATACTTGAATTGTAAGATTTTCATTAAAACAGCATATTGGAGGTATTCGAATGTCGAAAAACTGGGCTTTAATAGGGGTCATTGTCGTAGTAGTTATTCTTGGAATATCTGCCGTTAGTGGTTATAACAGTTTGGTGACTTTGAATGAAAACGTAAATGGAAAGTGGAGCCAGGTGGAGAACCAATTACAGCGTCGGGCAGACTTAATTCCTAATTTAGTGGAAACGGTCAAAGGAGCGGCTGCTCAGGAACGGCAGTTAATTCAATCCGTTACCGATGCGCGGGCTAAGCTTGGCGGGGCACAGGGACCGGCGGCAAAAGCAGCCGCAAATGATGAGTTGAGTGGCGCATTATCGAGATTGTTGGTTGTCGTCGAAAATTACCCTAACATGAAGACGGATCAAAACTTCCGCCAGTTGACGGATGAACTGGCTGGAACGGAAAACCGGCTGGCAGTAGCGCGCAAAGATTACAATGATTCTGTTCAAATCTATAATACGAAAATTCGTACTTTCCCCTCCAGTATTTATGCCAGTATGCTCGGTTTTGGGCCAAAAGAATATTTTAGGGCGGCAGAGAGTGCGAAAGAAACCCCAAAAGTTAAATTTTAAAGAACTAGCCTGACGAAAGAAGGAAGGGTATGAAACAAAGAATAGCGTGGCTTGTTCTTGCTGTATTTGTTCTTTTTGGCACCATTGCCTGGGCGGAACCCAAAATTCCGCCGGTACCGACTTCCAGCTTCTATGTACAGGATTATGCCGGTGTGTTAAGTGCGGATACAAAGGCGCGGATTAATTCGCTGGGAGGCCAGTTAGCGGCCAAAACGAAAGCGCAGATTGTGGTTGTCACGGTAAAAACCTTAGACGGAACACCGCCGTCCGAGTATGCGTTGGTGTTGCTTCGAACCTGGGGTATTGGCGATAAAACGCTGAATAACGGATTGGTTATACTGGTTGCGGTTTCCGATCGCCAGTCCCGCATTGAAGTAGGCTACGGACTCGAAGGAGCGCTGCCGGATGCCAAAACGGGCCGTATCCAAGATGCGTATATGATCCCGTACTTTCAAAAAGGTGACTATGACCGAGGGATTTTAAACGGCTATCTGGTGCTTGCTGACGAGGTGGCAAAGGAATATAAAATTGAATTAAAAACGGATACAAAACCGGTTCCCCATTCCCCGCCCGCGTCAACCTCTTGGTGGGATCAATTGCCATGGTGGCTGCAAATAATGATTATAGGCGGCTTGGTGCTGTTATTCATTATTGACTGGGTATTTTTTGGCGGAATGTTTACGATGCTGATTCTATCCTTGTTCCGCGGCGGCAGAGGTGGCGGTTCCGGCGGTGGTTATGGGGGCGGATCGGGCGGCGGCGGCGGATCAAGTCGTAAGTGGTGAGTTCTTTCAGTTTAAGAATGGCTGAAACTAAAATAATGGCTGTGCCGGTATATACCGGCACAGCCATTATTTTAGTACACCAGAAAATATAAAATTTTATCTGGTGTACATAAGTGCAACCATCGGCTTGTGCCGTCGCTATAAAAGCTCGGCACAAGCCGGGTTTTCTAAGTTTAGGGAGATTACAGTTTTCCGCTGCAATTTAACACGGCATTAATTTTGTGTTTCACCATGTTTTTAATGGCATCCCGGGCCGGGCGCAGGTATTGACGCGGGTCGAAATCGCCCGGATTGGAGGCGAGGTGTTCACGGATTGAGGCTGTCATAGCCAGTCGGAGGTCGGTGTCAATGTTGATTTTGCAAACCCCCAATTTTCCGGCTGCAAACAGCATTTCTTCCGGAACGCCTTTGGCTCCGGCGATTTGGCCGCCGTATTGATTGCATTTATTTACAAATTCAGGCAATACGGTGGAAGCCCCATGTAAAACTAAGGGGAAGCCCGGCAGAAGATTTGTAATGGTTGTCAACCGTTCCATATCCAATGATGGTTCGCCCTTGAATTTAAAAGCGCCGTGGCTGGTTCCAATCGCAATTGCGAGGGAATCAACGCCGGTGCGTTCAACGAACTCGACGGCTTCTTTTGGATCCGTATAAGTGGCTTCTTTCGTATTTACTTTCACGGCATCTTCGACGCCCGCCAGTCTGCCCAGCTCTGCTTCAACCACAACGCCGCGCGGATGGGCGTATTCGACCACTTTTTTGGTGAGGGCGATATTTTCTTCGAAGGAATATTTAGATCCGTCAATCATGACCGAAGTAAAGCCGCCATCGATACAGGATTTACAAATTTCAAAGTCTTCGCCGTGATCCAGGTGCAGGCAGATTGGCAGGCCGCTGTCTTCGATTGCCGCCTCTACCAGTTTCATTAAATAGACGTGTTTAGCGTATTTGCGCGCGCCGGCCGAGACCTGAAGAATGATGGGAGCCTGTTCTTCCTTGGCAGCATCGACGATACCCTGGATGATTTCCATATTGTTTACATTAAACGCGCCGACTGCATAGTTGCCGGCGTAAGCCTTGGAAAACATTTCTTTTGAAGTGACTAAAGGCATAATACCCCTCCTAAAAAATAGTTAATAATGATCTATATTATATATACTGTAATTACAATTATTACAGTATATATAAAAACAAAGACGAAAAATTGCTAGTGACCGACTTAACACGGTTCATTCTAATGTGGATAATGCTTCTAACACGATTTGCATATCGGCCGGCAGAGGTTCCAAGAAAGACAGGCTTTCTCCCGTGATAGGATGGATGAGTTGTAATTGCGCGGAATGAAGCGCAGGACGGCTAATAAACTCCCTTGAGCCTCCATATAAGTCATCACCAAGCAAAGGATGATGCAGGTAGGACATATGCACGCGAATTTGATGCGTGCGGCCGGTATGAAGTTCAATTTCTAATAAACTGGCATTATTAAGCTTTTGTAATAGACGATAATCCGTTCTTGCTTCTTTTCCTTCCGGGCTAACCATGCGTTCGATAATGCTACCCGGACGGCGTCCGATAGGCAGGTTAATTTGCCCTTGTTCCGGACATGGGGTGCCGGCTGTGATCGCATGGTACCTACGCGTTATTTGTAGGTTTTTGGCTTGGGACAGCAGATGTTGTACGTGCGGTGCCTTTGCAATGAGCAGCAGACCCGACGTATTTCGATCCAAACGATGGACAGGATGGAAGCCTAAGGAATAGTTTTGGCTCCGGTAATATTGAATTACGCCGTTGGCGATGGTTGGTTCCCTATTGCCGCAGGTAGGATGGACAAGTACACCGGCAGGCTTGTTGATCAACAGCAAGAAGTCGTCCTCGTAGCGAATGGTAAGCGGCAGATCGATTGGCTGAATGTGACATTCTTGCGGCCATTCAAGGTCGATACGATCACCGGCCTGTACCAATGAAGCGGGAACGATGGCCGTTCCGTTTTTTAGGATTGTCCCTTCCCGTTTGATTTTTCGCCAAGCAGTAAGGGAAATTTTCATTTGTTTGCGTAAAAAATCACGCAGCAGTATCGGCGGGGAATTATTCGGCACATGAAAGGTAAGCATGTTGTTTCTCCTGTCTATACCTTATACGTTTTCTATGCTTTACAAGAAAAACCCTCCCAATTTGCGGGAAGATGATGTAAGATTAATGAAAATGGTAAATGTTTTCCACAAATAATGCAAGAACCTTCTTTATTTCTGTTTGGGAAAGTGGTAAAATTCATAGTGTCCAAACAGCTAAGAAGTATTATAGCAGAATTCAACAGCTGTTGGTTGGGGAGACGTGAGTTTGTGGGTTTTTTTTATACAAACAAAGGGGTATATACTCTTTTAATTATTACGAATGTCTTGTGGGGCGCTAACTCGGTAACCGCTAAATTTGCGGTAAGCGAATTGGCTCCTGTGACAACAGCTTTTCTGCGTTTTGCCGGGGTGAGTATCTTACTGGGCATTGCAGTGTGGCTGTCTGAAGGAAAACGGGCTTTGCCTTCCTGGAAACAGGTTCCGGGGTTAGTAATGTTGGGTGTGACCGGTATTTTTTTAAATAATGTTTTCTTTTTTAGCGGAATTCAACATACAACGGCAGCAAATGCCAGCTTGCTGGTTGGGGGCGGTCCTGTTTTTACCGCCGTTTTAAGCGCCATATTTTTAAAAGACAGGTTGACGTTGCGGCAATTGTTCGGGATCGGCGTATCGTTCATTGGAGTCGGGATCGTGGTTGCGAAAGGATCTTGGGAAGTTATTGCCGGTTTGAGTTTTAACCGAGGCGATCTGTTGTTGGTAATGGGGAGTTTTAGCTGGTGCGTGTATTCGATTCTGGGGCGGAAAGTAATGCGCCAAATGTCGGCCTTAGTAGTAACCGCCTGGTCCAGTGCTGTCGGATCGGTCTGTTTATTGATTCTTGCCGTATGGCAAGGCTTTGACGGGACGGTTCATTTATCGCCGATAGGCTGGGGCAGCATGGTATTTATGATTATTGGCAGCGGTCTTCTGGCGTTTTATTTTTGGAATCACGGGGTGTCTGTTGTTGGGCCCAATCGGGCAGCTATTTTTATCAACCTTATTCCTTTGTCCGGTATGTTTTTTGCGGCGCTGCTGTTGGGTGAAACCCTGACATTTGCCCAATTTGCCGGAGCAGGTTTGATCATTGGTGGTGTATGGCTGACGACAGCCAACGCAGGTACTAAGCATACGGAAAATCCGCCCGGGCAAGGTTGTTAGTCCAGAGGCGGACAGGGGATTTTTTGAGGAGGGATTGGAGATTGGAGTTTTTTAAAAATACAAATTTTGTTGTTGCCGGCTTTTTGGTTTGGCTGTTCATCGCGCCGCGCATCACAAGTCCCCGCTATAGAGAATTGTTTTTAGCGTATATGACGGCATTGCTGATCTGTTTGATTGCTACGTCTGAAATTATGACAATCAAACCGGTTGCTTTTTTCTTTACAGTTGGTGGCTCGTTTGCTTTCTTTTATGTATTGCTTCGCTCAAGAATTCGTATAAAGATAACCAGAGGAGGAAAATAAGATGGCTAAAGACTGTTCGTTCGACGTTGTATCAGAAGTGGATATGCAGGAAGTGGATAACGCAGTGAACCAGGCTATGAAGGAAATTGGGCAGCGGTTTGATTTCCGGGGCAGTAAATCTTCGTTAACAGTAGAAGACAAGAAGATCAAAGTGGTCAGTGACGATGATTTTAAATTGAAGAATGTGGTCGACATACTGCAAAACAAGCTGGTAAAACGGGGAATTTCCCTGCGGAGCCTTGAGTATGGCAAGATCGAAGCCGGATCGCAAGGAACGGCCAGACAGATCATTACCATTCAATGTGGTATCAGCACGGAAAAAGCGAAGAAAGTTGTTGCCGCGATAAAAGAATCAAAACTGAAGGTTCAGGCCCAAATTATGGACGATCAGGTTCGAGTGACTGGAAAAAACAAAGATGATCTGCAAGCGGTCATGGCGAAATTAAAACAGATGGATATCGATGTCGATTTACAATTTACGAACTTCCGTTCGTAATCATTCTTAAATATTGCAGTATGGAATGGAAACGGCAGGAAAACTATTGAATAGTTTTCCTGCCGTTCGTAGTTTGTTGTGGTTTTTTAGCAACCCAAAATTATTGATCGTTGGTGAGTCCGAATTGATCCAACAGTTTGAAGCAAAGGCTGAACACGATCGATGTGATCGTGGCTAGAGCCATGCCTTTTAGAGTTACTGTTCCAATTGTAAGATGGGCGCCGCTGACGCCGATAACCAATACGATCGAAGTTAGGATTAAATTGCGTGCTTTGCTGTAATCGATTTTAGAATCTACCAACATCCGGATACCGGATGCGGCAATCACGCCGAATAACAGGAGGGACACGCCACCCATGACCGGAACGGGGATCGTTTGAATCGCTGCCGCCAATTTTCCCACGAAGGAAAGAATGATCGCCAAAACGGCCGCCCCGCCGATAACCCACACGCTATAAACTTTGGTAATTGCCAAAACGCCGATGTTTTCGCCATATGTAGTATTTGGTGTTGAACCGAAGAAGCCGGAAAGCATGGTCGATAACCCATTTCCCAGCAAAGAACGGTGAAGGCCGGGGTCTTTTGTTAAGTCACGACCGACAATGTTACCGGTTACCAGAAGGTGTCCAATATGTTCAGCAATAACAACTAAAGCGGCAGGAATGATAATGGCAATGGCGCTGAAATTGAATTCCGGCGTATAAAAGGTTGGTAGTGCAAACCAGGCTGCTTCATTGATCTTGCTGATATCAACAATTCCCATTGCTAACGACAGCGCGTATCCAGCCACCACACCAAGCAAGATGGGGATGATCGCCATAAAACCACGAAACAGGATCGAACCAAACACCGTGACCAATAGTGTGAAAATCGAAACGGTAATGATTTTTGGATCTAATGTTTTAGCGGTCAGTCCGGCCATATCCGCCGCAACCGGAGCAAGCTCCAACCCAATGACGGCAACAATTGCGCCCATAGCTGCCGGAGGGAACACGACGTCGATCCATTTGGTTCCGACAATTTGAATACTTAGTGCTACGAGCGTGAAAATGGCGCCAACCACGATAAAACCGCCCAGCGCCGCACCATACCCGTATTGCGGTAAAACCAGGAATACCGGTGAGAGGAAAGCGAAGCTTGAGCCAAGATAAGCAGGAATTTTTCCTTTGCAAATAAATAAGTACAATAAAGTTCCGATCCCGTTAAACAATAAAATGGTAGCCGGGTTTACTTTAAATAAAATAGGAACGAGGACGGTAGCGCCAAACATGGCAAATAAGTGTTGCAAACTGAGGGGCAGGGTTTGCAATAAGGGGAGTTTTTCTTCCACTTGGATAATCCGTTTGTTCATGGTGGTTCCTCCTAATCGAATAATTTCGGACAAACTAAAAACCTCTTACTCACGCAAGAGGCTATTGTCGGACTACAACTTGACCGTATGTCCACCTTGCTAGCCTCTCTGGACTACATTAAAGGTACTTTGTTACTATTTTCTCGGATCAGTTCTAACTTTACCATGAAAAAATTCAATTGTCCAGGTATTGGAAAAATGTTATGAAAAAAGATTTTGTGGTGCAAAGAAAATTGAGAACAGAAACGACAAATCTGCAAGAAAATGCGAAAAATACCACAAAAATGTCCTGTGGGAGAAGGAAAATGTATTTATGTAGAGAATACTAATTGCCATGCCTACTAGTACAGGCGGGAGAAAAGGGGGAATAAAAGATGCTGGTTGTCAAAAAATTTGGCGGCAGTTCGGTGGCGACACCGGAAAAAATAAAGGCGGTAGCCGAGCGGGTTATCCGTGAGACGAATCCGGAAGATAAAGTGGTGGTAGTGGTTTCTGCCATGGGCGACACTACCGATGATTTGCTGCAGTTAGCGGGAGCGATCAGTTCGAACCGGAGCGCGCGCGAAATGGATATGTTATTAGCAACCGGGGAACAAGTTTCGATTGCCTTATTGGCGATGGCGTTTCAGGCCAAAGGGCGGGATGCGGTTTCCTTAACTGGGCCGCAAGCCGGTATCCAGACTTCGGACACTTTTTCCAAAGCGAGCATTCTGGATATTTGTCCAGCGCGCGTTGAAGAAGAACTGGCGAAAGGCCGGATTGTGGTTGTGGCTGGTTTCCAAGGCCGTACCCGGAATAACGATATCACCACGTTGGGACGGGGCGGTTCGGATACGACCGCCGTTGCGCTAGCCGGGGCTTTGAAAGCGGATGTTTGCGAGATCTTTACCGATGTTGATGGTGTTTACACTGCCGATCCCCGCGTAGTTTCCAAGGCCAGACGAATGAAAGAAATTACGTATAACGAAATGTTGGAGATGGCCCGACTGGGTGCTGTAGTCATGCAGCCGCGGTCGGTAGAAATGGGCAAGCGGTATGGGGTTCCGATTCATGTACGGTCCACATTTTCGAATGAACCAGGAACAATTATTAGGGAGGAATATACGATGGAAGAGAAAGAATTTATTATTCGCGGAGTTGCGCAAGACAATAATGTTGCTAAAATTGCTGTTTTGGGCGTTCCGGATCAACCCGGCATTGCATACAAAATCTTTTCCGCTCTTGCGGCTGAACATATTGATGTCGATATGATTGTGCAAAGCATCCGCAGTTCCGAACAGAATATTATTGATATGGTGTTTACGGTTGCCAAAACCGAGTTGGACCATGTGAAACGAATTATGGATCAGGTCGGCAAAGATATTGGCGTGATGGGAATAGTAACTGACGAAAGTGTGGCGAAGGTATCGGCGGTGGGAGCCGGAATGCTGGGCAATCCGGGGATTGCGGCCGAAATGTTCGGTGCATTGGCGGATGCCGGCATCAACATTGAGGTAATCAGCACTTCGGAAATCAGCATTTCGTGTCTTGTTCAGCAAGACCGCGCGAAGGATGCCGTCAATGCAATCCACCAACGGTTCTTTAAGGAAGCATAGATGATTTAAACGACAGGGGAGCTCATTCTGGGCTCTCTTTTTTTCATCCATTTGTTTAACTTTCTGTTTAAAAAAGTTATTTCGGATGTAGTTTTTATTGTGAATGAACAGCACATTGTGATTTTTACTATAAAATGTGATACAATATAATTTGCCTGTTTTGTACCATGAGCTTTTTGATTGCTTTGAACAGGTTATTTTTTATGAACGCTGGAGGAACATTGCATGGCAGATATGAAATCACCTGCCTTGCGGCAAGAGATTGAACGCCGCAGGACATTTGCTATTATTTCGCACCCGGATGCCGGGAAAACAACCTTGACGGAAAAATTATTGCTATACGGAGGCGCCATTCACCTGGCCGGATCCGTAAAATCACGGAAAGCGCAAAAACATGCCGTATCAGACTGGATGGAAATTGAAAAACAGCGTGGGATTTCCGTAACATCCAGTGTTTTGCAATTTTCTTATGACGGATTTGAAATTAACATTCTTGATACGCCTGGTCACCAGGACTTCAGTGAAGATACCTACCGGACCCTGATGGCGGTTGACAGCGCCGTCATGCTGATTGACGCGGCCAAAGGGGTAGAAGCGCAGACGAAAAAATTATTCAAGGTCTGCAAACAGCGGAACATTCCAATCTTTACCTTTGTGAACAAACTGGACCGCCACGGCAAAAATCCGTTTGAGTTGATGGAAGAAATCGAACAAGTACTGGGCATCAACAGTTATCCCATGAATTGGCCGATTGGCATCAATGGGGACTATCAAGGCGTGTACAACCGCCAACTAGCCCAGGTCGAGCTGTTTGAAAAAGACGGATCACATGGGCAAGTGGCATTGCCGTCGGTGAAAGGCAGTGTCGATGATCCCGCTTTTACAGAAATTATTGGGGCGGATATTCACGCCGCGTTGTGCGAGGACATCAGCTTATTGGATATGGCAGGCGACCAGTTTGATTTGGACAGAGTAATGCGTGGCGAATTGACGCCGATCTTTTTCGGCAGCGCAATGACCAATTTCGGCGTTCGTCCGTTTTTAGAAGAATTTTTACGGCTTGCGCCGCCGCCGGCTCCGCGCATGTCTTCTGCAGGGATCATTGAACCGGATAATGAGAAATTTTCCGCGTTTGTGTTCAAAATTCAAGCGAATATGAATCCGGCCCACCGCGATCGACTGGCCTTCATTCGGATTTGTTCCGGCAAATTCGAGCGCGGGATGACCGTGCAGCATGTCCGCACTGGAAAAGCGTTAAAACTTACGCAGCCCCAGCAGTTTTTGGCCCAGGACCGGACCATTATTGATGAGGCGTATCCCGGGGATATTGTGGGGTTGTTTGATCCAGGAGTATTTGGTATCGGCGATACGCTGTGTGCACCGGGCGAAAATTTTAAATTTGAAGACTTTCCGGTGTTCCCGCCGGAGCGGTTTGCCCGTGTCCAGCCCAAAGACACTATGAAACGCAAGCAGTTTATCAAGGGGATTACCCAGTTGACACAAGAAGGCGCAATCCAGGTGTTTTACCAGGCCGATGTCGGCGCGGAAACGGTCATCGTCGGCACGGTTGGCAATTTGCAGTTTGAAGTATTGGAATACCGCTTGAAAAATGAGTACGGTGTCGACATATTGATGAATTTCCTGCCGTTTGAACTGGCACGATGGATGGATGGCGAGAAGATTGACCCGAGAACCATTAAGGGATTGGACCGGGGTATGCTCGTCAGTGATAATAAGCAGCGATTTGTGGCTTTGTTCACGAATGAATGGGCTCTTCGCTGGGCCGTCGATAACAACCCGAAAATTGCATTTTTAGTAGTACCACCTGAAAAAACCGGCATTTAGCCGGTTTTTTTCTATATAATCCCCCTGTCCTTATTCGGATGGAACTGTACGTATAAAGAATAGGAGGGCAAATTTAAATAACAAACCGGTTGCATCATTATAAGGAATAAGGCAGAACGACGAACCCCATGGTTTCAAGGCGAAAACTTGAAACCATGGGGTTTTGTCGTAAGTGGGTAAAATTTGGCGACGCAGCAGTGAATAGTTTATCGTTGCGTCAGGGTTAATACAGACTGTGAATTATTTATAAAAATTTTTGAAAGCACCTGTACTTTTTATGCTTGAATTGTACGTATAAAGAATGAGGGGATAAATTTAAAAGACGCCTCTAGTTAAGTTAATAAAGTTATGTCGTTTATTTGATTTTCATTTGAAATATGGCGAAAGCGTTTGTAATTTTGTACCATATAAAGGTATATTGTGTAAATTGAAGACGCTGTTAGTTTGGTTTTCAAATAAATACGAATACAAAAAATTAGAAATGCTTGAAGCTGTTGTTTAGAGTGAAGAAATTACACATGCCAATCCGAATAGCAGAAAAATTATAATCTCAGGTGGTAACACAGGGGGCTGTAGGTGAAAACCTTGGCTCTTTTTCCATTTTTAGGTAGAGGTAATTTAAAAAAAGGAGGGATTCTTGTGACGCTAAGCGGTTTTGTGGGAACTGGAAATAGTCAATTCTTATCGTCAGCAACAACATGAGCATGATCGTTTTCATCGTCAGCTAGAAAAGATTCGCACTGAATGGTTACTAGTAACGACCCATATTAATATACTAGGGAGGTAATTCTATGTACCGTAAATCACGGTTAATAGTAGGCAAGTCTTCCGATTTGCCGCAGGAGGCTATGTTTAAGGATGAATATGATACCAGACGACTTGTGAATGTTATTCGTCGCTATCATGAACTGAAAAGTGCGGCCGAAATTACAATTGCTGTATATGAACCAATTCAAAGCGGCGGGGGTTACGTTCGAGGCAAAGACCATATTTTATGTGTACTTGCCGACATTGATCGGGGGTTAGCTGAATTATCGTCGCGACAAAGGATTGTTGTTGAGTTATTGAAACGGGGGTATCAAGTCAAGGAAATTGCTAGTTTTCTTGGAGTTACGCCGACAACTGTAAAATTTCACTTTCAACAGGCGGTATCACGCTTGTCTGAATACCTTAATAATTTACAGCGGAAGGAGGTGAAGAGATGAAGCGATATTACAGTCTGGATTTGTTAGAAAGCCTGTATCGGCAGCAGGAACCTTGTTCACCGGAAAACCGAATCAAAGAACAGGCCAAAATTCTGCAAAAAGGACTAAACACACTAGATACCTGCTGGGCTCGAAGTAATCGTCGATTTTATGCCCATATTCAACTGTACGAATTTATCTAAAGCGTACCGATCTGTTTTTGTTTTTTATGTACGCATAAGAAGAGGAGGGAATACGATGTATTGTCCATTGCTTTGCAGTAATCCAAAAGCCAGCCCGGCTTCATTTTGCCAATGTTTGGGCGAGTCCTGTGCTTGGTGGGTAGTAGTCAATGGTACTGGCAAATGTGCAGTTACCCAGCTTGGAGCATAGACCCATTTGTAAATGAAAAAAGCGAGTATTCATTATTGAGAAAGGAATGAGAACATGGTACCGACATTAAAATTAAGAGATATTGTAGTTAAATGGCGAGATGCGCTGCAAGCGAGTTCGGCCATTCAAAGTTATTGCACCACCAAGTACAGCAAGTCGCCTAAGATTTACGTCGGCGTTAACGGAAAGAGCCTTCCGGCAGATAGCGATTGCCCGATGATTATTATTTATCCCGGAGAAAAATCGGAAGGGCTGGAATTGCAAGAGTATGTGTACACGTTGATAGTAGGGTGGACGATCCTTCAGTCAGCAACAAGCACGACCGGAAATATTACGGAATATACGGGAGCTGCGGAATGTGACGACCTTGGGCAACTGATCTATCTGGAGCTTGCGCAATTAACTGCGAATTATCCTATCAGCGAAGTGAGATACAATATTGAGCCGGTAGCTTATTATCCACGGTTTCCCGGCCGCATGGATATCACGGTAAAAATCAAGCCTGTTAATGGTTACAGCATTAGTTATTAATTGTTTCATTATTAATCTATGAGGAGTGATTCAATGGCTTACGATGCAAACGTACCTGCCGACAATTTAATGATCTCTGCAATACCGGGTGAAATACGGCAAAAGGGCGTAGAGGTCAAAAACATTATCGATGCACATACAAGCGATACTACGGATGCGCATACGGCAAGTGCAATCACCAATGTCGCAAATGGAACCATTAGTGCAACTACCGTACAAGGAGCAATTAATGAATTGGACACCGAAAAGGTCAATGCTTCCGACGTTGTTACTGTTGCTGTTGCGAATAAAATATTAAAACTCGACAGCAATGCCAAGTTGCCTGCGAGTATTACAGGCAACGCAGAAACAGCAAGTTCCGCAGTGAAATTATCTGCCAACAAAACCATCAGTCTTACGGGTGATGTTACTGCGTCAGTCTCTAGTGATTTGTCGGGTAATTTGGAATTAGTTACGACGGTTGTCGATGACAGCCATAACCATACCACATTGGCCAATACTCGCGTTTGGCTTTCAACTGCTTTTGTGGCGGCTACTAACACGCAAGTTTCTTTTAACCATGGATTGACAGTAGATGTAACGAAAGCGAAAGCAGAAATTATTCTTCGGTGTGTCACTGCAAATAATGGATATGAAGTCGGGGATATCGTGTTTAATCCAACGTTGTTTTATAGCTCAGGTTATCCATCAGCGGCAATGTGTTCTTTGAATTCCACTTTGGTATCGTGTTCCTTTGGTAGTAATGTTACAGCCTATCTTCATCATAAGACCTTGGGAACATGTTGCAGTCCTTCCGTTGCTAGCGGTGGAGTATTTGAATTGTTACTAAAGATTACGTATTAGGGGGGAAACAACATGTCGAGAGCAAAAGGATATACATCGAAATTAGCCTTGGCGTACGAAACCACGTACGGTCAGACTCCGGTGTCCCCGGTGGGCTATAATATTCCGTTTAACCAATCAAAAATTAATATTTCGCAAAATTTGATCGATTCAAGCACGATTCGCAGTTGCCGTGATAAAATGCAGCCGTCAATCGGCAATATCGACGTATCCGGCACTATTGTCGTGCCGGTCGATCAAATCGGCATCGGCTTTTGGCTGCGGGCCATGTTTGGCAATCCAACGACCACTGGCAGTGCTGATCCGTATACCCATGTATTCAAAGCGACCAACAGCCAGCCGTCGCTAGTATTGGAACAGCAATACCCGGATGTTCCGGCGTATGAAAAATACAATGGGTGCAAAGTCAATAAATTCTCCTTCACGTATGGCGGCGACGAGGAACTGACTGCCACTATCAATATTCTTGGCGCAAAACGAACTGTCGGAGCTTCAGCGTTCGATTCAACATTGACGGATATTTCAATCCTGAAATACAGCAACTTCCAAGGAACGATCGAAGAAGGCGGTTCCCCATTGGCGACGGTGACCGAAGCCAACTTGACGATTGATTTTGGCCTGGACGGCAATACGTATGCCATTGGCGGTAATGGCATACGTACCGATCTGCCGGAAGGGATCATGCAGATATCCGGCAATATCAAAGCCTTCTTTGCCGATACTGTGTTATTGAATAAGGCGGTTAACAACACGGAGTCCTCGCTCAAATTCAAATTCACCAATGGAACCCACAGTTTGCAATATTATATGGAAGAAGTAGTCTTCCAGCAGACGTCGCCGGGCATTGAAACCGATAAAGGCATCATGATCAATTTGCCATTCAAAGCGTTTTATGACAACGGTACCGGCGGCAGCGCCATCGTAGCAACGCTCGTGAATAGTCAGGCATCCTACGCAGCGTTATAAAAAGATCTTTTTATCCCAAACAGTGCAGGGTGAAACCTAGAAAAGCAAAAATTGTATCAAATGATTAAATGAAATCCTTGAAATAAGATTAATCCTGTATGCATCGCTTCTAGAAAGACATGCATACAGGATTTTAAAAATCATCATATTATGTATTTGTTTTTTTAGTGCATTAGGAAAGCTGGTAAGTATGTTTGGGAAGGTTAAATAGGATGGTGTAGTCATTATCCAGTAATATATTTAATTGATAGCTTTTAATTTTTGTTCATTAATAGAGTATAACATGAAGAAGTATTATTCCATTATACATTGAATGAACAAGAATTGGCGCTAAAATAGTTTTCTCACTGTCGTAAATATATAAAGCGGCACACGAAAGGATAATATGGGAATAAGCGGCTGAGTCACCGTGTGTCCAATAAAATATAAGTGTTGCAAGTGCCCATGCCAAGGGCTTGCCATGTTTTTTCAGGTAACCATACAATACGCCTCTAAAGAATATTTCCTCGTAGATAGGAGTGAGGACAATTGCAGTAATGATAGTTGCATAGTTCTTGGTAGATCCCAACGCTTTGAAAGGGAACCATTTTGCAGCTACCAGTATTCCTATAATGACAACCAAAGATGTATTGATAAAATTATTAGAACTAAACAATTTTCGTATTCTGTGAAGACAGTAATAGAACAAAACAAAGAAACTGGGGATGATGGTGGTTTTTCGATAATAAAAGATAATCATTAATGGGGCAATTATTAGTATAAATAGGCTGGATAAAACAACCAGAGAAGTATCCTTGGGCATAACTACATAAACAATGCTTCCGGAGATAAGGATCATTAAGAAAGATTTTAAAATATCCAGTAAGTGAAATTCACGAAAATGCTGATAATATTCCAGTAATTCATCTGTATGTTTATTTAATAGCTCTACTTGTTGAGGATTAGTCGTAGGGGACGAACAATATTCATCCCAGGGTTTAATTAGATTTTCCACTTTTGAGATAACTGAGCATTGTTTGCAAACATTAAGAGACTGAATCGCTACATCAAAGTTCCCTTGCAATGCAGTGGTTCGTAGCAACCAAAAATTGGTAGTAAAATCAGTTGGATTTATCAATAGTGCTTTTTCAAATAACGACTGACTTTCGGCAAAATTTTTTGACTGATAAGCAATAATACCAGCATATATAAATTTTTCGAAAGCAAACAGATGCAGCAAATAATATCCCCCCAATAATGTAATTATTTACTACATTATCACAAAACTAGAATTTGTGCAAAATGGGGGAAAGGAGGGGTATATTATGTAACATTAATATTATAAAAAATGGTCTTACTATTTAAGAGGGGGAATCATTGTGACAGAACAACTCCAATATCACGAAAATGTTGATTGGGAGCAAGCGCAACAAGAAGCACTGAAGATTATTGAAGGTGCAGAACAAACCGGTATGTCAGTAGCTGAGTATATGAACACAATGCACTTTACTGTGTCGTATACAACAATAATGTGCCTTGGTGCAGCCGCCGCATCTATAATGTTGAATGGTTCATTACAAAATTACCCAGTAACATTAAAAAATGCCGTGAACATTGCTGCTATTCGAGCGCAACAGGCAGCTACCGCAAGTGCACCTGGACTTCCTAACGTTGAGACTACTGAAGGACGGGCAATTGTTATAGGTCAGAACGGGCCTGATTTTATGAAAAATTTGATGGGAATACCGGGTAAAGTGCAACAAGCAACGGAAAATCTTGGAGCCATACCATCTAATGTTAATGTCAATGTGCTTAACAGTGATGGGAACCCCGGACTGAATACTAATCAAATTCAAGCTGAAGATATTTATAATCTTTATATGAATGATGGTCAATTTTATAATTTTATGAATAATTTGCCAGGGAGGTAAAAACAATGACTCAATTTCCCAATATTCAACAACCGGGGTATCCATTTTCAACCAAAATTAAAGACCCTTCTCTGCAGTCTGAAATGGAAAACGGACTGGTTATTTCGCGGGCTAAGTTTACCAGAGCACCACAAACCTTCACTTTGAAGTGGTCTGCTTTGCCGGCGGCAGATTACGCAACATTGCGTGACTTTTACCGGAATACGGTTTTTGGTGGCAGTTTAGCTTTTGACTGGTATTATCCGACAGTACCTAACGATTCTTATTCGGGGCAAGTATTTTCTGTCCGATTTGTTGATGGAGACATCAGTTTTGATTTGGTGGCGCCTGGCTACTATTCTGGCAAAATTTCTATACAGGAGGTATAATATGAATAACTTATCAATTGCTGGGATACTTGAAAAAAACAGGCTATCAAGTGATGGTGCATGGTTATTGTTGCTGGAAGTTTCTATACCAGAATCCGAAGAGCCGTTGCGTCTAGTACGTAATAATGAAGAGATTATTTGGAATGGACATACATGGTTAGCTTTTAATTTTCAACTCGGAGAAATAATGGAGGACAGCAAAGGATCTCTATCTACTGTGCCATTGCAAATTTCCAATATTACGCAGGCTGTACAAGCTTATGTAGAGGAAAATAATGGCCTGACCGGGACGACGGTTACTCTGAGGGTGGTTCATTCTCAATATTTGAACAATACTTTGCCCGAATTGGAGGAAGTCTTTACGGTGCAGTCAACGAATTGCGATAGCAAATGGATAACTTTTTTACTTGGTTCGGAAAGATCCACTCAAGTACGGTTTCCATTTCGGCGGGTGCTGAAGAATTTCTGCGCCTGGCGTGATCAGTACAAGGGGATTGAGTGCGGATATGCCGGATCACTGGCGGAGTGTGACGGCACATTGACTTCTTGCCGTGAACGGGATAATGAGGCCCGTTATGGCGGTGAGCCGAGCATCCCGGAAGGAGGGTTATACGCGTAATATGAAGATAGCAATTGAGGATTTGATCGGCTTGCCGTTTATTGACGGCGGGCGAGACCCCAATATCGGTTTGGATTGTTGGGGATTGTCGACGGAAATCTTCCGGCGTTATGGGCAACAACTGCCTGACTACAAAATATCGTGTGAGAACGCGAGTTTAATCAACTGTGAGGTAAATAAACAAAAGCCTTTTTGGCGCAGGTGCGAAGGAGAAATCCCCGTTCCTGCGCTTGTTGTTATCCGGTTCACCGTATTTTGTGATCATACGGGAGTGTATATCGGACAAGGGCGATTTATCCATACCCGCAAAGAAGTGGGTGTCAATATCGATCGCATCGACAGCGTTGCTTGGTCGAAACGGATCGAAGGTTTCTATGTACCGGAGGTGAGAGTATGATTAATGTAACCGTTATTAAAAATCCGTTTGACTATAACGATAAGCAAATCCATACTTGTGAGTATATTCCCGGCAAAACAGTCTATGAGTACGTGCAGCCTTATACCATGGGGATTGAAGAGTATGTTGTGAGTATGAATGGCGAGATTATCGAAGATGACAAGGCACAACTGGTGGGCAGTGAAGACTGGCTGGCGGTTTGCCCGGTTGTTGGTAAAGCAAGTTGGGTAAGGATTATTACTACATTGGCGATAGCCGGGATTACAAATGGTTTGTTGAGTTCGGCAAAATGGGGAAGCGCCTTCTGGAGCGGTGTAAAAGTTGCAGGTGCTGGGATGATCGGTGGTGCTTTGGTCAATTATTGGTTCCCGCCGGCAAAGCCAGACAAGGTCAATGTCGATCCATCCTACAACTGGGGCAGCGCGCAGTCGCAGAGCGGCCAGGGCAATGCCCTGGCCGTAACGTACGGGACAATGCGGACGGCCGGTCAGATCATTGCCCAGCATGTGTCGAGCGATGATGAAAAGCAATATCTTAATGTCCTGTTGTGCGGTGGTGAGGGGCCGATTGACAGCATCACGGACATCCGGATCAACGACAATCCTATTTCTTTTTATACAGAGGTAACACCGGAAATTCAGCTTGGTACTAATGATCAACCGGCGGTCAGTAACTTTAATGAGACCTACATTGATCAGGATTTAGCCTATGAGTTGGACTATGAAAAGGACGTAGGTGGTCTCTGGCACATCCAGGAAGCTTCTGGAACTGCGGTTGAAGGCTTGGAAATTACGCTTTCATTTCCGGGTGGTCTGTTTTATTCCAATGATAACGGTGGTCTGAGTAAGACGTATGTAAAAATCGAGGCGGATTATAGCCTTGCGAATACAGAAGACTGGGTTAATTTTGCAACGGCTACCATTGAGAAAAAAGACAATACGGCGTTCTTCCGGACATACCGCGTTGATAAGCTGACAGCCAATCAATATAAGGTAAGGGTTAGGTGCACTGAGAAAAAAGATATTACCAACCGGTATTCCAATCGCGTGTTCTGGACGCAGCTATCGAGCATTATGTATGAAAAATTTACTCGCCCCGGAAAGGTATTGTTAGGCATCAAGGCGTTGGCGACAAGCCAGCTCAGCGGCGGTGTGCCGTGCATTACCTGGCTGCAGACCCGCGATATGGTTTGGGTGTGGAACACAGCAACCAGCCAGTATGAACAAAAATCAGCTGCTAATCCGGCCTGGGCGGCTTACGACATGATCCATCGCTGTCGCTATTTAAAGAATATCAATACCGGCAGCTACGAATACCATGTTGCCGGGGTACCGGCTTCGCGGATCGTATATCAAGATTTCGCCAACTGGGCGGAATTTTGTGATAGCAAGGGATTAACGTTTAACTACATCTTCGAAGCTGCGAACGACCTTTGGACTTCCTTGCAGAAGCCGGAAGGCGTAGGCCGGGGCAAAGTTATCTTACGGGGAACCCGATTCGGCTGTGTCTGTGACGCGCCTGGACAGCCGGTTCAATTGTTCACGGTTGGCAATATCATGACTGATAAATTCAAAGAAACATTTGTGAGCCAAAAAGACCGGGCGAATATCATTGAGATTTCCTTTGCGAATAAAGACAAGGGTTATCAGAAAGAGATTATTACGGCTTACAGCGATGATTACGATGAAGCAATGGAACCGAATATCACACAGATTAGCTTGGATGGTGCTACGAGTTTCGAACAAGCTCACCGGGAGGCGAAATACCGTCTGCGGCTTAACCAATACCTGATGCGGACGGTGGAATTCAGCGCGGATATTGATGCAATTGCCTGCCAGATTAACGATGTCGTCCTGTTGGCGCATGATGTGCCGCAATGGGGATTTTCCGGAAGGCTTTTGGCTGCAACCGCCACGACGCTGCAACTTGACCGACCAGTAACGTTGGAGCCGAATAAAGAATATGTAGTTGCGCTGCAGGTTACCAATCCGGCGGCAACAACGGCCCAAGACGCCCAAAGTATTGTAACCGTATCTGTTCAGCGTGTTTATGAAGAAACCACTACGAATACACTTGTTCTTTCCAATCCGTTGTCCAGCGTTCCGCAGGAGTGGGATTTATACAGTTTCGGGGAAACGAGCAAAGTAGTTAAGCCGTTCCGAGTGCTCAATATTAGCCGCGATCAGGATTTGCGGCGAAAAATTACCTGTATTGAATACATCGATGACATTTATGTTGAAGCAGAGCCTGTACCCGAAGTCAATTACAGCGAATTGGAAAGCTCGACCGAAGTTAACGGCATTAGCGTGGCAGAAGAAACTTACCAGCAGAAAGATGGAACGATGGTTTCTAATCTGAATGTTGCCTGGAGTATCCCCCGCAACACATCCATTCGCGGCTACAAAGTGTTGTATTGCAGTGATGGTGGACAGAGCTGGAGTGTATGGTGCAGCGGTATAACGGCATTTAGCACTTCCATCACCGGCGTTAATACCGATACGACCTATTTGGTAAAGGTTTGCACAATCAATGAATTGAATGTTGTATCGACCGGTGTTGAAGCTTCGATCTTTGTTACCGGCAAAGATGTTCCGCCTTCCAATGTTGTTAGCTTCGCGGCAACGCTTGATGCAGCGGATTTAACAAAAATCGCTTTATCCTGGCCGCCGGTAGAGGATGTTGACCTTGCTGGATACCGTATCCGGGAGGGTTCGACGATTATCGAGAAGCTGGCGCAGATTACCACCTATACGTATACTGCGACCGAGAACCGAACGCACTTCTTCACGGTTACGGCGGTGGACAATTCCGGGAACGAATCGGAAATTCCTGCCGCAGTGCAAATCACTCCGATGATCTACCCGTTGACGCCGACCGGATTTACGGCAGTCCAAAATGGAGAATATGCCTACCTGTATTGGAATAAAAACAACGCAACGGATATTGCGGGGTATGAGGTTCGCCAGGGCGCGCTTTTTAATAATGGTTCGCTGGTCAAAACCGGCCTAACCGGCACAGATTTATCCGCGCCGGTTAGCTCAGAAACAACTTACCGTTACCATATCAAGGCAATCAATAATGCCGGAAATTATAGCGAAGAAGCGGCGACTGCCGAAGTCACAATTTATGGATTGCCGCCGAAAAATGTAATTTTGAGTTTTGATGAAATGAGCTTGCGAAACGGGACACACACCAATACCATGTTCGGTTCCTCGTATTATAACTGTCTCACATTTCCGGGACAATGCAGCGATTATCCATCGACGCAATGTACCCAGGTCGGCGGCGCAACCGTATTAAAGCTGCAAGACGGACAGACAGCCGGTTCTTATTTGGCGGTGCAAAAAGACCTTGGGGAATTGACGAAAGTCAATTTGGCCGCTGATTTTATTTCCTCCGTTTTGTTAAGCGGCGACAATTCCGCTGTTTTGTATTTCCGGCACAGCCGGGACGGGATCAATTTTGAAGACTGGAAAGTTTTTGTGCCGACTACCATCACTACTCGTTATCTCGACTTCAGAGCAGATTTGTCCTCCGGTGATCCAGCGCATTATCCCATTGAAGTGGGAACGTTCACCGAAACCGCTGATGTTGACGATGTGGAGAAGATCGGCAGTGCGAGCATTGCGGTCGGGGGAACGACAGTAAACTATGGCTATACCTTTATGGGTGGCTCGGGCCCCGGTAATACGCCGGTATTTGCGCCAACCGCGATCGGTTCGGGACTAAGAGCTGAGGTAGTCTCGGTTGGCTTGTCGAGCGCCGTTGTGAAAGTGGTCAATGCAACGAGTGGCGCGGATATCGGTGGAACGGTTACGTATCGGGTAAAAGGATACGGGGGTTGATGAATAGTGTCACAGGCATCATGCCTGTGACACTCATACTATTAATAATAGGAGTGATTCAATGGCTTACGATGCGAATGTACCTGCCGATAATTTAATAATTTCTGAGATACCTGGTGCAATACGGCAAAATGGCGTGGATATTAAGAGCGTTATCGATGCACACACAAGCGATACTACAGATGCGCATACGGCAAGTGCAATCACCAATGTGGCGAGTGGAAACATTAGTGCAACTACCGTACAAGAGGCAGTTAATGAATTGGACACCGAAAAAGTCAATGTGTCTGATGTCGTTACCGCTGCTGTTGCGAATAAAATAGTAAAACTCGACAGCAATGCTAAGCTGCCTGCGAGTATAACGGGAAACGCAGAAACAGCAAGTTCAGCAACGAAACTAATGAATGCCCGTACTATTTCGTTAGTGGGAACAATAACTGGGCAAGGTTCTTTTGATGGGACCAGTGATGTGGCGATTACGGTTTTTTGTCCATACTTTTCGTTGTTTAAAACATTTGTAATGCAAGCAACAAGCAATGCAGAGGCGTCTTTGACTTCGTTGTACAATCCGTTTACCAACAGCAGCATGAATCTGGCAGTATCCCTGTCGACTGTGGGTGTGAATGGGCTAGATGCGGGGAGTGTTGCCGGTAATACCTGGTATCATATTTTTACCATTTACAATCCGACAACAACAACCTTGGCTTGTATCGCATCCACCAACGCAAGTTGTCCAACATTACCGCTTGGTTACACCCAATATTGTCGTATGGGGTCACTGTATACAAATGCAAGCGGATCCTTATACAGGACAATTCAAAGAGGCCGCAGTACGCAATACGTTCTGGATGGAACGGTTTTAACTGCAATGCGGCTCGTTGCACAGGGGGCGTTAGGAACTTATTCTGATACTGCTCCCTCATGGTACGCAGCGTCAGTGAGTTCGTTTGTTCCGCCAACGGCAGCAAAGATAAACCTTTCGGTGAACAATTATTACGAAGGAGGAAGCACGCAAACAATTCTTATTGCGCCGAACTCTAATTATGCGGGCAGAGCCAACAGTTCCGGTAATTTTCCGCCGTTCCACTTCATAGGTGCAATCGGCGGTGCGGTGTTTAATCTTAGCTTGTTATTGGAAACAACAAATATATATGTGGCAACAAGTGGAAGTCACTGTGCTATTGGAGTTCTAGGCTGGGACGATAATTTATAAAAAAGGTTAAGGTTAAAAATTAGAAATTTTACCAAATGAAACAATGGATATTTTTTTCATGCTATTTGGATGAGCGTTATCTTAACGATAGCGCTCATCTATTTTTTCGATGCTCTTGCTGTCTTATGATAGCAGTGTTTACTGATGCAACATTGGGTGATATCAATATTGCATTAAATTATTATTAGAATTATAATTTAATGCAATATTGTGGATGATTAGCGTCGATAAGACATAATACCCTGACGATTATAATAAAAAATATGGGTTATGATGTTTACCAGAGCCTTTGATTGCGGTGATAATGGCGAAATAGTAGATATGGCGATCTGAATATATAGGAGTGATTTAGTGGAAAAGGAATCGACAGGTCTATCAGCTTCGGAGAGTATGACAAGAACATTCTTGATCTTTTTTTTCGGTGGATTTATTTTGCACTATGTGGTGTGGATGGCATATTCTATTTGCGATATAATATGGATTGATTTCGTTCATTCTAATCCGCATCGTTCTCAAACAGATGCGCTATATCTTATTGCCGAGGCGCCAATTTTTGCTTTTATTGCGTTATTCTTTTCAGTATCTCAAGTGATAGCCGCAACAGTTATTGCTATGATTTCGCACCGAATTTGGGAGCATGTTCCGTTTTATAGCCTTTTTGTTATGGTACCAGTATGTAGCGTTCTTCAACCAATCTGTATATTTCCAACATTGAATGATATACTATCCATGAAATATTTCAAATTGAATGATATTCCACAATTTTTCCCGGTTGTTTTAAGAGAATTATCTATCTGGGTTGCTTGCTGGTGGTGGAGCAATTGTATTCCAAAGAGAAAAAATTTATAGAAACTTACTTTGCGACCAGCATAACTGGTCGTTTATTTTTTCTGAACCTATACAGATATTTTATAGTTAGGTGGAAGGTTTATGGGGCAATTTACGATAGAACCGAAAGCAGAATCTCTAGATGCTGCAACGTCAGGAGCATTTTCTGATCAATGGCAATATAACTTTCAAACAATTTTAGGGCCTACTAATCTCGCATTTATTAATGCGGAATTAAGTGATCAAGATGTTGCGGATGGTTATACATTAGAGTATAATCCAAATGGAGTATTATGGAGAGTAAATGCTGCTGGGATACCACATCCTGATGATTTGGACAATTATGGTGAACAGCTAAGAGTAATTGAAAGTGCAACAAATCGTACGCTGACAGACCTTCAATCGCTTGTAAATCCTTTGCAAGTTATTAAAGGCGATACAGAGGGGACAAGAGGCAATAGCCTTGCTCTTACACAGGGAGCGGGTAAAGCTGGCGATGAAGTTTATTTACCGGATAGTGGTGGAATAAATACAGGCATATCTTTAAGGCAAGTAGTGCAAGTTGGGATTGCCAACGGTATATTACCCGACCCAGCTACAATGGAGAGCGATTATAAATTCATTGAAGGTGGATTGGGTATAGGAAAGTTTGTTAGTGTTGCCGGTGGCTTAATGATGGATAAGAAGGGCAATGTGTATGCAATCCTTGATGGCAGTGTTGGATATGGATTAGGGCCTCCTGTAACAGGTGTTGTGGGTCAGGGGTATTTTGGCAATGCAGAAAAAAACAATGCACAACACTATCAGGAAGCTTTGCAAGGCGCTTCTTTTGGTACTACGACTGGAGCAGGAATGCAAGGCAATGTATCTATTGGTACGAGTGGGGTAATATCAGGCGAAGTTTCATTCAATCCCAGTATAGGAAAAACATTTGGCGGCAGATATGCTGAGTATTTGTTTAATATCAATGACTAAAACTGAGGAGGATGAACAAAAAATTGTTTGCAATGTGTAGAAAAATAGTTGCTGTAATCATTGGCTCCATCCTTTTGTGTGTATTTACGGTTCCGGTTATTTACCGAGTGGTTAACTACACGGAGATAGAGCAGAGAGAACAAAATTTGCATTCGGAATTTCAGGCTATTGTCCATCCGGAGGGCACAAAACAGCTAAAATATAAGATGAGTAGTAAAATAGTTATGCGCTGGATTAATGCCGAATATACGTATACGAATATGAGCGATTCAGAAGTAGAAAAATACTACAATGAAGAAATGATTCGGCAAGGCTGGATTAAACAGCCCGTAAGCGAAGCGCGCTATAATCATTTTCATGAATCAAGATATAAAAAAGGAGACTATGAGATGGTTTTTATCCCAGATCGAGATGCGGTGGCAATACACCTACATTACAAAGATATTTTCGATAGGTTAGGGTTGTAAGATTGATTTAACTATGGAACTGTAGGATAGCAGCGATTTAATTGATGGATAAAGGCCAGAACGGCGATTGTGACTAGTGTAGAACCGAATTTATAATGAAGAATAGTATTGCAGTGAAGCAAGTCAATGGATGGCAGACTTGCGGAACTCATGATGGCAGCATCTTTTTGGGATGCTGCCATTTCTAATAGAAAAACCCGTTTATGGTAAAGAAATATCAATTGCGCAGACGAAATTCCTCCGGTTATATGCCGGGGGATGTTTATTTTCAGCCAATTACAGAATGTATCATTTTGCAGGGAGGTAACGCGATGGGCGGAGACAATGAAGTTTGTATTTTGCATACGGATATCAGCCGTGGCATGACCGACTTAAATAAAGATGTGGGCAAATTATCCGAACGGCTGGGGCGGGTTGAGGAGAACACCAAGGATATCCCGGCAATTTTAGCTGCTATCGAAGAAATCAGGAAGCAGAGGGCAAATTCTGCCGGATTTATCGCTGGTGTAGCTTGTGTCGTGTCGCTTCTGATATCCGGTGTGGGGTTCAGTCTGACAATCTGGTTTTCAAGGGGGCATTGACGTGGTTGTAATTTATGGATGTATTGGTGCTATTTCTATTTTTGTTGTTTTTTGGTTTCTTTCTTATGCATGGGCCTGGCATAGCAACGCAACCGTGGGGACGAAATATGATCTTAACTCCTGGATCCAGATGGGGCAGCTTGTGGCCGCGCAAATGACCGCTGTTTTGACGAATCATAGTTTATTTAATACCGATATACCTTGGCTGAGCCGCATCTTTGAAAAAGTAAAAGGGGACATACTGAAATAATAATAACGACTGTAAAGGGGAGGCAATATGATGGGAAGAGTAAATGAGTATATGTTTTGTTTGGCTGAGTGTTCAGCGGAAATTGCCGGAACGCCGATCGAACCGGAATGGATTTATTGTCAATGGGCGCACGAGACAGAAAATTTCACTTCGGAATTGATGCAGAGCAACCATAATCTTGGCGGTCTTTGTCAAGTGGAAGAGAATGCTTCGGCGCAACCGGATGGTGATCAATATTACATTGATTTCCCGACGTACGAAGCCTGCGCAGAGTATTTTGGGCGTTACCTGCGCAATTACCGGGAAGACGGCATATATGAAGCAGAAACATTGGCGGACTATGTCCGGGCCTTAAAGCATGGCGGCTATTTTGGCGACACGATGGAAAATTATTTGGCTGGAGCAAACGCGGTATTTGAAGAATGTTTTTCAGCAGGAAAGGAGCAAGAAGATGACGGATGAGTTAACTGGAAGCAGTGTTAAGGTGAACGGCTATTCAATGAAAGTCGTTGCGATTTTTACTGTGATTGGTTTGTGTTTAGGAATGATTGGCGGCGCATGGCTGGAGTATGTCTGGGACAACCGTGCGGCCAAAAACCATAAGGTAGATGGAACATTTACTCAATCAATGCCGGTTACGGTTGATGAGTCGAATATCACTGCTGTGGCGGTGGTACCATCCGAGCAGGAGGGTGATCTAGTGCAGTTTCGGCAGGCTGAGAATAAGATTGTCGCTTTAATCGGCGGCAAAGAGTATGATGTGCCCAATTTGACGGATCATAATTCTGTGCAACTGGGTTCGACAGGACAATTGCAATTGGTGCATCAGACTACAAGCCAAATTGATGTGACGCCTATCGTTAATCAAATGCTGGCGGATAAATTGGCTCTGGAAAAATCCAAACAAAAAGATAAAGCAATCGGAGCGTATTTTACATCGGAGAGTTATGGCGCTGTCTTCAGCAAGGATACTTCCAGACAAAGAGTAACGTTGCTGGCCGGTAAGAAGTGGAACGAGAAAGGCGGCCGTCAGTTTGAAGTGGGTGGGGCGTGGCAATGGAAGTTTTGAAACAGTTGAAATTCATAGAAACTTATTTTGCGACCAGTTATGCTGGTCGTTTATTTTTTTGCAAGCGCTATAAGCTGTTTACATCACCACAGCCAGAAATGGCTGTAAAACTGGATTTTCAAAATTTTTGTTGTTATGCATAGGATTATTGTGTTTTAGAAAGAATATAATACATATTCCGCGTTTTAGCGGTTAGCATAATGATTAGTGAAGTATGTATGGACGCTTGAAAAATAATTAGGCTTGAAAATAAGGGAGGAAAAACAAATGATAAACAGTGTAGCTGCATCCCATGCAGTCGGAAAATCCGCCACGGATACAATTTTTGCTGCTAACGCCGCGGCTATTCAAGCGGCTGCCCAATACGGCAACGATGCGGTCGTAAATGCAACGTTAGGAGCTTATTTAACGGATGATGAGAAATTGGGTTTTCTGCCAACGGTAGAAAAAGTATTTCGTACTTTGCCGGCTGTAGAGATCGGTGGATACGCGCCGATCGCCGGTTTGCCGGAATATTTACAGGCAGCGATTGATTTGACGTTTGCGGATTACCGTCCGGACGCGTATATTGACGCCATTGCCACTCCCGGCGGTTCCGGTGTGATCCATCATGCGATTTGGAATTATACTGAAATTGGCGATACTGTCCTCACTGCAGATTGGTTCTGGGATCCTTATGAAACCATGTGTGACGACGCACTGCGTAAAATCGACACGTTTGTTTTGTTCGATGATGAACACCGTTTCAATATCAATAGTTTTACGGCAAAAACGAAGGAATTATTGACTAAACAGAATAACTTGCTTCTCTTAATCAATTCGCCTGCTAACAACCCTACCGGCTATAGCTTAAGTAATGACGAATGGGCTGCAGTGCTCGCTTCCTTAAAGGAGGCTGCAAACGATGAGACGAAGAAAATCATTTTGTTGGTCGATGCGGCGTATCTGGATTATGCCGGCGCAACAAAAGAACCTCGTTCGTTCATGAAACAATTTGGCGGGTTGCCGGCCAATCTCCTTACCGTCATTGGCTTCAGTATGTCCAAAGGGTACACCATGTACGGCCAACGAACCGGGGCGATGATCGGGATCTCTTCCAGCAAAGAGGTGATCACGGAGTTTGTTGATATCAACCAATACTCCTGCCGGTCCACTTGGTCGAATGTCAGCCGCGCTTGCATGAGAACGCTGGCAACTATTTACAATGACAAAGAACTTCTTGCCCAGGTGGAAAAAGAACGCAGCGAATATTATCAGGCTCTTCGTACCCGGGCTGATATTTTTATCCAGGAAGCGAAAGAAGTAAATTTAACCATGCTTCCGTATGTTGCCGGCTTTTTCCTTACTGTTCCGGCGAAACGTCCTGCTGAAGTTTGCCAAGCCTTACAGGCTGACAATATTTTTGCGGTACCGATGGAGCGCGGGATCCGGGTTGCTGTTTGCGCAGTTACAGCCCGCAAGATGAAAGGAATGGCTGCGAAGTTTGCCAAAGCGATCGCTGCAGTAGAAGGTTAATACAATGGTGCAGGGGGCATAATCTATGGCGGAAAAAGTTACTCTTGAGTTATCCGGCGGTCGAACAATCGAAGTTGAACAAGGCACGACATTATTGGAGGTAAGCCGTCAGTTTGCCGGAGAGTATGTTTCGCCCATTGTTGCTGTAAGGGTTGGCAATGACATCAAGGATTTGCCGATGATTGTAGAGAAGAATTGTTCGATTGATTTGCTCGATTTGACCACCGATGCCGGCAATAAAGTGTATCAGCGCAGCCTGTCGTTCGTCTTGATTGCGGCAGTGCGGGAATTATTTCCTGACAGTGAGGTTGTTGTGGCGCACTCCATCAGCAAAGGCTTGTACTGTGAAGTCAACAAGGCAGCACCGTTGACGCTGGAGGAAGTGGCCGCCATTGAACAGCGGATGCGGCTGATTGTTGAACAGGACCGTCCTTTTACGCGCAAGGCTGTACCCATTGCTACGGCGATCCAGTTGTTTGAAACTGCAGGCAACCAGGAAAAAGTCCGCTTGCTGCGGCAATTAAAACGCCAAAAGGTCAGTATCTACTATTGTGGCGAATTATATGATTATTTTTATGGGACGATGGTCCCGTCTACCGGTTATCTAACGTTGTTTGGGTTGCATTATTATGCGACCGGCCTGGTTTTGATGTTTCCGGCCAAAGAGCAGCCGGATCGTCTGCCGGATTTTTTCGAACAGCCCAAATTGGCAAAGATATTTCGGGAAGCGGAGCAATGGGGAAAAATTCTCGAGTGTCCTTATGTAGCGACCTGGAATGAGCAAGTCCAGCACGGGGACTTCAGCGATATTATTCGGGTGGCGGAAGCGCTGCATGAGAAAAAAATCGCCCAGTTAGCCGATTTTGTCGTGCAAAACGCCCGGGACGTGCGGTTAGTCATGATTGCCGGCCCTTCTTCCTCCGGAAAAACAACCTTTGCGCAACGGCTGAATGTTCAGTTGCGGGTTAACGCGCTGCGGCCTATGCCGCTTTCCCTCGATGATTATTTTGTAAACCGGCGCGATATCCCGCTTGATGAATTTGGTGAAGCGGATCTTGAGTCTATCGAAACGATTGATTTGGCGTTATTTAATGACCATTTGCTTCGGCTGCTTAACGGGGAAAGGGTTCAGGTTCCTTACTATAACTTTACCACCGGGCAGCGGGAATACAATGGAAAAACTATTCAGCTTGGCAAGGACCAGCCTTTATTGATCGAAGGGATCCACGGGTTGAATGAGCGGCTTACTTCGTCGGTGCCGCGGGACAATAAGGTGAAAATCTATATTAGCCCGCTGACACAACTGGCGATTGATCAACACAACCGCATCTCCACTACGGATGCGCGCCTGATCCGCCGGATTGTCCGTGATAGCCAGTTCCGGTCGCACGACGCGCTGCAAACGTTAAAACTGTGGCCTGCGGTGCGCCGGGGGGAAGAACGTAATATCTTCCCGTTCCAGGAAGACGTCGATATCATGTTTAATTCGGCGCTGATTTATGAATTAAGTGTTTTAAAAAAATACGCGGAACCCTTGTTGGAAAAGGTCCAGCCGACGGCTTCCGAATACGTGGAAGCAAGGCGGTTGCTGGATTTTCTGGAATATTTCCAGTCGGTTGACGACATGGATGTGCCGCCGAATTCCATACTGAAAGAGTTTATCGGCATGTCTTGTTTTTACAAGTAAAGAAGATCCACTACCCTGTAAGCGGGCAGTGGATCTTCTTTTTTTCTTCGTTTATGATTATTCACTTAATTTGCGCGCCAGTATTTTGCCCATCGGGCTTTCGCCGGTTAAGGCGGGGATATTTTGCCCCTGTCCCAAACGGGCCAATATGCCGTATACTTCCGGATTTTCTACCGGAGTTTGGGCGGTGGCGCGACTGCCGTATTCGTTGGTGAGCACAGTCGCCTCGGCAGGGGGAATGATCCGTCCCGGTCCGCCGACACAGCCGCCTTTACAGGCCATGCCTTCGACAAAATTAGCGGATAATTGCCCTTGCTTAATTTGTTCCAGTACTTTTTGGCAATCAGGAATTCCATCCACTTTCAATGGCGATAACTCCAATGCCCTGCGGGGTACGAGCTTTTGCAGAGTCGCAGCGACTGCTTCACTGACGCCGCCGGTGCGGGCATAAATCCGGCCGCTCCATGAGGCTTGCGGATTTTTTTCTTCCGGTTGGTCAGCGGGTGAAATATCGGCAGCCGCAAAGATAGCCTGTAATTCTTGGAAGGTCAGCACATAATCAATTGCGCCCTGCAAATCAGGCAAAGTTGCTTCTGTTTTTTTGGCAATGCAAGGTCCGATAAAAACGACTTTGGCATCAGGAACCAATGTTTTGATTACGCGGCCGGAGGCAACCATCGGCGAAACAGACGGCGAAATATGGGTCTTCAGATCAGCAAATTTATTTTCAATCAGCTTGATCCAAACCGGACAGCAGCAACTGGTGATCATAAAATCGGTTGCTGTTTTTACATGTTCATCAAACTCGAACGCTTCTTTGATGGTAATCAAATCGGCATACAATGCTGTTTCTACTACGTCGGTAAAACCAAGCCGCAACAAGGCGGATCGCAATTGACCCGGTAAGACTTCTGCTCCGAATTGCCCGACGAAGGCTGGAGCAACAGTAGCATAGACCGGGTTTGTTTTTTGCTGCAGTAAGTTGATAAGGGGGACAAACTGGGATTTTTCGGCCAGAGCGCCAAAGGAACAGGCACTAATACAAGCACCTTCTCCCAGGCAACGGTCGTAATCAATTTTTAATACGCCAAATTCATCTTTGCTGATCGCTCCTAACGGACAAATTTGTTCGCAGTTGCGATTGTTTTCCGGACATTGTTCGCAAGCGGCGGTATTGGCAACGATTACCGGCCCATTGTCCATGCCCATCAACGCTTCCTCATCGGTTTCTGCCAGTACAGTATCGGAATCATGAGGATTTAAGCCCATGGCAATTCGGATTTGGTTTGCGACTTGATGGCGGCTGGTTTGATCTTTAAATTCGTTGTGAACCAGTTGGCAAATTTCTTCCCGCCGGGTAAACAATTGCCCTTCCCAGGCTGCTTTGGCGACCTGGTATAAAATTTTGGGGCGTAGATCAAGTGAAGGAGGCTGTTTTGACATACGATCACCTCGTTTTTCGTTGTGGTTATTATAGTTATATTAGCGGTTTGCAGTAGAATTCCTACTTCACTAAATGGCAGGCTGTGTAATGATCTGGAGCGGTAGCCGTTAGATCAGGAGAATTTTTTTTGCAGATTTCCAGTGCATAACGGCATCGGTTATGGAATTTACAGCCTGTGGGTGGATCCAGGGGGCTGGGGATGTCGCCGGTTAATAAGATGCGTTTCCGCTGGCTCTCCAGCGTGGGATCAGGGATCGGAATTGCGGAAAGCAAGGCTTGCGTGTACGGGTGCAATGGATGGGAATACAGTTCTTCCGTCGGCGCTAATTCCACTAAGGAGCCGAGGTACATTACGGCAACACGGGTACTGATATGGCGAACCATGGATAAATCATGGGCGATAAACAAGTAAGTTAGTCCAAGATCGGCCTGCAGTTGTTCCAGTAAATTGATGATCTGCGCTTGGATAGACACATCTAATGCGGAAATCGGTTCATCACAAATGATCAATTCTGGATTTACCGCCAAGGCGCGGGCTATTCCGACTCTCTGACGTTGTCCGCCGCTGCACTCGTGGGGAAAACGGCTGCCCTGTTCCGGGGTGAGTCCCACTTGCTGTAGGAGCGAGGCGATGCGGGCTGCTTTTTCGCTTCCACTTGCAAGCCTGTGAATGTCAAGTGGTTCTTCCAAAATGTTATTGATCGTCATCCTTGGATTTAGTGAAGCGTAAGGGTCTTGAAAAATCATCTGTATTTGCCGTTTCAAACGCATGCTGTCGTGTTTGTTATATGCAGCGTGAAGGTCTTGTCCTTTAAAGTGCGCAGTTCCTGTTGTCGGTTGGTATAAGCCGGCCAGGGTTCGGGCCAAAGTGGATTTTCCGCAGCCGGTTTCACCTACTAATCCCAATGTTTCGCCGGGGAATAAGTCGAAGGTTACGGTATCAACCGCTTTTACAACTGCGGTTGGCCGTCCGAAAATAGTTCGACGGACAACAAACGTTTTGCTGAGGCGATCGACAGATAGTATTGGCTGGTTCATTTAACGAAGACCTCCCCTTGCAGCAATTTTTGCCGTAACGGGGAATCGGTATGGGCCAGCCAGCAACGGGAGAAATGTTGGTCGCTGACCGGGAATAAATCTGGGTTTTGCCGACAGATTTCCATTGTATAGGGACAGCGGGGACCGAAGGAGCAGCCTGTGGCAACCGACAGCAGGTTGGGCGGCTGGCCGGGAATCGAGAGCAACTGTTTGTGTTTGCGATCGGGCCGCGGAACCGATTGCAGCAGCCCCCATGTATAAGGGTGCATGGTTTTATGGTATAAATCAATGGCTGGAGCGGATTCGACAATTTCACCGGCATACATGACCAGCACTCGTTGACATAGGCTGGCAATGACGCCTAAATCGTGGGAAATTAAAATAATGGCGGTATTGCATTGTTGGTTTATTGACCGCAGCAAGTCGATAATTTGGGCCTGGATGGTTACATCCAGCGCTGTGGTCGGCTCATCCGCGATGAGTAACTGCGGCTGGCAGGCCAATGCCATAGCGATCATCACCCGTTGGCGCATCCCGCCGCTGAGTTGGTGGGGATATTGGTTCAGCCGGGTTTCGGGGGCTGGGATATCCACCGAACGCAGTGCGCTTCCTGCCTGCAGCAGGGCGTCTCGGTAGGATAAGCCTTGATGTCGCATAAACACTTCAGCAATCTGCAAACCAATTGTTAGTACCGGATTCAACGCCGTCATCGGATCTTGGAAGATCATGCTGATTTGCTTCCCACGGACTTGCTGCAGCTTCTTTTCCGGTAAAGCAGTCAGTTCTGTATCTTGGAAAAAAATCCGGCCGGTCAACCGCTCGCTGGGAGGCTGGGGAAGGATGCCGAGAATGGCCTGGGCGGTTGCACTTTTGCCACAGCCTGATTCGCCGACAATTCCCAGAGTTTCTCCGTGCTGCAGTTGAAAGCTAACGTGATTGACTGCCAAAACGGATCCGGCATAGGTATGAAAAGCAATGCTCAAGTCTTGTACATCCAATAAAAGTGACATAGTAACCGCTCCTATTTACGCATTCTGGGGTCAAGGGCGTCGCGCAGCCCATCACCGAGGAAATTAAACGACAGCATCGTAAGGCTGATGGCTAAAGCCGGAAATAAGAGTTGAAAGGGGTAGGAGCGCAGACTGACAACTCCTTCGGAAGCGAGAACACCCCAGCTTGCCATCGGCGCGGATACTCCCAGGCCGATAAAACTGAGGAACGCTTCGGTGAAAATGGCTTCCGGAATGGCAAGCGTGGTTGTGATCAAAATCGGTCCGAGGCTGTTCGGGATTAAATGGCGTAGCAGTATTCTTGTTGCGCTGGCTCCGGTCAAACGGGCTGCCAATATATATTCCTGTTTTTTGAGCGTTAAGATTTGGCCGCGGACTATGCGGGCCATCCCCAGCCAGTATACAAACCCAAGAGCCAGAAAAATATTCATCAGGCCCGGTCCGAGAACCACCATTAGCAAAATAACGTATAGCAGAAGCGGGATCCCGTATAAGATGTCAACAATCCGCATCATGAGATTATCAATACGGCCGCCGGCATAACCGGCGATTCCGCCATAGAGAACGCCGACGGTGAGATTGATCAGGCTGGCCGCAATCCCGATGGACAAAGAAATCCGGGCGCCATACAAGATCCGGGTCAGTAGATCGCGGCCGAGATTGTCGGTGCCGAACAAATGGGCGGAGGATGGCGGCTGGTTCGCTTCCGGAAGGTTTTGATCGGCATACGAATAGCCGGCGAGCGAGGGACCGATGATCGCCGTGAGACCGATGAGTAGAATACAAAGCAACCCCGCCATGGCCATTTTGTTCATTTGCAGGCGGCGCCAGGCATCTTGCCAGTACGAGGAATTTTTCAACGAAGTAATGGTGGCGTTGGACGGAGGAAAAAGGTTCGGTTGAAATGCAGCAGGTGAGAGTTTCATATCAGTCTTCCTTTCCTTCGTCGAGTTGAATGCGCGGGTCTAGCAATGCGTAGGCAATATCTACGGCCAGGTTTAAGGTAACCAGTAAAGCGCTGTAAAATATCGTGACCCCTAAAATCACGGTGTAATCACGGTTATAGATGCTGGTGACGAAATGCCGTCCCAAACCCGGAATGGCGAAGATGGTTTCAATGACAAAGCTGCCGGTTAGAATTCCGGCAATCAGGGGACCTAGGTACGTGACTACTGGGATCAACGCATTCTTGAGTGCATGGCGGGTCAGAATGGTGTAGGGGGATAAGCCTTTGGCCCGGGCCGTGCGGATATAATCCTGGCCGAGGACTTCTAACATCCCGGAACGGGTCAGTCGGGCAATAAAAGCCGTAGGTAATCCCATTAAGGCCAAGGCCGGCAGTACAGTCGAGGCCGGGCCTTCCCATAGTGCGGCCGGCAGCCAGTCTAACTGGAGGGCGAAGACAAAAATCAGCAGGGCGGCAAGGATAAAGCCGGGGACGGATATTCCGATGGTTGTCAGAAACATCGCGATGTAATCCGGCCAGCGGTTATGGTAGACAGCGGCAATGATCCCGGCCGGGATCCCAAGGCAGATCGCCCAAAAGATGGCGATTACGCCCAATTCGGCGGATACGGGAAAGCTTTCCCGTATCATGTCGTTGACGGAGCGGTTTTCGTATTTAAAAGAAGGTCCTAAATCTCCGCTCGCAACATTGGTTATATAATCGGTGTATTGCTTCCATAACGGATCGTTGAGGTGATACCGTTCTTCCATGTTTTTTTGAATGGCTTCCGGCAGATTTTTTTCCGTGGTAAAGGGACCGCCCGGAATAGAGT
>Ga0316604_10000680_pt1 | contig 37678 bp, 36 predicted proteins | sample OWC_soil_day20_C_FD_207650 | JGI IMG/M metagenome (GOLD analysis project Ga0316604, IMG submission 207650) | Wetland soil microbial communities from Old Woman Creek delta, Ohio, United States - OWC_soil_day20_CT | ecosystem: Environmental > Terrestrial > Soil > Wetlands | place: USA: Ohio... | reverse complement strand
TCGGAGAGCAGCTTCTTGACGTCGGCGTAGGACAGCAGCTCGGAGACGTTGGTCTTCAGCGTTTCCGACAGATGCGTCGACAGCACGGTGGCCGGGTCGACGACGGTGTAGCCGCGGATCGCCGCTTCCTCGCGCAGGCGCCCGTCGACCCAGGTGGCCGGCAGGCCGAAGGTCGGCTCGGTGGTCTGGGTGCCGGGGATGGTCACCTTGCCGCCCATCGGGTCCATGACCATGTACTGGCCGGGGAACAGCGTGCCCTTGCCGGCGTCCACTTCCTTGATCTTGATGATATATTCGTTGGCGCCGAGCTGCACGTTGTCGAGGAGGCGCACCGGCGGCATGATGTAGCCGAGGTCGGCGGCGATCTGCCGCCGCAGCGCCTTGATCTGGTCGGACAGCTTCTCGCCGCCCTTGCCGTTGTCGTTGATCAGCGGCAACAGGCCGTAGCCGAGTTCGACGCGCAGGTCGTCCATCTTGAGGGCGGTGGAGATCGGCTCCTCGGCCGGTGGCGGCGGCGGTGCGTCGGCTTCCGCCTGGGCGACGACCGCGGCCGCCCTCTGGCCGGCATTGCGGCGCTTGGCCCACAGGGCGAGTGCGCCGGCACCGGCGCCAAGGGTGGCAAACGGCAGGAAGGGCAGGCCGGGCAACAGCGACAACATGCCCATGACGATGCCCGAAAGGCCGAGCGCCGCCGGATAGCCGGTGAGCTGGCCGCTGAGCGCCTTGTCGGCGGCGCCGGAGACGCCCGCCTTGGACACCAAGAGGCCAGCGGCGGTGGAAACGATCAGCGCCGGGATCTGGCTGACGATGCCGTCGCCGACGGTGAGGACGGTGTAGGAATGCCCCGCCTCGGCCAGCGAGATGCCCATCTGCATGGTGCCGATGATGATGCCGCCGATGACGTTGATGAAGGTGATCAACAGGCCGGCGATGGCGTCGCCGCGCACGAATTTCGAGGCACCGTCCATGGCGCCGAAGAAGGAGCTTTCCGATTCCAGGTCCTTGCGGCGCTTCTTCGCCTCGTCTTCCTTGATCAGGCCCGACGACAGGTCGGCGTCGATAGCCATCTGCTTGCCCGGCATGGCGTCGAGGGTGAAGCGGGCGGCCACCTCGGCGATGCGGCCCGAACCCTTGGTGATGACGATGAAGTTGACGATGACCAGGATGGCGAAGACGATGATGCCGATGACGAAGTTGCCGCCCATCACGAAGCTGCCGAAGGCCTCGATGACGTGGCCGGCCGCATCGGTTCCCTCGTGACCGTTGCTGAGGATGAGGCGCGTCGATGCAAGGTTGAGCGACAGGCGCAGCATCGTCGAGATCAGCAGGATGGTCGGGAAAGACGTGAACTCCAGCGGCGTCTGGATGAACAGCGCCGTCATCATGATCAGCACCGAGAAGATGATCGACACCGCCAGCATGAAGTCGAGCAGCATCGCCGGCATCGGCAGGATCAGGATGACCATGATCACCATGATGCCGACGGCAAGTCCGATGTCGCCGCGGAACAGCGTCGTGCGCAGGTCCGAACCCGTCGGCACGCTGAGGCCGAAGGGAATCCTGGACGCCACCGTCACGGGGGCTGAAGTGAGCTCGCTCAAGTCGATCGTTCCCGAGTTGCCGGCCGCGACGCACACTGCGCCACCCGGCAGAATTTGCCGAGTTCATGGTTAACGGGTGGTTAACGAGGGGTCGGCGGGCGGCGCTTTGACAGCGGCCGTCCCCAGGGGTATTTTACGGCCGTCGTCCTTGAGTGGTCGCCGGGCCGATGGTGCAACCAAGCCCCAAGCGAGCAGTCTGGAGTGTTTTGTCCGAGCATCCGTTCGGCGGTCAGGCTGGTTTGGCCCGATCGGCGGGTGTTTCAGGAGGCTGTATGCCCCGGTAAGGCGGGGAGGCTGAAGGTCCTCCCCTGGCAAGTCAGGTCCACAATTGCCGCCCGGCCGTCAGTGCGGGCGAGTGGAGGCTTGTGCTTTTCCCAAATTTCGACATCCTCGGGCTGCGGCGTCTCATACGCTCGCGGCCGAATTGGAAAGCCTACCGCAATGGCACGGGACTTTTCCCGCTTTCTGCCGTCCCTCCCGGACGGTCCCGGACATCACACGCCGACCGGCCTTGAACGGCTCGGCTGGCAGAGTTTCTTCGCCCAACAGGTGAGCGTCGACGATCTCGCCCGCACGCCGCCGGCCCGCGTCACCGGCATCGAGCGCAGTGGCGCCCGCCTCGAGGGCGATGGTCTTGTCGCGGCGCTGCCGCCGCGCGCCGACGTGGCGGTCGGCGACTGGCTGCTCTATGACGCGGCCAGCCCCGGCGCCAGCCGGCTGCTTGAGCGCAAGAGCCTGTTCCGCCGACGGGCGGCCGGCACCGGTCGCAGCGTGCAGCTGATCGCCGCCAACGTCGATACCGTCTTCGTCGTCACCTCCTGCAACCGCGACTTCAACGTGGCGCGGCTCGAGCGCTACGTGGCGGAGGCCTTCGAGTCCGGCGTCGAGCCGGTGATCGTGGTGACCAAGGCCGACCTCACGGACGATCCCGGCGAGTTCGCCGCCGCCGCGGCGGCGGTGGCGGTGCCGGTCGTCATTCTCGATGCGCTCGGGTCCGAGCCGAAGGAGAAGCTGGCGCCCTGGTGCAAGCCGGGTCGCACCGTCGCCTTCCTTGGCTCGTCGGGCGTCGGCAAGTCGACGCTGGTCAACGCGCTGTCCGGACGGATGACCGCGGCGACCGGCGGCATCCGCGAGGACGACGCCCGGGGGCGGCACACGACGACCAGCCGGCACCTGCATATCCTGCCGGAGGGCTATAGCGTGCTCGACACGCCGGGCATGCGCGAGATGCAGCTCGCAGATGCGGCGGAGGGCATCGCCGAGGTGTTCACCGACCTTGCGGAGATCGCGGCGGGCTGTCGCTTCTCCGATTGCCGCCACGAGAGCGAACCGGGCTGCGCCGTTCAGGCGGCGATCGCCACCGGCGCCATCGACGAGCCACGGCTTCGCCGCTGGCAGAAGCTGATGCGCGAGGAGGCGTTCAACACGGCGAGTCTGGCCCAGCGACGCCAACGCGACCGCAACTTTGGCCGAGTGGTGCGGTCGATCCTGAAGGACAAGCCTCCGAAGCGGTGAGGGAAACGCCCGCTCCGGCCGCAAGGCCGGGGCGGGAGCTCGCCGCCGTTGTCCGCCACCTTGCCAGCCCAAGGGCGATCATCGCGCCGCTGGCGACGACAAAGCCCAGGTAGATCACGGAATAGGGCGCCATCAGCCAGGCTTGAGTGGCCACCGGGATCATCAGCAGTGCTCCGGCGGTCCGCAGAAAAAGGGCGACGATCCGGCTGATGGTCAGCTGCCTGTCCCGTCCGAAGACGTAGCGGGCGGCAGGCCGGAGGAGCAGCCAGAACAGCGCCCACCAGGCGACGGCGACGCCGGTCGTCATCCATGAGGCAAACATGCCGGCCAGTTCAAATCTGGCGATTTCGCCGATGGTCGCCTGTCGTTTGTCAAAGCCGAACTCGGACGTCATGTCCTCGGGATATTGCTGCGGCCGGTCGCCCTGTTCGACGAGGCCGCCGTCCCGCCACTGGCTTTCCACCGGTTGGTAAATGGTGCGGGCCAACTCGTCATAGACAAGGCACTGGCGCAACGAGCCGCTGTCTTCGCAGTAGATCCGCAAGGTTGGCGACGACGGCGAGGTGGCGAGCAGCGTTCCGTCCCGGTTGACGACAACGGCCCGGATGGGATCGGCGAAAAGGATGCCGTCGCCATTGAGCAGCTTGAGCGTGACCGCCGGGTATCCGGCCGACGACATGGCTTCCGACTGGGAAAAATAGGGGCTATGGGCTATCGCCGGACCGCAAAGTACTCCGGAGAGAAGACTTACTTCGAACATGAGTACCGAAGCGGGGATTTTCATGCTGATGCCAGCCATCCGACAGACATGACGTTGTTTCTTCAACGTAACACGGATTCGGATTTTTACATAGGAGAGCGGATTCGACCTTTGAATCCAGGCTGCGCCCCGGCGCTAGACATGCATGACGTTGGCGAGCGCCTGTATTTCCTGGTCGTGGAAGGCCTTCAGGAAGCCGACCACATGGGCGCTGATGGCCGCCGCGGCGCGCGCGGCATCGCGATCGCGCATGGCGTCGAGGACATCCTGCAGGTTCTTGGTGTCGCGATAGGTCTGGGACAGGGTCTTGCGATAGACATACCAGAACCGCAGCGCCACGTTGTGGGCATTGTCGGTCAGCATGGACAGGTAGCTGTTGTCGGCGATGTCCCTGATCTTGGCGTGAAAGGCGGCATCAAGCGCGATGAAATGGCCGTAGTCGTCGGTGTCGGCGGCGGCGCAGCATTGCCGCAGTATGGCCTCGAGTTCGTCCAGTTGTTCGCTGGTCGCCCTGGCGGTGGCCAGCGACACGGCCGTCCGCTCCAGCGCGACGCGCACCTCGAAAATCTCCCGAATTCTCAGGTAATCGATCGGCGCGACGAAAATGCCCTTGTTGGGTTCCCAGTCGACCAGCCCGGCGTAGTGGAGCCGTTGCAGGACTTCACGCAGCGGCGTTCGGCTGATGCCGAGCTTTTCCGCCAGGTCGCGTTCGTTGAGCGCGGTGCCGGGAGAAAGCTCCGAATAGATGATCCAGTCGCGCAGGCGGCGATAGATGCGCTCCTTGCTTTCGCCACGGCCGACTTCAGCTTGCGGTTCCGTCATTGCTGCACCTCGCCGATCGCTGGAGGACTCCACGGGCCGATCAGGTTGTCTCGACCTTCTCGAACAGGCCCTTCTGGCGGTTTTTCCGCGTCCGGGTCGGATCGAACAGCACCCCGTGCATGGCGATGTAGACGCCGCTCGGCATCAGCATCGCTGCCGATATGGCAAAGCCCAGGTTGAACGTCGCGTCACTTTCGATCACGCGGCCCGGAACCATGGCTCCTGTCATCACGATGGTCTTGCCCGGAATGGCGGTCAGGGTGAGCGCCGTTTCGACCATGGTATCCGTGCCGTGCGTCAGCAGAATGCGCGGCTTGGGGCAATCGCGCACCGCCTTGTGGATCAGGTCGCGATCGGCGGCGGTGAATTCAAGGCTGTCTTTGCGCAGCAGCGACGTGACGTCGTAGTCGAACTGGACGTTGGCAAGCTTCAGGCTGTCGAGGACGAACGGATCGCAGACATCCAGTCCGTTCTCCTGCCAACGGTATCCCTTGTCGATGGTTCCACCGGCGGTGAAAATCTGAAGAAAGGGGCGAACGTCCGGCATGGTTCCACCAGCTTTGTGTTGAGCGAACCGACGACCGACAGGCGGCAGGGCCAGATGCTCATGGTAACGGACGTCGGCAGGCTCTCATGAAGAGACACTGCCGACGGTTGGCGATTGTCATGGCGTGCGGGATTGGGAACGGGTTTCCGCCCGCCCGATCACTTCGGGTTATAGGCCCAGTTGTCGGCACGACGCCGGTCGAGATAGTCGACCAGATATGTCACGAGCACGTCGTACATGGCACGACCTTTTTCCTTCGTCCCCTTCTCCGGGGCACCGGTCGCGCCGTATTCGGTCAGCTCGGAGAAGTCCCAAAGCTCCTTCACGTCGGAATTGACTTCGGGAATCATGCCCTTTGCATGGGCCATGTCGACCAGATCGGGGATGCAATGCAGGGAGATCGAGGTCTCTCCCTCGCCGCCATGGCCGAGTCCGTTCCACACTTCGAAGGTGTCCTTGGGAAGCAGTTTGCCGGCGGTGACCCACCAGGCGTCGAGCGAGGCGATGTGCATGTCCATATGGCGCAGGCGAACGTTGCGCGAAGCGACGTCGATGGCCGAGATGTTGCCGTCGTGACCGTTGATGATCAGGACGTTGGCGATCTTCCAGTGGGCCAGCGAGTCCAGAATGTCCTCGATGACGCGGATATTGGTGTCCTGGCGCAGGCTGATCGACATCGGCTTGTGCCAATAGTGCTGGCTGAAGCCGAAGAAGGTGGGCGGCAGGACAAAAACCCGCTCCATCTTCTCGGCAACGCCGAGGGCCAGCGCATGGGCGATGAGCGCGTCGTTGGCAAACGGCAGATGATCGCCGTGGCTCTCGCAGGAGCCGAGTGGCACGATCGCGGTGTCGTAGCCGCCTTCGCTGAACACGCGGGTGTTCATTTCCTCAAGTCTTACGGTCTTTTTCATTGTCTACCGTCCCTTGCCAGAGCGAGACGCCACACCTTTCCGAAGGGAAGGATGTGGCGCGTTTTCGGTGTGAAGGCAGTCCGGACTACCGGCAATCCTTTCTGGGGATCGTCGGTGTTACGGTGCCGGAACGAAGGTCGGAACCAGCTCGGCGGCCTTGTACAGGGCCTTGTCCTTGACGCCGACCACGGTCACGCCCTTGACGGGGATGCGGCTGCCGGCGGCATAGCTGATGGCACCGGCGATGCCGGGCAGGTCCTTCGTTTCGGCAAGCGCCGTGGTGATCTTGGCCGGATCGTCGGAACCGGCGCGCTTGATGGCATCGGCGACCAGCATGGCGGCGTCATAGCCGAGCGCCGCAAAGGCGTTCTCCGGAGCCGTTCCATAGGCCGTCTTGTAGGCGTCGTAGAAGGTCTTGATGGCGCCCGTCGACGTTTCGGTAATGAACGAGTGCGTCGTGTAGTAGACGTTGTTGGCGGCCGCACCGGCCACTTCGAGCAGCAGCGGCGTGTCATAGCCGTCACCACCGACGATCGGCTGCTTGAGGCCGGCCTGGCGGATCTGGCGGACAATCAGACCAATGGTGTCGGGCGTCGCGGCGACGTAGATGAAGTCCGGCTTCTGGGCCGATGCCTTGATCTTGGTGATCTGGGCGGCGAAGCTCTTGTCGTCGGTCTTGTAGGTATCCCGTCCGAGCACGGTGCCACCGAGCTGCTCGAAGGTTTCGCGGAAATACTTCGACAGCAGCGTCGCGTATTCGTTGGCCGTGTCCTCGAGCACGTAGGTCGTCTTGGCCTTGAGCTCGGTGATGGCGAACGAGGCGCCGACGGCGGCCTGGGTGTTGTCGCCGAAGCAGGCGAGGAACATGTGGTCGCCGATCTGGTCGGGCAGCTTGGGCGAGGTGGCGCCCACCGCCACGAAGGGCACGCCGGCCTTCTGGGCCGTCGGGCCCAAGGCGAGCACCGGGTCGGAATCCGAGAAGCCGATGACGGCGGACACCTTGTCGGAGTTGATCAGCTGGCTGGCCAGCGAGGTGATGATTGCCGGATCGGTCTTGCCGTCGTAGACGACGAGCTCAAGGGGACGGCCGTTGACGCCACCGGCGGCGTTGATGGCGTCGATGGCCATCTGGGCGCCGTTCTTGGCGGGGCCATCGAGCGAGGCTTGTCCGCCGGTCAGGTTGAACGCGCCGCCGATCTTGATCGGGTCGGCGGCCGAGGCTTGCCCCGCCACACAGGCGGCGATGGCGACGCCGAACAGCGCTGTCCGGCTTAGTGACTTGAATACCATGCTACTTTCTCCTCTGATTTCAACTGTTGGACCGCTGCTTGCGGCGTTTGAACACGCTCGAGATTTCCCTGTCCTCGAACAAACCGCGCGGCCGATAGATCATGACCAGGATGAACAACAGGCCGAGCACGACCTGGCTTGCTCCGAACAACGGCGGGATGGAGACCGGCCCCAGGTGCACGCCGCGTTCGAGATTGCGCAGCATCTCCGACAGGGCGGTGACGACGATGACGCCGGTGACAACCCCCGAGAGACTGCTCATTCCGCCGAGGACCAGCATGGTGATCAGGCTGACCATCAGCGGAAAGAAGAAGGTCTGGGCCGAGAACGACCCGAGATAATGACCGTAAAGCGAGCCGCCGACGCCAGCCAGAAAGGCGCCGAAGCTGAACGCCAGCAGGCGCGTTCCCAGCACCGGCAGCCCGACGGCCTGGGCGGCGATGACGTCTTCGCGCACGCTGCGCAGCGCCAGCCCGATCGGCGAATAGATGAGGCGGGCCAGCAGGAAAATGGCGAGCACCGCCCAGCCGACCACCCAGGGCAGCGTCATGTCGGTGGGAACGCCGGTGAAGGTGCGGGCGCCGCGGGTGAAGCTGTCGGCATTGATGATGACGACGTTGACGATGATCATGAAGCCCATGGTGGCCACCGACACGTGGTGGCCGGACAGACGCATCAGCGGCAGTCCGACGACGATGGCGATGGCGGCGCAGACGAGGCCGGCAATCAGCGTGGCCGGCAGCGTCGCCATCTCGATGTGGGCGAGAAACATCGGCAGGTCCGGCAGATAGGACGCCTTGTCGGCGAGCGACAGCGACAGGATGCCGGAGACGTAGGCGCCGATGGCGACGAAGCCGACCTGCCCGAGCGAGAAGACGCCGGTGAAGCCGTTGGCCAGACACATCGAGCCGACGAGCACGATGTTGATGCAGACCATGATCAACAGCCGGACGACGTAGTCGGAGACGATCAGCGGCAAGACCCAGGCGCACAGGGCGAGACTGGCGAGGCCGGCCAGGATCAGGATGCGGTTCACAGCTTCACCTCGCGATTGGCTTGCATGATCCCGCCGGGCCTGAACAACAGGAACACGATCAGCAACGCAAAGACGATGGCGTCGCGATAGGGGGAGAGTTCCGTCGGACCGAAGCCGACGATCAGGATTTCCAGCGCGCCGAGCAGATAGCCACCGAGCACCGCGCCGGCGATTGAGCCGAAGCCGCCGACGATGGCGGCCACGAACGCCTTGAGCAGCGGCGAAAAGCCCATGTCCGGCTCGATGATGCCCGACTGGGCCGCCCAAAGCATGCCGGCGAGACCGGCAAAGCCGGAGGCGATGGCAAAGGCGATGACGATCAGCCGGTTGATGTCGAGGCCGACAAGCGCGGCGGCGGCCATGTCCTCGGCGGCGGCCCGCATGCCAAGGCCGGTGGTGGTGTGGCTGACGAACCAGCCGAGCCCGAGCAGGCTCAGGATGGCCGAGGTGGAGGAGATGATATCGACCGACGTGAAGGTGATGGCGCCGTCGGAAAAGGCGAACACCTCGTTCATCCAGTCCGGCGTCGGAAACGAGCGCGGCGAACCGGAGAAGATCAGGATGGCCAGGTTCTCCAGAACGTAAGTCAGCGCCAGACTGGTCAGCAGCAGCGTCACGTCGGGCGCGCCGCGTACCGGCCGGTAGGCGATGCGCTCGGCAAGGATGCCGGTGAGGGCCGAGACGGCGATGCCGGCCACGATGGCGATCGGGAAAGGCACGCCGAGCGCCGACAGCAGAACCGTGGCGTAGGAACCGGTCATCATCATGTCGCCATGGGCGAAGTTGGTCATCTTGAGGATGCCGAACACCATGGAGAGACCGACGGCGACCATGGCATACAGGCTGCCAAGGCTGACGGCGTTGATGATCTGCTGGATCGTGAATTCGAGGGAGTTCACTCGTTCACTCCGAGATAAGCGTGGAACACCCGAGGATCGTCGGCAAGAGCGTGCGCTTCACCTTCGAGCGCGATGCGCCCGGTTCTGAGCACGTAGGCACGATCCGACAGGGCGAGGGCCAGCTTGACGTTTTGTTCGACCAGCAGGATCGTCGTCCCCGAGCGCTTCATCTCCGCCAACTGCGCGAAGATCAGTTTGGTCACCAATGGTGCGACGCCGAGCGACGGTTCATCCAGCATCAGGAGGCGTGGCGACGACATCATCGCCCGGGCGAGCGCCACCATCTGCTGTTCGCCGCCCGACAGCGTGCCGGCGGCCTGCTTTCGGCGTTCGGCGATGATGGGGAACATCTCCTCTACCCGCTCGACATCGCGGCGGACGGCGGCGGCATCGTCGCGGGTGCAGGCCCCGAGGCGCAGGTTCTCCTCGACCGTCAGGGCGCCAAACAGGCGGCGCCCTTCAGGGCAGTGGGCAATGCCGCCCCGCAGGATGGCCTGGGGCGAACTCTGGCGGATGGACTGGCCGTTGTAGGAAATGTCTCCGGAGGCCGGACGGATCAGCCCGGAAATGGTGCGCAACAGCGTGCTTTTGCCGGCGCCGTTGGCGCCGATCAGCGCCACGGACTCGCCTTGGCGAATGCCGAGGCTGATCGCGTCGAGCGCGACGACCGCATCGTATTTGACCGTCAGGTCCCGCACGGTCAGCAGGGGAGGCGTGTCAGTCATGGCCGAGATACGCCCCTCTCACGCGTGCGTCCTGTTGGACGACGTCGAATGTCCCTTCACAGATCAGTTCCCCCTGGGCCAGCACCTGAACGCGCTCGCAGAGATTGCCGATCAGGTCCATGTCGTGTTCGACGACGATGACCGCCACGCCGAAACCGTCGCGAAGGCCGCGGATCAGCCCCATCAGTTCCTTGGTTTCGTGGGTGTTGAGGCCGGCGGCGGGTTCGTCGAGCATCAGCAGCTTCGGCCCGGTCGCCATGGCCCTGGCGATCTCCAGCCGGCGCTGGGCGCCGTAGGGCAGGTCGCCGGCGCGGCGGTTGCTCCAGCGGGCGAGGCCGAGCAGTTCCAGCAGGGCGTGGGCCCGGCCACGAATGGCGGCCTGGCGGCGGGCATAGCCGCCGAGATGGGTCAGCGTCGACAACAGGCCGGGGCGATCGTGCCGCTGGGCGGCCGCCTCGACATTCTCGGCCGCCGTCAGCGCCTTGAACAGGCGCGATCCCTGAAACGTGCGGGCGATGCCCTTGCCAACGATCCGGTCGGGACGCCAGCCGGTGATGACCGTGCCGTCAAAGACGACCGTCCCGGACGATGGCGGCGAGAAGCCGGTGATGACGTTGAACAACGTGCTCTTGCCCGAGCCGTTCGGACCGATGATACCGAGAATTTCGCCTGGATACAGTTCCAGGTTGTGGTTTTTGAGGGCCTGCAGCCCTTTGAAATTCTTGCTGAGGGCTTGGCTCTTCAGCAGCGGCGCTGGGCTTTTGTCAGATGCGATGGCGGACACAATTGTCTTTCGCACGAAAGGGTTGGCAAGGCTCGGTCGTCCGCAGCCTCTGATGGAAGTCTTTGGACACCTTTGGAATTTTCTTGGTACACCAAACCTGAAGGATATCGCCAAGACGGTCAAGACGGATTCTGAGCATGCCGCAAGTTTGAGCACGCCAGCCGGCGGCGCCGGTCGGACAAGCCATCGCGTCGCATGGTCCGTCGCCCCTTGGGGAGCTGCCGACGATCGATGACAAACCTTTGAGCGGCTTCGGTTCGGCATCGCGGCTAAAGTCGCCTCGGGGCACAGAACGAGGCGCTTGCTTTGTCGATGTTGCGATGTTTCCTCAGGGCCGCCTGCCTGCTCATCGCCGCCGCCGGGCCGGCGCTGGCCGTGCCGAAATGGCAGCGGTTCCCCGTGCCGCCACCGATGCCGCCGGCCGACGAGAGCGGCTTTGCCGACGTCAACGGCATCAGCATGTTCTATTCCCTCTATGGCAAGGGAAAGGGCGCGCCGATCCTGTTGATCCACGGCGGCCTGGCCAGCGGCGACGTCTGGAGCTTCGAGGTGCCGACGCTGTCCAGGACGCATGAAGTGATCGTTGCCGACAGCCGCGCCCAGGGCCGCTCGACGCACGGCCTTTCCAAGCTGACCTACCACCGGATGGCCGAGGATTACGTGGCTCTGCTTGCCCGGCTCGACGTCGGCAAGGTGGCGCTGGTCGGCTGGAGCGACGGCGGCATCATCGGACTCGACATCGCCATCCACCATCCGACGCTGCTCGACCGGCTGTTCGCGCAGGCGCCCAATGTCAATCCGGACGGGCTGACGTCGATCCCGGAAATCGATCCGCCGCCGCTGTCAGACAGTCTGTCGCCGGCCGGAAACGACCTGTTGTCACCGGCCGGCCGCAAGCAGCTGGCGCGCGAGCGGGTATTCCGGCGGCTGTGGGCGACCGAGCCGAACTATTCGGACAGCGACCTTGGCAAGATCCGCGTGCCGACCGAGATCGTCATCGGCGACCACGACCCGGTCATTCGCCCCGAGCACGCCGCCCATATCGCCAAGGCCATTCCCGGTGCCAAGCTGGTGGTGCTGAAAAACGTCGGCCATCCCGCCCATTCCCAGGACCCCAAGCAATATCTCAAGGCGATCGAGGACTTTGTGGGCGGGTGAGGGCACTGCCCGTACGACGGCCTTTTGAGGAACGGCCGATACTGCTAAGATCGTCCGGTCGAAAAGGACCATGAGCGGCATTGGTAAGCCCGCTTCCTTCGCACGAAGGCTCCGTATCGCCCCTTGGGCGAACCCGCGACAAGCAACTGGTGCAACCGCGCCGGTGGCTTGGCGCGTCGTGTCGAGATTTTGCGTGTCAGGCCATCGGACGGCTGCGCTTCACAGCGAAAGGAAGCAGCATGCCCATCATTCGTGCCAATGCCGGCATCATCACCCAGATCAACGTGTTCACGGTGCCGCACGGCGGCCAGCAGGCGCTCATCGATCACCTGGCGGACGCGGCCCGCTTCGCGCGCGACACGCCCGGCTGGATATCGGCCAGCCTTCACCGGAGCGAAGACGGCACCCGGGTGGTCAACTATGCGCAGACGGACGGACATGACGCGGCGCGCCGCGTCATCGACCGCCTGCGGGAGGGCGGGTTTCTGGATCACCAGGGGTTGGGCGTTGCAAACCCCGGCTTGTACGAGGTGGCGTTCACGCTGGAGCGGTGACGACCGTGGCGGCGGCGCTCAGGCGCCGCCGACCTTCAGATTGACATTGTCCTGCACCGGGCGTGCGGCGCCCCATTCGAGAAGGGCATCGAGGGCGGGACACATCAGCTTGCCCCACTCGGTGAGCGAATACTCGACCTTGGGCGGCACCTGGGGGTAGGCGGTTCGCGCCACGATGCCGTCTCGTTCCAGCTCGCGCAGTTGCTGGATCAGCATCTTCTGCGACACCGCCGGGATGGCTCGCTCGAGTTCCGAAAAGCGCAGCACGCCGCTCCCGAACAGATGGAAGATGATGACCAGCTTCCATCGCCCTTCGATCAGCTGAAGCGCTGCCTCGGCACCCGATGCCGCCATGTCCGGCGTCACGTCGTCTAACTTACCAGTCGGTGAGTACCCTACTTTTTTGTCGGTTCTAGCCATTTCGTCAGCATAGCCCCATCTTGCCGCATATCAACCAAGAGGATGGAAAAATGGCTATCGATCTTCCCGAACCGCTGTCCGCGTATTTCGCCGCGGCGAACACCGACGACGCCGACCGTATCGCCGCCTGCTTTGCGCAGGATGCCCGAGTGCATGACGAGGCGCAGGATTACCTCGGCCGCGACGCAATCCGCCAGTGGGCGGCCGATTCCCGCACGAAGTACAGCTTCCAGTCCGAGCCCCTGACGGTGGACGGCGATGCCGATCGACCGATGGTCACGGCCCACGTGACGGGCGATTTTCCGGGTGGCGCGGTCGACCTGACCTATCGCTTCATGATCGCCGACGGTGCAATCGCCGCGCTTTCCATCGGCTGAGTCATCCGCAGCGCCCATCACGGCTCACTTGGCAGTGGAAAGGTTCAATCATGACAGGCGAATTCACCGGCCGGCGCTTTCTGGTCACCGGCGGCACCAAAGGCATGGGCGCGGCGATCGTGGCGCGCCTCAGGGGAGCGGGTGCCCGCGTCTTCACGACGGCGCGCTCGACGCCCGCCGATCTTGCCGACCCCGCCGATTTCATCGCCGCCGACCTGTCGACGGCGGCCGGAGCGACCGCCGTCGCCGACGCCGCGCAGACGGCGCTCGGGCGGATCGACGGGATCGTTCATGTGGTCGGCGGGTCGTCGACGCCGGCCGGCGGCTTTGCAGCGGCGTCCGACGAGGACTGGCAAGAAACGTTTGCCGCCAACCTCTATCCGGCCGTCCGGCTCGACCGGCGTCTGGCGCCGGCGATGATCGACCGCGGCAAGGGGGTGATCGTGCACATCACCTCGATCCAGCGCGTGTTGCCGCTCCATGAGGCGACCTTGCCCTACGCGGCGGCCAAGGCGGCGCTCAGCACCTATAGCAAGGGCCTGTCGAACGAACTGGGACCGAAGGGCGTGCGGGTGGTCACCGTCGCACCGGGCTTTGTGAAGACGGAGGCGGCCGAGCGTCTGATCGGCCGTCTGGCCGCACAGTACGGCGGTGACCGCGAGGCGGCGCTGAAGCAGTTGATGGACTCGCTCGGCGGCATCCCGCTCGGGCGGCCGGCCGAACCGGAGGACGTGGCCGAACTCGTCGCCTTCCTGGTGTCCGACCGGGCGTCATCGATCACCGGCACCGAATTCGTCATCGACGGCGGCACAATTCCAACCAACTGAGGGGAGGCGGCTGAGCCACCTACCCCTTATGCCGTGGCGATGCGGCTGGTGCCGGGGTCGGGCACGTCGAGGCCTTCGGCTTCGTATTCGTTGAGCTTGTTCCTGAGCGTGCGGATGGAGATGCCGAGGATGCGGGCGGCGTGGGTGCGGTTGCCGAGGCAGTGGTCGAGCGTGTCGAGGATCAGGTCGCGCTCGACCTCGGCGACGGTGCGGCCGACCAGCGCCCGGGTCACCGCTTCTGCCGTCTGGGCGGCGCGGGCGACCGGATCGGCCGAGCGCGGCACGGCGGTCTCCATGCGGCCGCCATCGGGCAGGCGGATGGCCTCGACGCCGATCTCGACGCCACTGGCCAGCAGCACGGCGCGGTGGATGGTGTTCTCGAGTTCGCGGACGTTGCCCGGCCAGCGGGTGCCGATCAGCTCGCGCTTGGCGTCGGTCGACAGCGGCCGTTCCGGCATGCCGTTGATCTCGGCGTATTTCCGGTTGAAGTGCTCGGCCAGCGCCAGGATGTCGGCGGGGCGGTCGCGCAGGGCAGGGATCTTCAGGTTGACGACGTTGAGGCGGTAAAGCAGGTCCTCGCGGAAGCGGCCTTCCTTGACGGCGTCGGTCAGGTTGCGGTTGGAGGTGGCGATGATGCGGATGTCCACCGACACCGGCTTGCCGCCGCCGACACGGTCGATCACCCGTTCCTGGATGGCGCGCAGCAGCTTGGCCTGCAGGCGGACGTCCATCTCGGAGATTTCGTCGAGCAGCAGCGTGCCGCCGGTGGCCTCTTCGAACTTGCCGATCCGGCGGGCGACGGCGCCGGTGAAGGCGCCCTTCTCGTGGCCGAACAGTTCCGATTCCAGGAGGTTTTCGGGAATGGCGGCGCAGTTGACGGAAACGAACGGCTTGTCGACGCGCGCCGATTTGCGGTGGACGTAGCGGGCGAGCACTTCCTTGCCGGTGCCGCTCTCGCCGGTGATCAGGATCGACGCCTCGCTGGGGGCCACCTGATCGGCCAGCTTCAGCACGGCCTGCATCGCCTCGTCGCGGACCACGAGGTCGCGGCTGTCGGCGGCGACGGCGGCCAGCACGGCGGCGATCAGCTCGGCGTCGGGCGGCAGCGGGATATATTCCTTGGCGCCGGCCCGGATGGCGGCGACGGCCGCCTTGGCGTCGGTGGCGATGCCGCAGGCGACGACCGGAACGTGGATGCGTTCCTCTTCCAGCGAGGTGATCAGCCGCTGGATCTGCAAGGACACGTCGATCATCACCAGATCGGCGCCGCGCCCCGAGCGCAGCGTCCGGAGGGCGGTGTCGATGGTGTCGGCCTGCAGCACCGAGGCGCCCTTGTCCATGGCGATGCGGGTGGCGGCGGTGAGCTGGCCGTTGAGAGAGCCGACGATCAGTAGGCGCATATGGGTCTGTCTCCGGTCAACGCTCGGCCTTGACGATTTCAGTCATCGTCACGCCGAGCTTGTCTTCGACCAGCACCACTTCGCCACGGGCGACAAGGCGGTCGTTGACGTAGATGTCGATGGCTTCGCCGACCTTGCGGTCGAGCTCCAGCACGGAGCCGGGGGCGAGTTGCAGGAGGTCGTTGACGCCGAGGCGGGTGCGGCCAAGGATGGCCGACACGCGCACCGGAACGTCGAATACCGCCTCGAGTTCGGCAGCCGAACGGGGGATCGCCTGATCCTCGCCGTCATCGCCGCGCCGGCGGTCGGCGACGTGGGATTCAAGGTCGATGCCCGAGGGTTCGTCGGCGGGGGTCATGGGGCGGCTCCGCTCTGGAGGTCGGCCGGCTCGACGGCCGGCAGGTGACGGGCGATCGCCGCCTCGATGTCTCTGACAATGGCCGCGTGATCGAGCACGATGCCGCCGTCGGCCCATTCGATGCGGCAGTCGCCGCGGGCCATGCCGGGTTCGCCCAGCACCACGAGACGCCCCTCGAAGCCGCGCTCGGCGACGCGGCGGCGCAACTCGGTCTGGATCGGCTCGGCGTCGGTGTCCGCCAGACGGATGACGAGGTGGGGCGCGGCGCGGAGCGGCGCGAAGCAATCTTCGAGCAGGCCGAGGATGCGCTCGCGCGGCTGGCGTTCGACCAGCGAGCCGGCGATCTTGATCGCCACGATCTCGGCCAGGCGCATGGCGTCGGCCTCGATGCGCGCCCGCTCGGTGTCGAGAACGGCGAGGATCGACTGGGCGGCGCTGGCAAGGCGCTGCGCTTCGTCCGACAGGCGCGTGGCCTCGCGGGCGGTGCGGTCGGCGGCTTGCGCTTCGGCACTGTCGCGGCCGGCGGCCAGGCCGCGCTCATAGGCGGCGGCCTCGGCCTCGGCGAGGCGTTGAAGATGCTCCGGTTCGGCAATCATCACGACCGCCTGCGCGGCGTCGGCGCGTGAGGCCGGGGCCGAGAAGTCGTTGTCGAACAGGAAGCGGGCCGGTGCCGCCATCAGCGGATACTCCTTGACGAGGAGGCTCGTCACATGACGAGCTCGTCCTCAGCCTTGTTCTTGGAAATCATGATCTCGCCCTTGGCGGCGAGATCCTTGGCGAGATTGATCAAGGCGGCCTGGGCGTCGTCGACGTCGCGCAGGCGGACGGCACCCATCGATTCCATGTCTTCCTTCAGCATCGCCGAGGCGCGGGCCGACATGTTGGCGAAGAAGAAGTCGCGCACGCCCTCCTTGGCGCCTTTCAGGGCCATGGCCAGCTTGTCCTTTTCCACCTGGCGCAGCAGCGTCTGGATGGCGCCGGCGTCGAGCTTGCCGAGGTCGTCGAAGGTGAACATCAGCGCCTTGATGCGATCGGCGGCGTCGCGGTTGTGCTCCTCGAGAGCGGCGATGAACTTCGCTTCGGTCGTGCGGTCGAACGAGTTGAAGATCTCGGCCATCAGCTCGTGGGCGTCGCGGCGCTGGGTGTTGGTGAGGTTGGACATGAACTCGACGCGCAGCGTCTGCTCGACCTTCTCGAGAATGTCCTTCTGCACCGCCTCCATCTTTAGCATGCGGTCGACCACCTCGAGCGCGAATTCGTCGGGCAGCTTGGACAGGACGCGCGCCGCGTGGTCGGAGTTGATCTTGGACAGGACGACGGCGACGGTCTGCGGATATTCGTTCTTGAGGTAATTGGCGAGCACGGTCTCCTGGACGTTGGAGAGCTTCTCCCACATGTTGCGGCCGGCCGGACCGCGGATCTCGTCCATGATGGCGTTGACCTTGTCCTGCGGCAGCACGGACAGGAGCAGGCGCTCGGTGGTGTCGTAGTTGCCCATCAGCGCGCCGGAGGACGAGACACGGGTGACGAACTCGATCATCAGGTCGTCGAGCATGCTGGGGGTGATCGGCCCGAGCTTGGACATGGCGACGGAGAGCTGCTTGATCTCGATCTCGTCGAGCAGCTTCCAGATCGGGCCACCGAAGCGGTCGCCGAGCGCCAGCATCATGACGGCCGCCTTTTCGGCGCCGTTCAGCGGGCGGTTTTCACCGTCGGAGGAGATGGTGAGCGCGTTGCCTTTGGCGACCAGCGCGGTGGGAGACAGGGCCATTTACGCGGGAACCTCCGACAGCCAGTTGCGGATGATGATGGCCGCCTCGTTGGGATTGTCGTTGACGAGATCGCCCACCTTGCGCACCTGATCGCCCTGCATGGCGCCGACCGCCCTGGCGTTCTCGATGCGGGTATCCTTGGGCGTGATGATCTCCGGGACTTCGGCGGCAACCTCGACGCCGTCGGGGCCCATCACCACCGGCCTGCCGTCGGCGTCGAGCATCACCCGGACTCCGGTGCGGCCGGCGGCGGCGGCTTCGCTGAGGGCGGAGGTGATGGCCGGCAGCGTCTCGGCGTCGATGTCCGAGCCGAGGATGCGGCGGATGAGCGGCCGGACGGCGAACAGCAGCACCAGCAGCGTCACCAGGATCAACACGCCCATTTCGGCAAAGCGCATGATGTCCTCGCGCGAGAAGTCGAACAGCGAGGTGGGCGCGGCCGCGAGATCGGCCGGGTTGATCGGGCTGTCGGCGAACTGCAGGTTGACCACCTGCAACTGGTCGCCGCGCTTGTCGTCAAAGCCCATGGCGGTGCGGACCAGCGAGGTGATCTGGTCGAGTTCGGCCTGCGGCCGCGGCGCGTAGACCATGACGCCGTTGGCGTCGGGCGCATAGCGGCCGTCCACCAGCACGGCGACGGACAGGCGCTTGGTGCCGCCGATCTCGGTCACCTGGGTGCGGGTGGTCTTGGAGATCTCGTAGTTGACCGTCTCCTCGGTGGTCTGGGCGTTGTCGGAGGTCTGGGCCGTGCCCTGGGCGTTCTGCTGCTGGTTGGCGTTGGGGATCTGGTTGCCGGCCGAAACGGGCGGGTTGCCCTGATTGTCCTGGCTGAGCGACTTTTCCTCGCGCGTCTGGGTGGAGCGGACGACCTGGCTGTTGGGGTCGAAGGTGTCCTGCGTTTCCTGGACGCGGTTGAAGTCGAGTTCGGCGGAGACGCGGACGCGGGCGCGGCCGGCGCCGACAATGCTTTCGACGATGTCGCGGACGCGGGATTCCACCTGGTTCTGGAAGGTGTTGGTGCGCTCGTCGGCGTTGGTGGCGAGGTAGGCGGCGCTGGTTTCGTCGCCGTTGCCCTGGGCGAGCAGGCGGCCGGTCTCGTCGATCACCGAGATGCGCGACGGGTCGAGGCTGGGAACGGCGGAGGCGACGAGGTGCTGGATGGCGCGGATCTGGCCGGGATCGAGCGTGCCGCGCGTCTTCAGCACGATGGAGGCGGTGGGCTTTTGCTCATCCTTGCGGAACAGCTGCTTTTCCGGCAGCACCAGATGGACGCGCGCCTGATCGACCTGGCGGATGGTGCGGATGGTGCGCGACAGCTCGCCCTCGAGGGCACGCAGGGCGTTGACCGACTGCACGAAGGAGGTGGTGCCGAGCGCGTCGGTCTTGTCGAAGATCTCGTAGCCGACGCTGTCGCCAGCCGGCAGACCCTGCTGTGCCAAGGCCATGCGCGTCTGGTCGAGCTTGGTTTCGTCGACCAGGATGGTGGTGCCGTTCTCCTTCAGCGTGAAGGCGGTGCCGGCCGAGGTGAGCTGCTGAACGATGGACGCCGAGTCGTCCATGCTGAGGCCGGTGTACAGCGGCACCTGCTGGATGGCCGAGAAGCGGAGCACGATGAAGACGAAGAAGCCGACAAGGCCGAGCGCCACGGCGCCCATCGCCGCTAGGCGGCTTGGCCCCAGGCTCTTCATGAAGTCTCCAAATCCACCCACGCCGATTCCCCATTGTTCGACGCGGCAGGAATCGTCACCGCCGCGGACCAACGCGGCAATTAGTTCCACACGTTTATGGTAAACAAGTTATTAACGCCGGACGACCGTTCCGGCGGGATCAGCGGAAAACCGCCAAAACCGGTTTATGAAGATTTGCATTATTCACGGCATTTTTTGCCGAGCGGCATTGCGAACGGCCAAAAAGGCAAGGGGCGGCCGATCCGTCCGGATCGACCGCCCCCTGAAAAGGCGATTATCTGCCCCCGTTCAGGGACGATATTGCTGGACGCGTGTCGCCCGGAGGCCGGCAAGCCCGTGCTTGTCGATCGACTGCTGCCAGGATAGGAATTCCTCGACGGTGAGGGTGTAGCGGTTACACGCCTCCTCCAGCGACAGGAGGCCACCGCGCACGGCGGCAACGACCTCGGCCTTTCGGCGGATCACCCAACGCTGGGTGCCCTCGGGTGGTAAATCGGCGATCGTCAACGGACTCCCATCGGGGCCGATGACGTATTTTACGCGCGGACGCATCTGCTCGGTCATTCTACTCTCACACAAATCTGACCTTCAGGAATGCATCCTAGATCAACCCGTTTAAAAAACGCCTAACTCCATCGCAAGAATTCGGTAAGATTTTGAACGACTTGCCAAAGGTAAACCGTTGATCGAGTCTTTAGGAATTGGGCCAACCGCCCGCGGAAAAGGCATGGTTTTTCCGACCAAAGATTAACGGCACCACGTCAAAACCCGGGCGAGCGCGTCCGACGGCGCGGCGCGGGGTGGTCTCACAGCTCATTCGATCAGTATGAAGAACTACGAATGCAGGGTTGTGGCCGGTGGCTGGCACGAACGAAAGCCGCCGTCGGCGCGGTGGCCGGCGGCGGCTTGAATGTCGGCAAAGACGGCCCTTGGGATCAGACCGATACCTCGGTCAGCGCCGATAGCGGCAGCAGGCGGCCGTTGACCTTGACGTAGGGCTGCGCCGAGGACGTGTCGACCGCCTGCACCTTGCCCGAGACCTCGGTGGTGATGGACACTGCCTTGCCGTTGGCGTCCGTGCCTTTGACGGAGATGGTGAAGGCGCCGGTGGAGGTGCTGTAGTCGCTGCCGGTCGAGCCCTTGCCGTCCCAGCTGAAGGTGTTTTGGCCGGTCTTCAGGTCGGTGGTGCCCTGGTAGACGACGCCGCCGTTCTCGTCGGTGATGGTCACCTCGGCGCCGGTGGCGACGGCCGAGGAGTTCACCGTCCAGTCGGCCTTGCCGTTATCGAACTTGGTGGTGTCGGAATAGGCGGTGACCGATTTGCCGATGTAGTTGACGAGCTGGAGCGCGGCGCTCGAGGTCATCGTGTCCATCATCGCCTTGAGGTTCGTGTTGGTCTGGATCTGCTGTTCGACCGACGAATACTGGACGAGCTGCTGGGTGAAGCTGTTGACGTCCATCGGCGACAGCGGGCTCTGCGTCTTGAGCTGCGCGGTGAGCAGCGTCAGGAAGGTCGAGTAGTTGGAGGTCAGCGAATTGGTCGCCGCGGACGACGCGCCGTTGTTGCTGTTTGAGTTGGAACCAACGCCGGATACGCTCATGATAGTCTCCCGAAGTTCCGTCAGACGCGAATGTCGATGCGGCCGTCGCCGCGCGGGCGGTAGGCGATGGTCTGGGCATCATCGTCGACCTTGACCCGGGCCGTGTTTGCCGCCTGGGCCTGGCGGGCCTGCTGCTGCTGTTGTTGCTGCTGCTGTTGTTGGTCCTGGCGGGCGAAGGCGGCACGGTCCTGCTGACCGCCATCCTGGCGCATCGACATCGACACCGAGCCGTCCTTCACCTCGAAGCCGGCATCGCGCAGCGTCTGCTCGATGTGGCGCTGGTCGCGCGACAACGCTTCGAAGGTATCGCGGCGCTCGACGACGAGATGGGCCTTGGCGCTGCCGTCGGAGGAGAAGTCGACTTTCACGTCGACCTTGCCGAGTTCGGCCGGATCGAGCCGCACCGAGAAGCTGGTTTCGCCGGCCTTGACGTGGCGGGCGATGGTGGCGCCGACATCCTCAAGCGCAACGGCGGCGGTGGGCGAAGCGGTGGTGGCCGTCGTCGTGGTGGCGGTCGTCTGGCCGGTGGGCAGCGCGGCGGTCTGGGTGCCGGTGGCGTCGGCCGGTGTCGTGCTGGCGCCGACATCGCGCAGGCGGTCGGCGAAGGCGCGGGCGGCGCTCGAAACGCCGCTCACCGTCTTCGGCTTGGCAAGGCCGTTGTCGGCCGCCTGGTTGGGCGCGGTGCTGGCCGAGGTCCGCTCGCCAGTGCCCTCATCAGGGCTTCCGGGCGCATTGGCCGACGTGTCGGCCGTCGTGCCCTTGGCGCTGGCCGGCTTGAGAGTGGTGGCGGCGGCCACAGCGCCGGCCGCGACCGTGGCATCGTCGGTGACGACATCGGTCGCGACGGTCGGCGTGGTGACGGCCGCCAGCGACGCATTGGCCGGCTGCGGCGTGCGCGCCGTCGTCGTCGGCTGGGCGGCGGCATCGTCGGTGGCGGTCGCGCTGTCATCGGTCGCCGCGAGCGCCGGCTTGTCGGCGGCGGCGGCCGGCGTCGGCGCGCTGGCGACCGGTGCGTCGGTGGCGCTGGTCTGTTGCGCCGCCGAGACGTCGGCATCGACGACCGGCACGGTCGCGACGGTGTTCGTCGGGCTGGCGGGCGGGGTGACGGTGACCTTCGCCGCCTCAGAGGTCGGCGCGTTGGTCGTTGTGGCCGTCGCGGCGGGCTGCGGCGCGTCGTCGGTGGACACGGCGAGCGGCGGGGTGGTCTCAAGGGATAGGGCGGGCGTCGCCGGCTTGGCCACGGAGGCCGCGACCGCGTCGCTGGGGGATGGCGATGTTTCGGCGGTGGGCGCTGCCTGCGGCTGAACCGGTATCACCGGCAGGTCGGCGGCGTTCGAAGCGGTCGCCGTCGCCGAAGCGGCGAGGGCCGCCAAGGCGGCGTCATCGGCGGGCGCCGCGGTCGGCAGGACAATGGTCGGCGCCGTGACGATCGGGGCCGGCGTCTCGGCGTCGACGATCGTCGCGGCCGGGGTGGCGGCCTGCGGCGCGGTGGCTGCGGCCATGGCCGTATCGATCGCCGCCGCCATCTTCATGGCGGTGTCGGTGAGCGGCTTGGCGGTGTCGGTCGTGGCCGTGGCGGCGGGGACGGCGGCTGTCGACGTGCCGGTCTCCTCGTCGCCATCGGCAACCGGCTTGGGCAGGTCGAGCGTTTCTGTTTCGGAGGTCGCATCGGCGATCGCGTCGGCGAGCGCTTCCATGAATCCATCGGCTGGCGCGGCCTGGGTAGGCGCCGACGCGGCGGCAGCAGGGCCGGCTGCGGCGAGCGCGGCAACGGCATCGGCTTCGCCATCGGCCTGCAGGTTGGCATAGGCGGACCAGAAATTGGCAAGATCGAGCGGCACGGCGGCGAGTTCGGCGGCGGCGGCCGGATCGACGGCGTCGACCTCATCGGCGGGAGCTTCGACGAGGTCGGCGGTGTCGTCGTCGGCGGCGCCCTCGCCGGTGGACGGGTCGCGCCGGTCGTTGCGGCGCGGCGACGCCGCGTCGGCGCGGTCGGTCCGGCGTCCGGACGCATCGTCGGTGCGGTCGGCGCGATCTGCCCGGTCGGCGCGATCCGTGTGGTCGGCACGATCTGTACGATCGGCGCGGTCGGTCCGATCCGTTCGGTCGGGCCGTTGGGACGCGTTGGCGTCGCGGGCCGGCTGAGCGGACGCTTCGGTGTCGGTGGCCTCGGTCACCATGTCGCGGAAGTCGTTGCCGACACCCTTGACGGCGGCAACGGCAGCCGGCACCGGAGCGGTGGACTGGGGAAGGGGCAGGACGGGAGCGACAGTGGCCATGGAGGAATCCGTAAGACACGCGACAAACTCGGTCCCTTCCTGGGGTGCAAGGGAAGGGCCAACGGCATGGGACGGTGCTCTCAATGCTAGGTCATTGATAGAAAATGCATTTTTGGTGGAGACGGCCAGTTGGCCTGTCGGCGTCGCGCCGGCTTGCCGGCAATCCTTGCCGCTACCCGGCAGAATTGACCCAGCCATGCCGGCGCGGCTCTGGAGCTTGACGGCCAAAGCGGCTATTAGGAACGAGTTGTGAGCGGAGCGGGCCGGCAGCGCCGGACCCAGCCAGCCGCCGGAAAGACGCCATGCTGAATTCGCTCGATCTCGAAGGCCGCCCCGAGGACACCCGTATCGTCGTCGCCATGTCCGGTGGCGTCGATTCCTCCGTCGTTGCCGGCGTCCTGAAACGCGAAGGCTATGACGTCGTCGGCGTAACGCTGCAGCTCTACGACCATGGCGCGGCGGTTCACCGCAAGGGCGCCTGCTGCGCCGGCCAGGACATTCACGACGCCCGCGACGTGGCCGCAAGGCTCGGCATCCCCCATTACGTGCTCGATTACGAGAGCCGGTTCCGCGAGGCGGTGATCGACCGCTTCGCCGAAAGCTATATCGCCGGCGAGACGCCGGTGCCTTGCGTTGCCTGCAACCAGACGGTCAAGTTCTCCGACCTCCTGGATACGGCGCGCGATCTCGGGGCACAGGCGCTGGCCACCGGCCATTACGTGCGCTCGCGCCTCGTGGATGGCCACCGCGCCATGTACCGGCCGATCGATCTCGATCGCGACCAGAGCTATTTCCTGTTCGCCACGACGCAGGACCAGCTCGACTTCCTGCGCTTTCCGCTCGGCGGCCTGACCAAGCCGGAGACGCGGGCGATCGCCCGCGACCTCGGTCTCGAGGTGGCCGACAAGCACGACAGCCAGGACATCTGCTTCGTGCCGCAGGGCAAGTATGCCGATGTCATCGAAAAGCTGAAGCCGGATGCAGTGGCGGCCGGCGACATCGTGCACGTCGACGGCCGGGTGCTCGGCCGCCACGCCGGCATCATCCATTTCACGGTGGGACAGCGGAAGGGCCTCGGCGTTTCCGCCAGCGAGCCGCTGTTCGTCGTCCGGCTCAACGCGGCAAGCCGCCAGGTGGTGGTGGGGCCGCGCGAGGCGCTGATCACCCATCGTCTCGCCCTGCGCGACCTCAACTGGATTGGTGGCACGCCGCTCGACGCCGAGGTCGACGGTGGCCGCACGGTGTTCGCCAAGGTGCGGTCGTCACGGCCGCCGCAGGCGGCGGTGATCGTGAGGCAGGACGGGCGGATCGCCGTTGAGCTGCTGGACGGCGAGCAGGGCATCGCCCCCGGCCAAGCCTGCGTGCTCTACGACGGCCCCGGCGACGAAGCGCGCGTGCTGGGTGGCGGCTTCATCGAGGCCACCGCCGCCATGCGGACGTCGCTGGCGGCGGAGTAGGGCAGGGCGCCCCTTACCGTGTCGGCCCCTGTCTCTCCGACGAGGCGGCCCAGATGTTGACGTTGAGGTCGGGCGCGCGGGCGTCGATCTCGCTGAGCTCGGCGTCCGAGAAGTCCAGGTTGGCCAGCGCGCCGACGCAGTCGACCACCTGTTCGGGCCGACTGGCGCCGATCAGCGCCGAGGCGACGCGACCGCCGCGCAGCACCCAGGCGATGGCCATCTGGGCCAGGGTCTGGCCGCGCGCCTTGGCCATGGCATCGAGCGCGCGAATGTGGGCGAGGTTGTCCTCGGTCATGAAGAAAGGTTTCAGCGATCCCTTGCGGGCGGCGCGGCTGTCCTCGGGGACGCCTTTCAGGTACTTGTCGGTCAGCATGCCCTGCGCGAGCGGCGAGAAGGCGATGGTGCCGACGCCAAGGTCCTCGATCGTATCGAGAAGGCCGTCCTCTTCCACCCAGCGATTGATCATCGAATAGCTCGGCTGGTGGATGAGGCAGGGCGTGCCGAGCGCCTTCAGGATGGCGATCGCCTCGCGGCTGCGCTTGGAATTGTAGGAGGAGATGCCGACGTAGAGCGCCCGTCCGGAGCGGACGATATGGTCGAGGGCGGCCATCGTCTCCTCGAGCGGCGTTTCGGGATCGAAGCGGTGCGAATAGAAGATGTCGACATAGTCGAGGCCGAGGCGCTTCAAGCTCTGGTCGAGCGAGGCGATCAGGTATTTGCGGCTGCCCCAGTCGCCATAGGGGCCGGGCCACATGCCGTAGCCGGCCTTGGTCGAGATGATCATCTCGTCGCGATAGGGCCGGAAATCGCTGGCCAAGAGCTTGCCGAAGGCCTGCTCGGCGGTGCCGGCCGGTGGGCCGTAGTTGTTGGCGAGGTCGAAATGGGTGATGCCGAGGTCGAAGGCGGTGCGGCAGATGGCGCGGCCGCGCTCGAGCGGGGCGTTTTCGCCGAAGTTCTGCCAAAGGCCGAGCGACAGGGCTGGCAGCTTCAGACCGGACCGCCCGACACGGCGGTAAATCATGTCATCGTAACGGCTTGTTCTTGCCTCGTAGGCCATCGCCTTGCTCCCCTCGCTTGTCCCCGACCTTATAGGACCGGAGCCAAGCGAGGGGCAACAGGAAGGCTTAGCGTCCGTTGCGGTTGCCGCGATCGTCGGCGACCGACTTGCGCTTCATGCCGTCGCGGCCACCGGCCAGGAAGCCGACGCGGCCGAGAGTTTCCTCGGAAGCACCGGTGTCGCGGTGAGCCGGCCGCGGCGTGGCCTTGGCCTGACCCGGCTTGCCGAAGGCGGCATGCGAGGGCTTGGCGGCGCCGGGCTGGCGCGCCTTGGCGGCAGGCATGGAGTCGCGGCGCTGCTGGTCGGCCGAAGCCGGGGCGGCGGCCGGACGGCGACCGCGCGGCGGCGGCCGCTTGCCGGCCGGGCGCTCGCCGCGCTCGGAGGTGTCCGTCCGCTCGGAGATGGGAAGCGTGCCGCGCCGATCCTCGGCGGGGATCTTCTGGCGGGTGATCTTCTCGATGTCCTTCAGGAAAGGACGCTCATCCTCGGCGCAGAAGGAGATGGCGATGCCGGAGGCACCGGCGCGCGCCGTGCGGCCGATGCGGTGCACGTAGCTTTCCGGGATGTTCGGCAGGTCGAAGTTGATGACGTGGCTGACGCCGCTGACATCGATGCCGCGGGCGGCGATGTCGGTGGCGACGAGGACCGGCGTCGCGCCGGCCTTGAAGGAGGCGAGCGCCTTCTCGCGCTGGCCTTGGCTCTTGTTGCCGTGGATCGCCGCCGCTTCGACGCCGTCCTGGCCGAGCTGGCGGACGACGCGGTCGGCGCCGTGCTTGGTCCGGGTGAAGATCAGGACGCGCTCGGGCTTTTCAGCGACGATGACGTCGAGCAGCAGCCGACGCTTGGCGCCCGCTTCGACGTGGATCACCCGCTGCTCGACGAGCTCGACGGTGGTGCCGGTCGGCGCGACGGAGACGGTGACCGGGTTGAACAGCATCTCGCCGGCCAGCTGGCCGATTTCCTTCGGCATGGTGGCCGAGAAGAACAGGCTCTGACGCGCCTTGGGCAGCGTCTTGACGATGCGGCGCACCGGCACGACGAAGCCCATGTCGAGCATCTGGTCGGCTTCGTCGAGCACGAAGATCTCGGTGGATTCGAGCGACACCATGCCGGCGGCCATATGGTCCATCAGGCGGCCGGGGGTGGCGACGAGGATGTCGACGCCACGCTTCAGGCGGTCTTCCTGCGGGCGATGGCCGACGCCGCCGAACACCACGGCGACCGACATGTGGTTCATGTAGCGGCCGTAGGCCTTGAAGCTATCGGCGATCTGGGTGGCCAGTTCGCGGGTCGGCGACAGGATGAGGGCGCGGACGCGGCGCGGGGCGGCCGGACGGCCGGCGGAAAGGCGCTGCAGGATGGGCAGGGCGAAGGCGGCGGTCTTGCCGGTGCCGGTCTGGGCAATGCCCAGGAGGTCGCGACCCTTGAGAAGTTCGGGGATCGCCTGCATCTGGATCGGGGTGGGGGTGTCGTATCCCGCGTCGACAAGCGCACGGGTCAGGGTCTCGGCAAGGCCGAAGTCGGTAAAGGACGTCAAAGGGAAATCTGCTTTCAAAACCAAGCGTCACCTCCGGCGGAAAAGCCGGTGGCGTTCGCGGGGGCAACCGGCCCCGCGTGATCGGGCCAATTTTCGGAGGAGGAACGGCCAAAGGATCGATGTCGATCCGCTCACGCGACCGCAAGGGGGCGGTGGTTTTGCCGCCCGTTCCCCCTTCACATGACGGGTTAGGCCGGAGAAGTCAAGGCAAGCGAGGGCATGGGAGCCATGTCAATCGCGTGACCGCGAGCGACATGGTCTGGCTCTGGCGTCAAAATGCCGCTTCTGTCGCCATGCCATAGGCTTGAAACAAGCTGTCGCCACGCTATGTTGGACAAAACTAGCTAACTGTTGAACGCGGAGCTGGCGATGAAGGCGCTCATTGACAAGCAGGCCGGCCAGAAAGGCACAAAGCGCCCCGGCAAACGTCGGACGGTGTCGGACATCGAGCCAGATGTGGCTCTCCGAATCCACTCCGTGATGAGAGCCGCCAACAAGGCCGGCATGCTGGGCGAAAAGAGCCATCGCATCGGCGGGCGGATCAGCCCGACCCTGGTTGAACAGGCGAAGAAGCAAACGGGGATCGAAACTGATTCCGACCTCATCGAGTTTGCGCTGGCAAGTATCGCCATCGACGATAATTTCGGTCGCGTGCTTCGCGAAGTCGACGGCACTGTCTCGCCAGATTTGAAACTGGGCTTCTAAAGTGGCCGACTTCGATTTCGATGTTGCAGTACGCTGGGGACGCTTTGACCCGCAGCGTAGTTTGGCACGGCGAAACGACACGGAACTGCCTTTTCTTTCGGAAGAGCCAGAGGCTGGATCGGAAGTCCTCCTCGACACATGCGTGTACATCGACAGCCTTCAGGGCCGTGCGCCGGAGCCGCTCCTTGATCTTCTGGATATAAGGAAGGTCAATCATTCCACAGTGGCGATTCAGGAACTGATGCACACGGTCGGCGTTCTTGATCCGCGACATCCGAATACCAAAACGGCAATCCATCAGATACGGACCGTTGTTCAGGCCATGCGGCCCCACCGGATATTCGTGCCCGACCCGGACCTGTTGGGGCGGGCGGCTCTTCTCTCGGGCATGCTGTGTCGCCTTCAAGGGTACGACAAAGACGACCGTTTGCGTGCCCTTCAGGATTCGATCCTGTTCCTGCAGTCCAACAGGCTCGGCCTTACCCTGGTTACAGGCAACATCAAGGCTTTCGATTACCTGCTCCAGCTTATTCCATCCGGGCGGGTGTTATTTTATAGAAAAAATGGCTGAGATCCTTCTCTGATACGCCGCTCCACAATTCTTGTGGTTGATATCAAGCGCCAGGCTCGCCAATGGCACAGCCGGCCTCACCCAGGCGGTCGCGCAGCTTTATGAGATGGTCGCGCAGCTCGGCGATCTCCGGCCAGTCGGCGCCCATGGCGCAGCCGAGGTCGACCGGCACGCCCGCTGCCTTTTCCGACAGCGCCCGTCCTTCGTCGGTGAGATGGACGATCACCTGCCGCTCGTCCTGTTGGCCACGGCGGCGCGTGAGGTAATGGGCCGCTTCGAGGCGCTTGAGGAGCGGTGTCAGCGTGCCGGAGTCGAGCCGCAGGCGTTCGCCGATCTCCTTCACCGTCTGCCCGTCAGCTTCCCACAACACCAGCATGACCAGATATTGCGGATAGGTGAGGCCAAGCGGCTCGAGCAGCGGCCGGTAGGCGCGGGTGAGGGCGTGCGTGAAGGAATAGGCGGCAAAGCAGAGCTGGTCGGAGAGCTTTGGGGCGCTGGTCATGTCGATCGGACTTGGAACCTTTTTCGGGGCTCGGCGTTTTATCGCCGTGGGCTGGGATCAATATACGGCGCAAGCGGCAATTCCCCAGTGGAAATCGATGGCGATCACGGAAATGTGAATTGCTAGAAATTAAATTGCGCGCAATTAATGTTGGCAACGGAACACCAACAGGCGAGGAAGCCATGAACGTTCTTTATACTGCCCATGCCCACACGATCGGCGGCCGCACCGGCCATTCGGAGACCGACGACGGCCGTCTCAAGGTCGACCTGTCGACCCCGAAGGAATTGGGCGGCGACAGCGGGCAGGGCACCAATCCCGAGCAGCTGTTCGCGGCCGGCTATTCGGCCTGCTTCATGGGCGCGCTGAAGTTCGTGGCCGGCAAGGAAAAGGTGGCCATTCCCGCCGACGCGTCGATCGACGCCCATATCGGCATCGGTCCGCGCGAGGATGGCGGCGGCTTCGGCATCACCGCCAAGCTCGAGATCAAGGTGCCGGGCCTTGAGCGCGCCGTGGTCGAAGATCTGGTCAAGAAAGCCGACGTCGTCTGCCCCTACAGCCATGCGACGCGCGGCAACATCGAGAAAACGCTGGTCGTGCTCTGAGGCGGGTTGCCCCTCCCCCCGTCCCGCCTTCTGCCGACCATCGACGCGCCGGGCCCCCCGCCCGGCGCGTCGTGCTTTTATGGGTGTAGGCCGCCTTGCGGGGTTGATCGCCTCGGGTGGCAAGACTAGGTTCGGCCGTTCTTTTGGGGGGAGGATACGATGGCGGCACGCTTTGCCAGCATTGGCGAGTGCATGGTCGAACTGGCGCCGCAGGCGGGCGGCCTTTACCGGCGCGGCTTTGCCGGCGACACGCTGAATACCGCCTGGTACCTCCGGGCACTGCTCGACCGCCGACACGCCCTGGTCAAGTACGTGACCGGCGTCGGCGCCGACACGCTGTCCGATGAAATGGTCAACTTCATCGCCGCCGCCGGCATCGAGACCTCGGCCATCGAGCGGATCGCCGGTCGCACTGTCGGCCTCTATCTCATCACGCTGACTGGCGCCGAACGCTCGTTCACCTATTGGCGCAACGAGTCAGCCGCCAAGCTGGTCGCCTCGGTCGGCGCCCGCCTCGATGTGGCGCTGGCCGACGTCGACGTCGCCTATTTCTCCGGTATCACGCTGGCCATCCTGTCAGCGGAGCATCGGCGCACGCTGTTCCAGTCGCTGGCCAAGGTGCGGGCGCGTGGTGGCGCCGTGGTGTTCGACCCCAACCTCAGGCCGCGCCTCTGGCCCGACCGGGCGAGCATGGCGGCGGCAATCACCGAAGGCTATCGCGCCGCCACCATCGCACTGCCGACCTCGCCCGACGATGCCGAGCTGTATGGCGACGCCGATGCCACCGGCACCGCCGACCGCATCGCTGCCTTCGGCGTTGAGGAAATCATCGTCAAGGCCGGCGCCGATCCGACGCTGGTCAGGGCCGGCGGCGTCGATACCTGGGTGGCGGCCGAGCGCGTCGACGACCCGGTGGATACCACCGGAGCCGGCGACAGCTTCAACGCCGGCTATCTCGCCGCACGCCTCGCCGGTGGTCTCGCCCCGGCCGATGCGGCGCGGCACGGCCACGCCGTGGCGGCGCGGGTGATCCAGGCGCGCGGGGCGCTGATCGACATGGGTCTGGTCGCCGATCTCGCCATGGGGGCCGTTGACTGACGTTTGGGCAAATGCCTGCCAAACGGGCGGTGGCTTCCTGGAGTTCAGCGTTTTGCTGGGCGGATAGCCCGCAACGGAGCTGGCATGCTTCCTGCTTTTCATATCCCCGAGTGGGCCGAAGGGCGCACCTTCCAAGGGAACCGGCCCGCAAAAGGGCCAAGCGCACCATCGCCGCCGGTCGTTGGCATCCCTCTCCCGGGTGCCAGGTGCCGGCGGCGAAACCCTCAGGCAACGAGGCCTGATCGCGGGGGTCCGTTTGGCCGGCCGAGAAAAACCTGATTGTCTATCCCAGTATTCGGGCAACGATAATCCGGCTATGGACGGAGTTTGGCACGGCGGTTCTTCTGCCGCGGCTCCGCCGATGAGATACTGAGGGGCAACGAGGCTCCTCCCAAACCCTCACCAGGAGACCTGAGATGACCGAGCGCGACGCCCGCGCCCCGCTCCGCACCTTTCCGGCCCGCATGCAGCCGCTGGCCCGCCTGCCGCTGTTCGTCGACCTGACGGGGCGGCGGGTGGTGGTGGCAGGTCGCTCGGAAGCCGTGGCCTGGAAGGCGGAGCTGTTCTCGGCAGCCGGCGGTGACGTTCACGTCTTCGCCGAGGCGCCGGATGCCGAACTGGTCGCCGTGGTGGACCGTGGCACGCCGCCCGGCCGGCTGACGCTGCATCGTCGCCCCTGGGCCGACGCCGACCTTGCCGGCAGCGTGCTCGCCGTGCTCGACGGCGACGAGGCCGGGGAGATCGCCGCCTTCCGCGCCGCCGGCCACGCCGCCCGGGCGCTCGTCAACATCATCGACAAGCCCGCCGATTGCGACGTGCTGTTCGGCTCGATCGTCAACCGCTCGCCGGTGGTGATCGGCATCTCCACCGACGGCGCGGCGCCGGTGGTGGGGCAGGCGATCCGCCGCCGTATCGAGACGCTGCTGCCGCCGGCCATCGCCACCTGGGGCGCGCTGGCCGGGCGCATCCGCGATGTCGTCACCGCCCGCCTTGCCCCCGGCGCAGCACGGCGCAATTTCTGGGAGCGCTTCGCCGAGCGGGCCTTCGGGCCGGCACCCGACGACACCGACGCCGACAGGTTGCTTGCCGAGGTGGAGGGCGCGGCGCTGTCGCCGGACTCGCTCGGCCGGGTGATCCTGGTCGGCGCCGGGCCGGGTGAGCCGGAACTCTTGACGCTGAAGGCGGTGCGGGCGCTGCAATCGGCCGACGTCGTGCTCTACGACGATCTGGTGTCGCCGGACGTGCTGGAACTGGCCCGCCGCGAGGCGCGGCGCGTCGTCGTCGGCAAGCGCGGCGGCAAGGCGTCCTGCCGGCAGGAGGACATCAACGACCTGATGGTCGAGCTGGCGCGGGCCGGCGAGCGGATCGTCCGCCTGAAGGCCGGCGACCCCATGGTGTTCGGCCGGGCCGGCGAGGAAATCGACCGCCTCGTCGCCGAGGGCATCACCGTCGAGGTGGTGCCGGGCATTTCGGCCGGCATCGCGCTGGCCGCCGCGCTCGGCGCCTCGCTCACCCATCGCGACGCCGCCCATTCGCTGCGCTTCGTCACCGGTCACGCCAAGAGCGGCGAACTCGACGAGGGGCTCGACTGGCGCGGCCTTGCCGATCCCGACACGACGCTGATCGTCTACATGGGCGGGCGCACCGCCGGGCGCATCGCCGGCCGCCTGATTGCCGAGGGGCTGTCCCCTGAGACGCCGGTGGCCTTCGGCTTCGGCGTCGGCCAGAAGGGGCAGCGGCTCGAGCGCCACCGCCTCGCCGACCTCCTGACGCTCGGCTCGGTGCCGACCGACCAGCCGTTGGTGATCGGCATCGGCAAGGTGTTTGCGGCCGGAACGCTGGCGGTCGGTGCGCCGGCCGAGACCGTCGCCGCCTTGTAGGGCGTCGTTTTTCCGTCGCCTTGCCACCGTCCGGGGTGCTAGGAGATGTCCCCTATTCTTGAGGGGCGGACGGCATGGAAAAGACGATTGTGACCCTTCCCGGCGACATGCCGGGCCTCAGCTACTCCCTGACGGTGCTGCGCTTTGCCGGCACGGATCCCAAGGCGCCCAAGGCCTATCTGCAGGCGGCGCTGCACGGCAACGAGCTGCCGGGCGTCGCGGCGCTGCACGTGCTGATCCCCAGGCTGATGGCGGCGGAGGCGGAGGGCCGTCTCAAGGGTTCGGTCACCGTCGTGCCGTTCGCCAACCCGATCGGCCTCAACCAGTTCCAGTGGGACGACCACCAGGGTCGCTTCTTCTATGGCAGCCGCGTCAACTTCAACCGCGCCTTCGCACTGCTCGACCGGCCGGACCCGGCGCTGCTGACCGACGACGCCGATGGCGTCGCCGTCGACCGCCGCCTGAAGGCGACGCTGCAGAGGCTGTCGCTCGACGCCGATCTGGTGCTCGACCTTCACTGCGACAACGAGGGACCGAACTATCTCTACATGCCCTCGGAGCTGTGGCCGCACAGCGCCGATCTCGCCGCCGCGCTCGATTGCGGCGCCGTGCTGACCTTCGAGGGTGGCACCGACGCCTCCTTCGACGAGGCGGCCTTCCGGCCGCACCTCAAGGCCGGAGGCTTCGAGCGCCGCGTCGTGGCGACGGTGGAGCTGAAGGGCGTTCACGACGTCGGGCCGGTGACGGCGCAAGAGGATGGCGATGGCCTCTATCGCTTTCTGGTCGGGCGCGGGGTGATCACCGACAAGGCAGCGCTGCCGGTCGGACCGTTTACCGGCCGGGGCGTGCCGCAATCCTATGTCGAGATGATCCGCGCGCCGGTCGGTGGCATGGCCTTCTTCCACGTCAAGCCGGGCGACGTGGTGACGGCGGGGCAACTGGTGGCCGAGATGATCCCGGTGCCGGGCGACCTCTCGGCCGTGGTGCCGGTGCATGCGATGGCGCCGGGCCTGGTGCTGACGCGCGTGCTCGCCCGTGCCATCCGGGTCGGCGATGATCTCCTGAAGATCGTCGGCGACACGCGTTCGGTGACGGCCAAGGATGGCGGCGCGCTGGAGAGTTAATATCGCCTGATATATGCCGCTCGCACTCTCGTCCCGAGGTCCTGCGCCTGCGCGCAGGAAGACAGATTTATATAATAAGAACAAATAGATAATCTGCTATTGTCCGCGAAGGAAAGCCATCTCGGGCAGGAAAGAGCGCCTGATAGCGGCGTTGCGCTTCATTCGGCCTGAGGTCCTACGCCTTCGCGTAGGATGACACTCTATGGATGCGCTATCTATCTGTTTCATATATATAAATTACCTGTCATCCTACGCGAAGGCGTAGGACCTCAGGAAGAAAGAGGCGAGGGGCATCTATAGGGCTTCCCAAGCCGTCATAGTCCACATGAGAAGGGCCGTCTCGGGTCGAAGGGGGCACCCCCATTCTGCCACCTTACTCGATTGATCCCATCGGGCGGCTTGCAATCGCCGGGCTTATCTGGTTAGGCCCGCATTCCAGCCACGAGGGGACACCGCCATGGTCGCACAGATTATCGATGGCTTTGCCATCGCCGCCGAGCTCCGCCGGGATATCGCCGTCCGCGCCGCCGAGATGAAAGACAAGCATGGCGTCGTTCCCGGTCTGGCGGTGGTGCTGGTCGGCGACGATCCGGCCAGCGGCGTCTACGTGCGCAACAAGCTGAAGGCGACGGCCGAATGCGGCCTCAAGAGCTTCGAGCACATCCTGCCGGCCGACACGTCGGAAGCGGACGTGCTGGCGCTGGTCGGCCGGCTCAACGCCGACCCGGCGGTGCACGGCATCCTGGTGCAGTTGCCGCTGCCCAAGCAGATCGACGCCGACAAGGTGCTCGGCCTGATCGATCCCGACAAGGACGTCGACGGCTTCCACCCGGTCAACGCCGGGCGCCTCTCCATCGGCCTGCCGGGCTTTGTGCCCTGCACGCCGCGCGGCGCGGCGATGCTGATCGACCGCCTGCTGCCCAACCTTGCCGGCAAGCATGCGGTGGTGATCGGCCGCTCCAACATCGTCGGCAAGCCGATGGCGCAGCTGCTTCTTCAGAAGAATGCCACTGTCACCATCGCCCACTCCAAGACCGCCGACCTGTCGGCGCTCTGCCGCACCGCCGACGTGCTGGTGGCCGCCGTCGGCCGGGCGCAGATGGTCAAAGGCGACTGGGTGAAGCCCGGCGCCGTGGTGATCGACGTCGGCATCAACCGCATCGAGGTCGACGGCAAGGGCAAGCTGGTCGGCGACGTCGACTTCGCCTCCGCCGCCGAGGTGGCCGGCTTCATCACGCCGGTGCCGAAGGGCGTGGGGCCGATGACCATCGCCTGCCTGATGCTGAACACGCTGGACTCGGCGGCCCGCCGCATCGCCGGCTGACGCCTACCGCTCTTTGAGCCAGTCCATCAGGCCGCGCGCCGCCGCGCGGCCGGTGGCAAAGCAGCCGGTCAGCAGGTAGCCGCCGGTTGGCGCCTCCCAGTCGAGCATTTCCCCGGCGACGAAGACGCCCGGCCGCGCCGTCAGCATGAAATGCTCGTCGAGGGCGGTGAAGCGGACGCCGCCGGCCGAGGAGATCGCCTCCTCGATCGGCCGGATGCGGCGGAGCGGGATCGGCAGCGCCTTGAGGCGGGCGGCCAGACGGGCCGGGTCGCGCCGTTCCTCCTCCGAGGAGAACAGCCGCACCAGCGTCGCCTTGACGCCGTCGAGGCCGGCTCCCTTGCGCAGACGATTGCTGAACGACGCCTTGGCGCCCTGTTTGGCCAGGTCGTGGGCGAGGCGCTCGGCGCTGCGGCCGGGTGCCAGATCGATCACCAGGTCCGCTTTGCCCGTGCGCTCGAGGCGATCGCGCAAGGCGGCCGAATGGGCGTAGACGAGGCTGCCCTCGATGCCGTGGCCGGAGATGACGAATTCGCCGGGCAGCGTGCCGGCGTCGGAGGTCGCCGTCACCGATTTGACCGGCGTGCCGGCAAAGCGCTCGATGAAGGGCGCGTCCCAATCGACGTCGAAGCCGGCGTTGGCAGGCTTGAGGTCGGCGATGTCGACGCCGATCGCCCTGAGAGGCGCCACCCAGGCGGCGTCCGAGCCGAGGCGCGGCCAGGAGGCGCCGCCGAGGGCGAACAGCGCGGCGTCGGCGGTGACCTCGACGGCACCGTCCGGCGTTTCGAAGGTGAGGCCGGTTTCGGAAAAGCCGGTCCAGCGGTGGCGCATCTGCACCGTCACGCCAAGCTCGCCGAGCCGTTTCAGCCAGGCACGCAGCAGCGGCGACGCTTTCATCGCCTTGGGAAACACCCGGCCGGACGAGCCGACGAAGGTTTCGGCGCCGAGGCCGTTGGCCCAGGCGATGAGGGCGTCGGGGCGGAAGGCGTCGAGCGCCGCCGTCAGCGCCGGTGACGCCGGGCGATACCGGGTGACGAAGCGCTCGTAGGGCTCGGCATGGGTGAGGTTGAGGCCGCTCTTGCCGGCCAGCAGCAGCTTGCGGGCAAGGCTTGGCAGGCCGTCGTAGACGGTGATGCGGTGGCCGGCCGTTGCCAGGACCTCCGCCGCCATCAGGCCGGCCGGGCCGCCGCCGACGATCACCACATTTGCCATCACTATCTCCGCCGCATTTGAATGCGAGCATGTGCGGGCTCGAGCTGTCAGGCGCAAGCGGAATCTGTGCGGGCCAACTGCCACTTGGTCGGGCAACTGCCGCGCGGCTGTGCTTTAAAAAAGGGGACAATTGGGCTAAAGTATACGTACTGCGGCCGTTTGCGGGGTGTCCATGGGATATACGAGCGCAAGGGCCGTCTATATCGAGGGGGCAAGCGCCCTGTTTCGAAACGCCGGTCTCCTCAACAAGGCCGTCAACACGCTGCCGCGCCACGCCATTTGCGGCTGTGCCCTGCATATCTACGCCCGCCACGCCTTCGATCCTGCCGCGCCGGAACTGACGCTTACCCGGCTGCAGAAGCTGTCGGCGGAGAATGGCGGCCTCAGTCCGGGACGAGTGGCGGCACAGACGCTGCTGCTGCGCAAGCTCGGCCTTCTCGAGACCCGGCCGGCAACCGACCGCCGCCAGCGCATTCTTGTTCCGACCGACAGGATGATCGGCGAGGACCACCGCTGGCTGATGGCGCAGCTGGCACCGCTGGCGCCGCTCGGCCTGTTCGAGCTGACCGAGGAGGAACGGGCGACGCCCGACTTCGTGCTGGCCTTCCGCGTCGTCTGGGCGGTGATGCCCGTCGAGATGGCCGATTTCCTTGGGCGCCACCCAACCATCACCTTCTTCATCATGCGCGACGGCGGCTATTCGATGTTGCTGGAACTGCTGCGGCAATGGCAGAAAAGCGGATCGACGAGCGTCGCCTTCGACGTCATGGCAACCGCCGCCGCCTTCTGCGTATCGAAGAGCCAGATCTGGAACTTGCTGCAGGCCGCCCAAGCGCAAGGCCTGCTTTCGGCTGAGGCACCGGCCTGGCGACAGTTGAGTCTCACCGATCGACTGTTGGCCGATTTCGATGCCTGGTTCGCCGAGATGGCGCGTGAATTTGCCGCCGCCGCCGTGCGTGCCCGCGCTTTCTGGGCAGAGCATCGGCAAAAATAAAAGCCGGAACAAAATTGTCCCGGCTTTTTCCGAAATATTGCCTAAAATATAAGTGCTCGCTCGGGGCGCTTAGCTTTACGTCATGAAAAATGAACTTGCGTATCGTTCTTTTCTGTTTCGTGCAGCCTAGGGCGTTTCCTGAACGGCTTCTTATTTTATATGTCGATACCATCGCCTAAAAGTTCACCATGGCTTAATATTAGCGGCAAACACGGTGAGACACAAAGGGGATTCGCCCGGCGGCGGTTTATTTTTTGGTGTTTTCCCTATTCGTTGTTTTACGTGGTCGTC
>Ga0316604_10000678_pt1 | contig 37761 bp, 33 predicted proteins | sample OWC_soil_day20_C_FD_207650 | JGI IMG/M metagenome (GOLD analysis project Ga0316604, IMG submission 207650) | Wetland soil microbial communities from Old Woman Creek delta, Ohio, United States - OWC_soil_day20_CT | ecosystem: Environmental > Terrestrial > Soil > Wetlands | place: USA: Ohio... | reverse complement strand
CCGGGATATGCCCGGCGGCATAGGCGTTGCGCCCCCAGGCCGTATCGGACAACTGGTGGCGGCAATCGACGATCACCAGATTGGTATCGGAAATTGCGGCCAGTTCGGCTACGGAGATCAACGGATTCATCGGTTCAGGCACTCCAAGGCTGCGGCGTGAAGTTCGGGTGTTGCCGCGGCAACCACGTCGCCGCCGCTGTTTTTGTCGAGCGCCTGGCCTTGCCAGTCGGTCATGATACCGCCAGCGCCGATCACCACCGGCGCCAGCGCGGCAAAATCGTGCAGCTTGATCCCCGATTCCACAGCGATATCCATGCCGCCAGAAGCCAGCAAGCCAAACTGATAGCCATCGCCGCCCCACACAGCAAAGCGGCATTGCGCGGCCAACGCGTTGAAAGCCGCCAGCCCGTCCGCGCCATAATACTGCGGCCCGGTCGAGCCGATGCGCGCGCGGTTCAGTTCGACGATCTGCGAAACCTGCGCCGGCTTGCCATTCAGTGTCGTACCCTCGCCCACCACGCCGAGCCAGCAGTCGTTGGTGACGGGCTGGTTGATCACACCCAGCACGGGCTTACCGTGATGCAACAAGCCGATCAAGGTCACGAATAAGGGTCGTCCGGTGATAAAGGCTTTGGTGCCATCGACCGGATCGAGCACCCAGGTCCATTCGGCATCTTCATTCTCGCGCCCGAACTCCTCGCCGATGATGCCGTCCTGCGGCCGACGCTCAGCGATGAGCTTGCGCATGGCAATTTCCGCCTCGCGGTCGGCTTGCGTGACCGGGCTGGCATCGGACTTGTCGTCGATCGCCAGACCGCTGCGGTAGTAGCCGCGAATGACTTCGGCGCTGGCTTGAGCAAGTTCCTGCGCCAATTGTTTCAGTTCTGCCGGAACCATTACCGCCACCTCATTCAGTCAAAAATGCGTCCGATTATGCTGCAGGGATGACATTCGGGAAAGTCCGTAGACTGACCAACCTTCTTGTCGTCATTCCGGCGGAAGCCGGAATCCAGGTTTTTGATTTTTCAAACATTGCACCTGGATACCGGGCCCTGCGGTCACCTGCGCCGGTATGACGACCAAAGGAAGGCCCTTTTCGGGACAGCAAAGTATTAACGCAGGCCCTTGGACTTCAACAACTCCATCAGCGTCTTGCCCAGTTCCGCCGGGTTGCGGGTATAGGCAATGCCGGCTTTCTCGAAGGCCTGGAATTTCTCTTCCGCCGTGCCCTTGCCGCCGGAGATGATCGCGCCGGCATGGCCCATGCGCTTGCCCTTGGGCGCGGTCACGCCGGCGATGTAGCCCACGACCGGCTTGGTCACATACGACTTGACGAACTCGGCCGCTTCTTCTTCGGCCGAACCGCCGATTTCGCCGATCATGATGATCGATTCGGTATCCGGATCGTCCTGGAACAGCTTGAGCGCATCGATGTGGCTCATGCCCGGAATCGGGTCGCCGCCGATGCCGATGCAGGTGGATTGGCCCAAGCCCAGCGCGGTGGTCTGCGCCACGGCTTCGTAAGTCAGCGTGCCGGAGCGGCTGACGATGCCGACCTTGCCCGGCAGGTGGATATGCCAGGGCATGATGCCGATCTTGCATTCGCCCGGGGTGATGATACCGGGGCAGTTCGGGCCGATCAGGCGCACGTCAGTCGATTCGATGTAACGCTTGACCTGCAGCATATCGAGCGTCGGCACGCCTTCGGTAATGCAAACCACCAGCTTCACGCCGGAATCCACCGCTTCCAGGATCGAATCCTTGGCGAACGGTGCCGGCACATAGATCACCGAAGCATCGGCGCCGGTTTCGCGCACGGCATCCTTCATGGTGTTGAATACCGGCAGGCCCAGGTGAATGCTGCCGCCCTTGCCCGGTGTGACGCCGCCCACGACCTGCGTGCCGGCCTTCAGCGCCTGTTCGGCATGGAAGGTGCCGTTCTTGCCGGTGAAGCCCTGCACCAGCACCTTGGTATCTTTATTGACTAGAACGCTCATTGTTGTTCAACCTTTCTATCTGTGCGGGGTCAGGCTGCGACTGCAGCAACGATCTTTTCGGCTGCATCATTCAGCCCTTGTGCCGGAAGCAGCTTCAAGCCGGATTCGGACAGGATCTTGGCGCCAAGCTCGGCATTGTTGCCTTCCAGGCGCACCACCACCGGCACGGTCACGTGCACTTCCTTCACGGCGGCGATAATCGCTTCGGCAATCATGTCGCAACGCACGATACCGCCGAAGATGTTGATCAGCACGCCCTGTACAGAAGGATCAGCCAGGATCAGCTTGAATGCTTCGATCACGCGTTCCTTGGTGGCGCCGCCGCCCACGTCGAGGAAGTTGGCCGGCTGGCCGCCCTTGAGCTTGATGATGTCCATCGTGGCCATCGCCAGGCCCGCGCCGTTCACCATGCAGCCGATATTGCCTTCCAGCGCCACATAGTTGAGTTCATGCTCGGAAGCCTTCAGCTCGCGCTCGTTTTCCTGGCTCTTGTCGCGGATCGCGGAAAGATGCGGCAGACGGTACAACGCATTGGAATCGATGCCGACCTTGGCATCGACGCAAGCGAGCGAGCCATCGCCGCGAATCGCCAGCGGGTTGATTTCGAACAGCGCGAAATCGTTTTCGACGAATGCCTTGTACGCACCGGTCATCAGCTTCACGAACTGGCCGATCTGGTCGCCGGCAAGGCCCAGCGCAAACGCGGTATCGCGCGCCTGGAACGGCTGCAGGCCGACGAGCGGATCAACCGATACTTTCAGGATTTTTTCCGGAGTGTTGTGCGCAACTTCCTCGATCTCGACGCCGCCTTCGGTCGAAGCCATGAAGGTCACGCGGCGGCTGGAGCGATCGACCACGGCACCCAAGTACAGTTCGCGCTGTACCGGGTACATGTCTTCGCAGACCAGCACCGAGTTCACCGGCTGGCCGAGGGCATCGGTCTGGTAAGTCACCAGATTCTTGCCGATCAGGCCGCGGGTGATGTCAGCGGCTTCTTCGCGGCTTTTCACCACTTTCACGCCACCGGCCTTGCCGCGCCCGCCGGCATGCACTTGAGCCTTGATCACGGCAAACTTGCCGCCCAGCTGGTCGAAAGCGGCAGCAGCCTCTTCCGGCGTTTTGGCCAGCACGCCTTGCTGTACCGGTAGTCCGTATTTGGCCAGCAAATCCTTGGCCTGGTATTCATGCAGATTCATCGTTTTTTCCTTTAATTCGTAGGGCGGGTTAATGCAGCAACCCGCCGAAAACAGTTTGGCGGGTTACGACCCAAGGTCTAACCCGCCCGACATTCTCACCTTATGAATGCACGCCGCGTTTTTCGCAGCCCAGCGCCGCTTCATGAATGGCCTCGGAGAGCGAAGGATGCGCGTGAATGATGCGGGCGATATCATCGCTGGATGCCTTGAATTCCATCGCCACCACGGCTTCGGCAATCAGCTCGGAAGCAAACGGGCCGATGATGTGCACGCCCAGGATGCGGTCGGTCTTGGCGCAGGCCAGCATCTTCACGAAACCACCCAGCTCGCCCAAGCCTAGCGCGCGGCCATTCGGGCTGAACGGGAACTGGCCTTTCTTGTAGGCAATGCCTTCGGCCTTGAGCGCCTGTTCGGTCTTGCCGACCCAGGCGATTTCCGGGCTGGTGTAGATCACCCAGGGAATACATTCGAAATCGAGGTGCGGCTGTTGGCCGGCAATGCGTTCCGCCACGGCCGAACCTTCCTCGCTGGCCTTGTGCGCCAGCATCGGCCCCGGCGCCACGTCGCCCACCGCCCAGATATTGGGCAGGCTGGTCTGGCCGAAGGCATTGGTATCAACAAAGCCGCGCTCGGTCATGCGCAGTTCCAACCCGTCAGCGAGCAAACCGTCGATGTTCGGCTGGCGACCAACGCAAACGATCAGCTTGTCGAAGACAGAGGTGTTTTCCTTGCCTTCGGCATCGGTCCAAACCACCTTCACGTCCTTTTTACTAGCCTTGACCGATTGGATCGTGATGCCGATCTGGATTTTCAAGCCGAGATCGCGCGTAAAGATGCGGTTGGCTTCGCGTGCCACGGCCTCATCCGCCGCCATCAGGAAGACCGGTGCGGCTTCCAGCAGCGTGACATCCGAACCGAGGCGCTTCCAGACCGAGCCCATTTCCAGGCCGATCACGCCTGCACCGATCACGCCGAGGCGCTTGGGAATTTCGGGAATTTCCAGCGCGCCGGTGTTATCGAGAATCAGCTTGTTGTCGATTTCCGCGTGCGCGAAATTCCGGGGGCGCGAGCCGGTGGCCAGGATCACGTGGCGGCTTTGCACCACTTCCTTTTTCTCGCCATCCGAGACTTCGACCTGCCACAGATCGTTCTCGCGGCCCAGGATCTTGCCGTGCCCATGCAGGCTCGCCACCTTGTTCTTCTTGAACAGGTAGGCAATGCCCTGGGTGAGCTTGGTGACGATGCCGTCCTTGCGCGCCAGCATCTGGCCCACATCGAATTTCAGGCCGGAAACCGTGATGCCGTGCGCGGCGAACTTGTGCTCGGCGCGCTCGTAGTTTTCGGAAGATTCGAGCAGCGCCTTGGAAGGAATGCAGCCAACATTCAGGCAGGTGCCGCCCAGACTGGCCTCGCCGACCTTGTTCTTGAATTCATCCACACAGCCGGTTTTCAGCCCGAGCTGTGCGGCCCGGATCGCCGCCACATAGCCGCCAGGGCCGGCTCCAATGACCAGTACATCGAATTGTTGAGACATGTTTATTTCCTGTGAGGTGTGAGGAGTCGGGTGTAAGGGGTAAACCCGACTGACCTCCCATTCAACCAATCAGGAGCCGGAGCAAGACGCGGTACACTTCACGCCCTGCTCCTCACTCCTCACCAATTACAGATCCAGAATCAAGCGGGTCGGATCTTCAATGGCTTCCTTGATCGCCACCAGGCTGAGCACGGCTTCGCGGCCGTCGATCAGGCGGTGATCGTAGGATTGCGCCAGATACATCATCGGGCGGATCACGATCTGGCCGTCTTCCACCACTGCACGGTCTTTGATGCCATGCATGCCGAGGATCGCCGACTGCGGCGGGTTGATGATCGGTGTGGACATCATCGAACCAAAGGCACCGCCATTGGAAATGGTATAGGTACCACCAGTCAGCTCATGCACGCCAAGCTTGCCGTCTTGCGCGCGCTTGCCGAAATCGGCGATCTGCTTTTCGATGTCCGCCAGGCTCAAGACGTCGGCATTGCGGATGATCGGCACCACCAGGCCGCGCGGACTGCCCACCGCCACGCCAATGTCGTAATAGCCGTGATAAACAATATCGCTGCCATCCACCGAGGCATTCACCACAGGATACTTGCGCAGCGCATGCACCACGGCCTTCACGAAGAAAGACATGAAGCCAAGGCGTACACCGTGTTCTTTCTCGAAACGCTCGCGGTACTTGTTGCGCAGATCGGTCACCGGCTTCATGTTCACTTCATTGAAGGTGGTGAGCATGGCGTTTTCCGACTGCGATTGCAGCAGACGCTCGGCCACGCGCAGCCGCAGGCGGCTCATTGGCACGCGCTGTTCCGGACGATCGCCATTGCTGCCCATTTGTACCGCGGGCACAGCGGGTGCAGCCGCTGCGGCAGGCACCGCCAAGGCCGCGGATTTTGCCGCATGCGCGGCAACGTCTTCCTTGAGCACGCGACCGCCCCGGCCACTGCCTTGCACTTGCGCAAGATCGACGCCGGTTTCGGCCGCCAGTTTCACGGCTGCAGGCATCGCCAATGCGCCCGTATCCGCCACGGCAGCCGAGGCGGCAGGCTGGGCTGCCTTGTCAGCTGCAGCTGCGCTGGCAACCGCGGTGGTGTCGATGGTGGCGATCAGTTCCAGGCTTTTGACAGTATCGCCCTGATGGCGAACGATCGAAACCAGCACGCCGGCTTGCGGCGCCGGGATTTCCAGCACCACCTTGTCGGTTTCGATATCAATCAGGTTTTCGTCGCGTGCAACCGCTTCACCGACTTTTTTCTTCCATTCCAGCAAAGTGGCTTCCGCTACGGACTCGGGCAACTGCGGCACTTTCACTTCGATAATCATGTGGCTCTCTCCAGTTTTGATGGGTTATTTCGGGAGGCTGCAGTTCCCGTCAGGTGTTCATGGCTTCGTCGAGGAAAGCCTTGAGTTGTGCGTTGTGTTTGCTCATGTAACCCACTGCCGGCGATGCCGAGGAAGGCCGGCCCGCATACAGCAGGGTCTGGCGTGAACTCAGCAGACTTTGGAAGCGGTGCCAGATCTGGTTCCATGCCCCCTGGTTGCGCGGCTCTTCCTGCACCCACATCAATTCGCGCGCATTGGGGTATTTTTCCAGCTCGGCCTTGAGCTCATCGGTCGGGAACGGATAGAGCTGTTCCAGGCGCACAATGGCCACTTCCTTGTTGTCGCGCTCCTTGCGGGCATTCGCGAGTTCGTAATACACCTGCCCGGCACACACGATCACACGCTTGACCTTGCGGGCCTCGGGCTCTACCGGATCGCCGATCACGGTGCGGAAACCACCCTTGGTGAAGTGATCGAGGGGGCTCATCGAATCCTTGTAGCGCAACAGCTTCTTGCTCATGATGATCACAAGCGGCTTGCGCACGGGCCGCAGCATCTGCCGGCGCAGCACATGGAACATCTGCGCGGCTTCGGACAGCATCACCACCTGGATATTGTGCTCGGCGCACATCTGCAGATAGCGCTCGACACGCGCCGACGAGTGTTCCGGCCCCTGGCCGTCGTAACCGTGCGGCAACATCATGGTCAGCCCGCAGAGCCGGCCCCACTTGGCTTCGCCCGAGGTGATGAACTGGTCGATCACGACCTGCGCACCATTGGCGAAGTCACCGAATTGCGCCTCCCAGATCACAAGTTCATCCGGCGCCGAAGTGGCATAACCATATTCAAAGGCCAGTACCGCTTCTTCGTTCAGGATCGAATCGATCACCAGGAAATTGGCCTGGTTATCGGAAAGATGCTGCAGCGGCACGAAAGCGCCCTGGTCCCAGCGTTCCCGGTTCTGGTCGTGCAACACGGCATGGCGGTGGCTGAAGGTACCGCGACCGGCATCCTCGCCGGAAATGCGGATGGGATAGCCTTCGGTCAGCAAGGTGGCATAGGCCAGATGCTCGGCCATGCCCCAGTCGATCGGCAGATTACCGCGAACCATTTCGCAGCGGTCGGCCACGACCTTGTCCACGCTCGCGCGCAGCCTGAAACCTTCCGGAACGCGGGTGAACTTGTCGGCAAGACGCATCAGATCGGCTTGCGGTACGGCGGTATTGGCCGGATGGCGCCAGTGCGTACCCATGAAGCGGCCGAAATCCACGGCAAACATGCGCCGGTATTCGGTCAGGGCCGTCTGCTCGACATGCTCGCCACGGTCGAGCGCGGCGCGGTAGGCATCGATCATCGCATCGGCATCGGCGCTGCTGACCACGTTTTCTGCCACCAGCCGGTCGGCATACTTGCGCCGCACGCCCGGATGCTGGGCGATTTTCTTGTACATCATCGGCTGGGTAACAAACGGATCGTCCGCCTCGTTGTGGCCGTGACGGCGGAAGCAGACCAGATCGACCACCACATCCTTGCGGAACTTCATGCGGAATTCCAGCGCGGCCTGCACCACCAGGCACACCGCTTCGGGATCGTCGCCATTCACATGGAAGATCGGCGCTTCGATCATCTTGGCGATATCGGTGCTGTAAATGGTCGAACGGGCATCGCGCAGATCGGACGTGGTAAAGCCGATCTGGTTGTTGATCACGATATGCAGTGTGCCGCCGGTGCGGTAGCCGCGCGTTTGCGACAGGTTCAGGGTGCCCTGGTTGGTGCCCAGACCAATGAAAGCCGCATCGCCGTGGATCAGCACGGCCATCACTTCGTTGCCAACGCGATCGCCGCGCCGTTGCTGGCGCGCACGCACCGAGCCCTCGACCACCGGGTTGACGATTTCCAGGTGCGAAGGATTGAAAGCGAGGTTCAGGTGAATCGGGCCGCTGTCGGTGGCGATGTCGGACGAGAAACCCATGTGGTATTTCACATCGCCGGAAGACAGCTGGGTGCTGGTGCGGCCTTCAAATTCGCTGAACAGGTCACGCGGCTGCTTGCCCAGGATGTTGACCAGCATGTTCAGGCGGCCACGGTGCGCCATGCCGATCACCAGTTCATGCAACCCCTGCTCGGTTGCCGCATGCACCAGCCAATCCATCGCCGGAATCAGCGAATCGCCGCCTTCGAGCGAAAAGCGCTTCTGGCCGACGTACTTCTTGTGCAGGTATTGTTCCAGCGTTTCTGCGGCGGTGACTTGCTTGAGAATGCGCAGCTTTTTTTCCTGCGGAAAATCCGGTGTGGAGCAACGGCTTTCGAACCAATCCTGCACCCACTTTCTCGGCTCCGAGTCGGTGATGTGCATGTATTCAATGCCGATGTTGCCGCTGTAGGTTTGCTTGAGGAAGCCAAGCACCTTGGACAGGGTGGCCCGTTCCATGCCGGTGATGTTGGTGCCGAAGGTCACCGCCATATCGGCATCGGTAAAACCGTGCGTGGCCGGATCAAGTTCTGGCAACAACGCCTGATCCATACGCTGCAAGGGGTCGATTGTCGAATGCCGGCAACCCAGGATGCGATAAGCGGAAATCAGGCGCAGCAGATTGATCTGCTTGCGGGTGTTATCCGTGGTTTCCGTGCGTTGCGGCGCGGTACGCGGTTGTTTGGCCAGTTCACGGAAAGAGGCTTCGATCGGCGCACGGGGAATATCGCGCCCGATGTTCGAGGTGGCCTGTTGCAGCTTGTCGAAGTAATCACGCCACTCTTTGGCCACCAGCGCCGGATCGGTCAGGTATTGCTCGTAGAGCTCTTCCACGAACGGTGCATTGCCGCCGAACAGGTAGGAGTTCGTTTCAAAATCTTTCATCATCGCCGTCACTGCTCCTTTGTATCTCCAGTTTTTTATAGGGAAGCGCCCGGTCAAGCCGGGCGATCCGGCGGATGTTTATTTGCGCACGTCGATCGGCACGTAATCGCGGCGTTGTGCGCCGGTATAGAGCTGGCGCGGGCGGCCGATCTTCTGGTTCGGATCGGAGATCATTTCGTTCCAGTGGCTGATCCAGCCCACGGTGCGCGCCATGGCGAAGATGGCGGTAAACATGGAAACCGGGATACCCAGCGCGGAAAGCACGATGCCGGAGTAAAAATCGACATTCGGATACAGCTTGCGCTCGATGAAGTACGGGTCTTCCAGCGCAATCTTTTCCAGCGCCATCGCCAGCTTGAACTTGGGATCGTCCTGCAGGCCGAGTTCACCCAGCACCTCGTAGCAGGTGCGGCGCATGATCGAGGCACGCGGATCCATGTTCTTGTAGACACGGTGACCGAAGCCCATCAGCTTGTGGGTCTTGTTTTTCACGCCATCCATGAAGGCCGGCACATGCGCCACATCGCCGATTTCATCGAGCATCTTCAGCACCGCCTCGTTGGCGCCGCCGTGTGCCGGGCCCCACAGACAGGCAATACCGGCGGCCACGCAGGCAAACGGGTTGGCACCGGAAGAACCGGCCAGGCGCACCGTGGAGGTCGAGGCATTCTGTTCGTGATCGGCATGCAGGATCAGGATGCGGTCGAGCGCCTTCACCAGCACCGGGTTCGGTTCGTAGGTCTCGCACGGCGTGGAAAACATCATGTGCATGAAGTTGGCGCTGTAGGAAAGATCATTGCGCGGATACATGAACGGCAGGCCGTTGGTGTAGCGGTAGCACATCGCGGCGATGGTCGGCAGCTTGGAAATCAGCCGGTAAGCGGCAACCATCCGGTCATTGGCCTTGCTGGAATAATCCATGCTGTCCTGATAGAACGCCGACATCGCGCCGGTCACCCCGACCATCATGGCCATCGGGTGCGAGTCGCGGCGGAAGCCCTTGAAGAACGCGGCAAGTTGCTCGTGAATCATGGTGTGATGGGTCACGATGCGCACGAACTCATCTTTCTGTTCACGCGTCGGCAATTCGCCGTAGATCAGCAGATAGCAGGTTTCGAGGTAATCGGCATCTTCGGCCAGCTCTTCGATCGGGTAACCGCGGTAGTACAGCAGGCCCAGATCGCCGTCGATGAAGGTGATCTTCGATTCGCAGGAAGCCGTGGCGAGATACCCCGGGTCGAAAGTGAACATGCCGGTCTTGGCCAAATTGCGAATATCCACCACGTCCGGCCCAAGCGTGCCTTCCAGCACTGGCAGATCGATCGTGTTCTGGCCTTCGTTGTAGGACAGATTCACAGTACGGTTTTTTTCATCCATGGTCAGACTCCTTGGTTTGGCTGCCAGTGATACAGCCCAATTTAATCAATCGGTGCGCCTTGAAGCGCGGATACGTTCAATCATCGGAACAAGCCGGGTGTCGGGACACACCGTCTTGCCGTTCAGGTATTCGAGCAAATCGTTATCGGAAACCAGCAACAGATCGCGGTAGACCGTCTGTCCGTCCGCGTCCATCGTGGGCAATACATCACGTACAAAACCGGCCAGTTGCAGATCCAGTTCCAGCAGCCCCCGGCGCGACCGCCAAACCATGCGCTTCAGTTCCAGTTCATCCACTTGCGTACTCCCTAGACGATGCGCTTGACCATCAAATCCTTGATCTTGCCGATGGCCTTGGTCGGATTGAGCTCCTTCGGGCAGACATCGACGCAATTCATGATCGTGTGGCAACGGAACAAGCGGTACGGGTCTTCCAGATTGTCGAGCCGCTCGGTCGTAGCTTCATCGCGGGTATCGGCAATGAAGCGGTAGGCGGCCAGAAGGCCGGCCGGGCCGACGAACTTGTCCGGGTTCCACCAGAACGATGGGCAAGAGGTCGAACAGCAGGCGCACAGGATGCACTCGTACAGGCCATCGAGTTCCTTACGGTCTTCCGGGCTTTGCAGCCGCTCGCGGTCGGGTTTCGGGCCTTCGTTGATCAGGTAAGGCTTGATCGAGTGGTATTGCTTGAAGAACTGCGTCATGTCGACGATCAGATCGCGGATCACCGGCAGGCCGGGCAACGGGCGGATCTCGACCGGCTGCTTCAGGCCGGCGACATCGGTAATGCAGGCCAGGCCGTTCTTGCCGTTGATGTTCATCGCATCCGATCCGCACACGCCTTCGCGGCAGGAACGGCGGAAAGTCAGGGTATCGTCGACCGCCTTCAGGCGCACCAGGGCATCGAGCAGCTTCTTGTCGGCCGGCTCCAGCTCAACGTGGTAGTCCTGCATGTACGGCTTCTGGTCGACATCCGGGTTGAAGCGATAAATCTTGAAGTGCATTTTCATCGTGGCTCTCCGGAAGCTTTAGTAGACGCGCTTCTGCGGCGCGATATAGTCGATCGATAATGGTTTGGTGTGCACCGGCTTGTAAGCGAGCTGGCGCGACTGGCCGTCATAGAGCGTGTGCTTCATCCATTCCTCATCGTGACGGTCCGGAAAATCATCGTGTGCATGCGCGCCGCGCGATTCCTTGCGCGCCTCGGCGCAGACCAGCGTGGCCACGGCCACCTCGATCAGGTTGTCGAGCTCCAGCGCCTCGATGCGGGCGGTATTGAACACGCGCGATTTGTCCTTGATCTGGGTGCGCTTGGCGCGCTCGGCAATCGCCTTGATCTCTGCGACGCCGCGAGCCAGGTTTTCCGAGTTGCGGAATACGCCGGCGCGCAGTTGCACGCATTTCTGCATGTCGGCACGCACATCGGCCACTTCCTCGCCGCCGGTCTGGTTTTCCAGCCGGGCGAGCCGGGCTTGCGAGAACTCCGCGGCATTGGCCGGCAGCGGCTTGAGTGCCGGGCGCTCGTTCCTGATGAAGTCGATCATGCTGTTGCCGGCAGCCTTGCCGAACACCACCAGATCGAGCAGCGAGTTTGTTCCCAGGCGGTTGGCGCCGTGCACCGAGGCGCAGGCACATTCGCCGGCGGCATAGAAGCCGTTCACGCGCACTTCCGGGTTACCGTCCTTGGGCGCCACCACTTCGCCCTTGTAGTTGGTGGGAATGCCGCCCATCTGGTAATGGCAGGTCGGCACCACCGGGATCGGATCCTTGATCGGGTCGACACCGGCAAACTTGATCGCGATTTCGCGGATGCCCGGCAGCTTGCTCATGATCTTTTCCGGGCCGATATGGTCGAGTTTCAGCAGCACGTGATCCTTGTCTTTACCACACCCCCGCCCTTCGAGGATTTCCAGCGCCATCGCGCGCGATACCACGTCGCGGCTGGCCAGATCCTTGGCGTTCGGCGCATAGCGCTCCATGAAGCGCTCGCCATTGCCGTTGAGCAGAATGCCACCTTCGCCACGCACGCCTTCGGTGATCAGCACGCCGGCACCAGCCACGCCGGTCGGGTGGAATTGCCAGAATTCCATGTCTTCGAGCGGAATACCGGCACGCACCGACATGCCCAGGCCATCGCCGGTATTGATAAAGGCGTTGGTCGAAGCCGCGTAAATGCGCCCGGAACCGCCGGTGGCGAACAGCACTGCCTTGGCATGAAACACGACCATCTCGCCGGTTTCCATTTCCAGTGCGGTTACGCCGACCACGTCGCCTTCGGCATCGCGGATCAGATCGAGCGCCAGCCATTCCACAAAGAACTGGGTCTGGGCGCGCACGTTGCGCTGGTAAAGCGTATGCAGCATGGCGTGGCCGGTACGGTCCGCCGCGGCACAGGCGCGCTCGACCGGCGTCTTGCCGTTGTTGGCCATGTGGCCGCCGAACGGACGCTGGTAGATCTTGCCGTTTTCCAGACGGTCGAACGGCATGCCGAAGTGTTCCAGCTCAACCACGACTTCCGGCGCCTGACGGCACATGAACTCGATGGCATCCTGGTCACCCAGCCAGTCCGATCCCTTCACGGTGTCGTACATATGCCATTCCCACTTGTCTTCCTGCACATTGCCAAGCGAAGCGGAAATGCCGCCTTGCGCCGCAACCGTGTGCGAACGGGTGGGGAAAACCTTGGAAATCACGGCGGTCTTGAGACCAGCCTCGGAGAGTTGCAGCGCGGCGCGCAAACCGGCGCCGCCCGCGCCGACAATCACGGCATCGAATTTACGGACAGGAACAGTCATTGCGCACCCCACACTACTTTGATCATGTAAACCAGCGAACCGATCAGCCACAGCGCAGTCAATGTGTGCATCGCAATGCGCACGCCTGCCGGCTTGATGTAATCCATCCAGATATCCCGCATACCGATCCAGGCATGCCAAAGCAGCGCCAGCATCGATACCGTGGTCAATACCTTGACCCAGACCAGGGAGAACAAGGCCTTCCAGCCTTCAAACGACACGCCGACCGCCAGTAGCAGAAAGGCAATCATCGCTGCGGCATAAAACAGGATCACCACCGCAGTCAGGCGCTGCACCAGCCAATCGCGCAAGCCGTAATGCGCACCCGTCAGATGTCGATTTACCATGACAATGCTCCAATCAAGGCGGTCAGCAACAGGCTCACCACCAGCACCAGCTTGGCGCTCAGGCGCGCTGCCGGCAGATCGACGCCTACATGCACATCCATCAGTAGATAGCGCACGCCGGCACAGGCGTGATGCAGGAAGGCCCACAACACACCCAGCAGGAAAAGTTTGACCAAAGGCTGTGCAATGCAGGCCTTGAACGCGGCATAGCGCTCAGCCGAGGAAAGCGAACCTTCCAGCGCGTACAGCAGGAACGGGATAACGACAAACAGGGCCGCACCGCTGACACGATGCATGATGGAAACTACACCCGGCAACGGCAGACGAATCTGCCAGAGCGCAAGATGCTTGGGGCGAGAGGGATACATTCGTTTTTCTCCGTATTGTTGGCAAAACACCCGTCTTGTTTGCGGGTTTATTGGTTACTTCATTTACTTATTACTAACTACGACAACTTCACTTACTGCCTGACCGGAACACGCTTTCACGCCTGCGGCACATAAGACAATCTATCGGTTTTCAGCCAGGCCACACTCCACAACTGGGGCAGGCCTTCGTAATCACGGGAAAGCCTTGAAAGCTGCAACAAGGGTTCATTCAATTCAACCTGCAAAAGCCTGGCTTCGGTGATGGCCGCCGGCACCGCGCGGTAACGCACGGGATCATCCACCAGCCTGGCACCATGATCCCGCCAGATCAGCTCGCGCAAATTGCCTTTCAATTCACGCAGGCGCCGCGCCTCCAGGGCAGGGAAAAAAGTTTCCGGCAGCAACAACTCTTCCACGCCGACAGCATCACCCCGCACCCGCAACATACGACGCACCTGCCACAAGGTAGTACCACGACGCAAACCCAGCATATCCGCGAACACTTCCCCGGCATGGATGCGCAGACAGGAGAGAAACTCCACCGCCACCCCGACGCCATCCGCCTCCGCCGGCGAGGCGAAATGCGCGCAAAGCACATCGTCGCGAACACCCGCCACGAAAGTACCCACACCCTGGCGCCGGTAGAGCACGTCTTCCACCACTAGGGCATCCAGCGCCTTGCGTACCGTACCCTGACTCACACCGAAACGCCGCGCCAGATCAATCTCGCTGGGCAAGGATTCGTCCGCAAGCCATTCCCCGCCCTTGATGGCAGCAAGGACCTCCTTGCGCACTTGTTGATACAGAGGTTGAGCAGCCAGTTTTTTCATCATTTGTAACTTTTTACCATGTTATTGAGAATCAGTCTAGCATAGTCTTATATAAGACAAAAGATATCTTTCATCGGGTAAACCCGTACAACAGTAAATGCGAACACTTCGCAAAAAATGCTAAACTCCACTTACAAACGCAGTTGTAATCAACAGGTGACGCACTACACACAACAGTCGCCCAGACCCAACCCAAAACACTGGAGTTCAAAAAAATGAAAAAACCTGTCCGCGTTGCCGTAACCGGCGCTGCCGGCCAAATCGGCTACAGTTTGCTGTTCCGCATTGCTTCCGGCGCCATGCTGGGGCCGGATCAACCGGTTATCCTGCAACTACTGGATATCACGCCCTCAATGCCCGCACTGGCGGGCGTGGTCATGGAGCTGGACGATTGCGCTTTCCCGCTGCTGGCCGGCATCGTGCAAACCGATGATCCGAAAGTGGCCTTCAAGGATGTGGATTACGCGTTGCTGGTCGGTGCCCGCCCGCGCGGCCCGGGCATGGAACGCAAGGATCTGCTGGAAGCCAATGGCGCCATCTTCACCACCCAGGGCAAGGCGCTCAATGAAGTGGCCAGTCGCGATGTGAAAGTGCTGGTGGTGGGCAACCCGGCCAATACCAATGCCTACATTGCCATGAAGAGCGCGCCCGACCTGAACCCGGCCAATTTCACCGCCATGCTGCGCCTGGACCACAACCGCGCGCTGACCCAGATCGCCCAGAAAACCGGCACCACCGTGACCGATGTGAAGAAGATGACGGTGTGGGGCAACCATTCCGCCACGCAATACCCGGATATCTTCCACGCCGAGGTCAAGGGACAGAACGCAGCGGCACTGATCAACGATCAATCCTGGCTGGAATCCGAATTCATCCCGACCGTGCAACAGCGCGGCGCCGCCGTGATCAAGGCGCGCGGGCTCTCTTCCGCAGCTTCCGCCGCCAATGCCGCTGTTGACCACATGCGCAGCTGGGCACTGGGCACGGCCGAAGGCGACTGGGTCACGATGGGCATCCCCGCCACCGGCGAATACGGCTACAGCGGCGTGATCTTTGGCTACCCGGTAACCTGCAAGGACGGCAAGTACGAAATCGTGCATGGCCTGGAAATCAACGCCTTCAGCCGCGCAAAGATGGATGCCTCGTTCAAGGAACTGTGCGAAGAGCGTGATGCCATCCAGCATTTGCTGGCCTGAAACAGCACTTGCAAGCTGTCTCATCTATGAAAAGACCCGTCTTTTTGAAAGACGGGTCGGATTGATGACAAACCCACTTGCGAAGCAAGGTATCCCCTCAAGGAGGGGACGGAAGGGGTGGGAATAAAACAAGAAGGCTGCGAAATCAAGCAATTGCGAGAATAGGCCCGGCTTTGCCGGGACTTGATAAAGCATGCCTGCCACTTTGTCAGCAGCCTGACCCGCCTTCTTCGGAAGACGGGTTTTTTATCGGCCAGGGATAGGATCAGGAGGCGAATTTCCCCGCTGCAATCATCTGGTCTATTTCTCTTTCAGCCTGCAGCCAGTCATCGTGATAGGAACCCTCGCCAAAACCGCGTCGTTCAGCAAGGTAATACGCTGCGACCTCGATGAGATGATGGCGCTCTTCCGGGGAAATCCCGTTCGGCTTGGCAACCTTTCGGGTCCGTTTTTTAACCGGAGCCTCCGCAGCGGCAGCTTCGGGCTTGCTTGCAGAAACGGTACTTGCAGCTTTGCGCGTTGTCTTTTTGGGGGCGGCGGGCGTGTTGGTCGGCATGGTATTCCTCTCGGTTTTAGACAAAAAATGTACTTCAAATTAACGGTTATCTGCGTATGCCACCCTCCCGGGTAGCAAATCTTTATATTTTCTTTAACGGTTATAGCTCAAGAATCTCCCTCGATCGCTTTGATTTTTTTCGCCTTGGGCTTTTGGGGTGGCACGGAAGGTTCGCCTTTTTGCAAATGCGCCAAACGCCTGCGAATCTCATCGGAATCCATCCAGATATCCTCGCCACGAAGAATCCGCTCGACTTCATCATCCACAAGGAAAGGCTTGCAGACATGGCGCATGACCTTTTCGAACCACTTGCTGATGGCCAGTACTTGCGCCTGCTGCTCGTTGCCTTTGCCGATCAGCGATGACGAATAGTTATGAAACATCAGCTGGCAGGTATCGTGGACGATCAATTCGTCTCCGGCCAGGAAAATCAGGGCGCCCATCGAGTAGGCGCGCGCTTCGAGTATCGTGATCACACGCGCCTCGCTGGCGCCGATATTGTTGATGATCTGCAGACCGGTATCGAAATTGCCGCCGGGCGTGTTGAGATGCAGCAGAATCATGTCGGTCTTGGTCGCGGTGCGCAGGGTATAGAGCAGATCGGTGTATTGAATGGGTGCGCCGATTTCGCCGGAGAGATAGAACGAAATCTGGCGCACCGCGCCCTGGCTTTCATAGCGCCGATAAAGCGGTAGCGGGGGCGTAACCTCTTCATCGCCCTCTACGGCCAATCGGAACGGATTAGCCGGTGAAAACTGGAGTTTCATGACATTTCCCCTCAGGCCGTGGCAGAGGACACTGTTAAGGTCATCATAGAATCCTTACGATTTTTTTCCACAGACGCATGTCCTGCTGCCTGTACGAATCGAATCAGGGCGCCGCATCCTTGCTTAGGTTCTGTTGACGTTGGTTACAAAACTGCGTTTGGGGCAGTTCGAGATGGATTTCAAGGCGCAAAGCGCTTGCAATACGGGTATTGCAAGCGGTTTGCAACGCGGAAAGCCGCTCGAAATACCCCAAACCCGAAGGGCTGGGGCGGGAAAACGCCATTCACTGCGTTATGCTCCTTGAAAATAACTGGTTATTGTCTGCGTCGCATGCCTTGTGACTGGCATTTTCCCGCCCCAGCGCAGCTTTGTAACTAACGTCAACAGAACCTAGTATCGCACCGGTTATCCTGTTGGGCCGATACGTGGTCATGCCTTTCAAGCCCAGGCGCCACGCCTGCAGGTACAGATCAACGAAGTCTTCATACGGATAATCGGCGGGGATATTGGTGGTTTTGGAGATGGCCGCATCAACAAAGGGCTGCACCGCCGCAGCCATCAGCACATGATCCAGCGCGCGTATTTCGAGCGCGGATACAAAGCCTGCGGGGCTGATGATTGAAACCACCTCACCCCGTTCATCCAGCGTTTCCTGCAACACACCCATGGCCCGGGCCAGGCGGTAGGCATAATCCTCGACGAAATAAGGCGCGAACGTGCCGTCGGACATGCGTTTCATCCGGCGATAGCGCCACCGGAACACGGGCTCGATGCCGCTCGAAGCATTGCCAGCAAAGGCCAGGCTGATCGTGCCGGTTGGCGCGATGGATAACAGGTGCGAATTGCGAATGCCGTGTTCACGGATTTGCTGCCGGATGTCCTCGGGTAGCCGGCTGGCAAAACCAGGCGCGGCCAGGTATTTGTCCGCATCGAACAGAGGAAAGGGGCCTTTTTCCTGTGCCAGCGCAATGCTGGCCCGGTACGCCTCGTTGCGCATGAATTCGGCAATCTGCGCGGCGGTTGTGCATCCGGCGGCAGAATCGTAGCGAATGCCCAGCATGATCAGCGCATCGCCCAGCCCGGTAAAACCCAGTCCGATGCGCCGCTTCTGCGCGGCCTGCTCTTGCTGTTGCGGCAGCGGCCAGACGCTCAGGTCCAGCACGTTATCCAGCATGCGCACCGCTTGCTTCACCACCGCGCCCATTTCGTTCCAATCCAGCCGGGCATTGGCCGTGAAAGGCGCACGAACGAACACGGCCAGGTTGATCGAGCCCAGGCAGCAGCTGGCATAGTCTGGCAACGGCTGCTCGCCGCAGGGATTGGTCGCCTCGATGGCTTCGCAATACGCCAGGTTGTTGTCCGCGTTGATCCGGTCCAGAAACAGCACGCCGGGCTCGGCGTGATCGTAAGCCGAGCGCATTATGTCGTCCCAGATCGCCCGGGCCTTGATCGTGCGATACACCCACAGCCCGTTTTCGCCCTGCCGTGCCGAGGGGTGCTCCGTGGCATCAGGCTCGCAGCGGTGATGCAGCGCCCAGTCGGCATCCTGCTCCACCGCGTGCATGAACCGCTCGGTCACACCAACGGACAGATTGAAGGTGGTCATCTCGCCCTGATCCTTGGCATGAATAAAGGCCAGGATGTCCGGATGATCGACATTGAGCACGCCCATCTGTGCGCCGCGCCGCGCGCCGGCCGATTCGATCGTCTTGCACGATTGATCGAAGACCTGCATGTAGGAAACCGGGCCGGAAGCGCGGCTGCCGGTTCCTTTCACCCGTGCGCCCTTGGGCCGGATGGCCGAGAAGTTGTAACCCACGCCACCGCCCCGGCGCATGGTTTCCGCAGATTCCAGCAAGGCCGTGTATATGCCGGCCTTGCCGTTTTCCGAGCCGGAAACTGTGTCGCCCACCGGTTGCACAAAGCAATTGATCAGGGTGGATTGCAGGCGAGTTCCCGCCGCCGACATGATGCGGCCGCCACAGATGAAACCGCGCCGAAAAGCATCGAGGAACGCCTGTTCATGCGCAGCCCGGTTCTGCGGCTCGTTGCTGGCCAAGGCCCCGGCAACGCGTGCGAAGACATCTTCAACACAAGTTTCGCTGCCCTTGGCATACTTCTCGAGCAGCACATCCTTGGAAATTTGCTGTTGGAGCAGGTTGGCAGATGGCACGGGCATACCCTCGCACATTGCGTGGATTTTTCAGTTTAGTCTAGCCGTCGTCGAAAATCGGCGCCCGATGCGTGCCCAAATTGAAAGCCGGGAAGCAAAGCGTAGTCCAATCATAAACTTGCGAAACTTGTCCCAAGAGTTATCCACAGAATTTGTGGATGACGTCCTCCCGCTTGTCCTCGCCACGGGATTGAAGATGACAACTAAAAACATCGCTTCCACCCTGCATCAGATTCCGGCTGCCGTATGGGCGCTCGGTTTTGTCAGCATGCTAATGGATATTTCCTCGGAAATGATTCACAGCCTGTTGCCGCTATTCATGGTTACCACACTCGGCGCCAGCGCCCTGACTGTGGGCTTGATTGAAGGACTGGCAGAATCCACCGCATTGATCGTGAAGGTATTTTCCGGCGTGTTGAGCGATTACCTCGGCAAACGAAAAGGGCTCGCGCTGTTCGGCTACACCCTTGGCGCACTCACCAAACCGCTGTTTGCCATGGCGCCGACAGTGGGCATCGTGCTCACTGCCCGCCTGCTGGACCGCATCGGCAAGGGCGTGCGCGGTGCGCCGCGTGATGCGCTGGTGGCCGACATTACCCCGCCAGCCATCCGGGGCGCGGCATTCGGTCTGCGCCAGTCGCTCGACACAGTGGGCGCGTTTCTCGGGCCGTTGCTGGGCGCAGCGTTGATGCTGCTGTGGGCCAACAATTTCCGCGCGGTATTCTGGTTTGCGGTAATTCCCGGATTGATGGCTGTTGCCTTGCTGTGGCTGGGCGTGCGCGAGCCGGCACACCACGAAGGCGGCAAGCGAACCAACCCGATCCGCCGCGAGAACCTGCGCCGCCTTGGCAGTGCGTACTGGTGGGTGGTCGGCATTGGCGCCATCTTCACGCTGGCGCGTTTCAGCGAAGCCTTCCTGGTGCTGCGCGCCCAGCAGAGCGGCATGCCGCTCGCACTGGTGCCACTCGTCATGGTCGCGATGAACGTGGTCTACGCCGCATCGGCCTATCCGTTCGGCAAACTTGCCGACCGCATGAGCCACGCCAAACTGCTGGCGCTCGGATTGGTGGTATTGATCGCAGCCGATCTGGTGCTGGCCAGCAGCAGGCATTGGGGCGTGGTGCTGGCCGGGGTGGCCCTGTGGGGCGTGCACATGGGGATGACCCAGAGCCTGCTCGCCACGATGGTGGCCGATACCGCGCCGGCTGATCTGCGCGGCACGGCCTATGGTTTCTTCAATCTGATGAGCGGCATCGCCATGCTCGCGGCCAGCGTCCTGGCAGGCTTTTTCTGGGACAGGCTCGGCGCAGCGTTTACCTTTCACGCAGGCGCCGTTTTTTGCGTCCTGGCGCTGATCGGGCTGGCTTGGCGACCGCGCGCTTTGGCTTGAGATGGTCAGTTAACCAGGAACCAGCACAGCGGCCCCTTGTACCTTCCCTTGTCGCAATGCCAGCAGCGCCTCGTTGGCCTGTTCCAGTGGATACACCTGCACCGAAGTATGAACCGGCTTATCTGCAACCATTTGCAGAAAACGCGTTCCGTCTTCGCGCGTCAGGTTGGCGACGGAGCGGATCGTGCGTTCGCCCCACATAATCCGGTACGGGAACGCGGGAATATCGCTCATGTGGATTCCCGCGCAAACCACGGTTCCGCCTTTGCGCACCTGGCGCAGCGCGGCGGGAACCAGCTCTCCGCTGGGCGCGAAAATCAGCGCGGCATCGAGCGCTTCCGGCGCATCGTCGGTGCAGTTTCCGGCCCACGCCGCGCCAAGCTGGCGGGCAAAAGCCTGGCTCTCTTCATCGCCGGGACGGGTAAAGGCGTAAAACGGCCGTTGTTGCTGCGCCAACACCTGCGCCAGGATATGCGCCGCCGCGCCAAAGCCATAGATGCCGATGCGCCGGGCGTCGCCCGCCATGCGCAGCGCCCGGTAGCCAATCAGCCCGGCGCACAGCAAAGGCGCCAGCTCCGCAGCCGGCGCGGATTCCGGCAGTGGAAAACAGAAGCGCTGGTCGGCCACCGTATATTCCGCATAGCCGCCCTGCCGGGTATACCCGGTGAAACGTGCCGTATCGCAGAGGTTTTCCTGCCCGGACTTGCAATAATCACAGGCACCGCAAGTCCAGCCCAGCCAGGGCACGCCAACGCGCTGGCCCAGCGCAAAACCGGTCACGCCCTCACCCAGCCCGGCAACACGCCCGACAATCTCATGCCCCGGAATGACTGGCTGCAACGGATAGGGCAGCTCGCCATCCACCAGATGCAGATCGGTGCGGCAAACACCGCATGCCTCGACCTGCAACAGGATTTCGCCAGCTCCGGCCACGGGTTGCGCCCATTCGACCAGCCGCAGCGGGATACGGGGCGAATCCAGAATCATGGCGCGCATGGCATCACTCCTTTGCAAATACCTCAGCCACCGGAACCCACTCTACTTTTTATCGCCCGGCCCAGGGCATGACCGGCACGGTCGAAATACTGTTGGCCGGCGCGCCCTCGATAATCTTTCGGCTGATGGCGAGATAAACCAGCGTCTTGTTGGCCTCATCCCACAAACGGGTAACCCGCGTTTCCTTGAACAGGATCGAGGTATCTTCCGAGAACACGACCTCTTCCTTCGGTATTTTGGTCGGCAGCGTAATCGGCCCGGTTTGCCGGCAGGCCAGCGAGAACTGCGACGGGTCTTGCGCCAAGCCGAGCGAACCGGAAACCCCGCCAGTGCGCGCCTGGCTGACATGGCAGGTTACGCCGGGAATTTTCTTGTCGGCAAACGCCTCGACGCAGACCCGGTGATTGGCACCGAGAAGCTTCCAGGCTGTGGTCACGCAGCCTATGGTTTCGGCATAAACAGGATGGCCTGCAAGCAGCAGCATGCCGGCCAAGGAAAGGAAAAAGTGTTTTTTCATGATCTTAAAGGCTCCGGCCCAATCGGTTTCCCTTGATGGATTCAAGGTTGGTCCTGACAGTTTAGCAGCCAGTACCCACCACACGGCCAGAACCTGAAAACAACGAAAACCCGTGCAAAACTTGATTCAAGGTCGCATAACACCATGTGCTACAAGTGGTAATCACGGCCGACCTGTACACACCGCACACCAATCGCTACGCTGTACTTAATGATTTGCAAAGGGAAGCCGCGCGCATGGCCATTCAAACTACGCCAGTCTGGGCAAGCGACGACGCCGAAACGCGCTGCAAGCGCTTGCGCCTGAAACGCATGAAACTGGCCGCGCTGGGCATGTTGCTGCTGGCAGCGGTCATCTACCTGATCAGCACCGCCCTCGCAGCCCGCCACCCCGCCCTGCCCTATCTGGCGGCATTTGCCGAGGCCGCAATGGTCGGGGCATTGGCCGACTGGTTTGCCATCGTCGCCCTGTTTCGCCGCCCGCTGGGGCTGCCGATTCCCCATACCGCCATCATCCCAAAAAACAAAGGCCGCATTGCCGACAACCTGGGCAGTTTCATCCAGGGGCATTTTCTTTCGACCGAGCGGATACTGTGCAAAATCCGCGAATTCAACCCGGCGGCCCGGCTGGTGATCTGGTTGAACAAACCGCAAAGCCAACGCTTCATTGGCAATCTGGCGGTCCGGGCCTTGTCGTATGGCGTGAATACGCTGGACGACCGGCGCGTGCTTGCTTTCTTGCAAAGCAGCATCGTCGCCCAACTGCAACGGCTGGAGATTGCCAAGCTCGGCGGCAACCTGCTGGAAATCCTTACCCAGGACGGCCGCCATCATTTTCTGTTGAACGAGGTGCTGCAGGAAATCGACCGGCAACTGGAGCGCCCGGTGATACAGGAAAAACTGGCCACCATGATTGCCGGCGAATTCGAGATTTTGCGCTACGTGCATCTGGATAAAGCCGCCGGCCGCTTTGCCGCCGAAAAACTGGTGCACGGCATCCAGAAAGAATTGCAGGATATTTACGCCGATCCCGATCACGCCATGCGCCAGCGTTTTGACCGCTACATCATCAGTTTTGTCGACAAATTGAAAACCGATCCGGATTTCCACCGCAAAGGCGAACAGCTGAAACACGATCTGCTGGCCCACCCGGCAGTCGCCGGCTATGTGCATGAACTCTGGCAACAATTTCTGGCCTGGTTGCACACGGATATCCACCGCACCGATTCCACGGTTCGCGCCCAGATCGTTGCGGGCGTGGCATCACTCGGCGCCAGGCTGCAGGCCGATCCCAACATGCAGATCTGGATCAACGAGCAAATCGAGCAATCCGTGCCGCCACTGGTCGAGGAGCACCGCGAACAGATCGGCCAGTTCATCGCGGAGCAGGTAAAGGCATGGGATGACCGCTACATGGCCGACCGGCTGGAGCTTAACCTTGGCACCGATCTGCAATATATCCGCCTGAACGGCACGCTGGTGGGCGGGCTGGTCGGGCTGGTAATTCATGCGGCTACGCAATGGGCCAAACTTTGAAACCTGCTCGCGATTTGTCGTTAAACGCTTGTCATTGCAACGTAACAATGCACTGCTATAGTCAACTCATCCTCTAGGGGATGACTTGAGCAAGGCTGAGTCCGAGATGCCTTGCACCAATTCCCGAAGCCCGCCGTTGCGCGGGCTTTCCCTTTTTCCCCATGCAATGCTGCCACGTCCAGGCGAAGCCAGACCGGTTTTACCGCTTAGACAACATCTATAACGCCCAGGTGGTATGCCCCAGAAAATCCTTCACGATGCCAGCCAAACCGGGCTCGTCCATCTCGGCGAATTCGTAGCGGGCACGCACCACCGGCTTATTGAGCGAAAGCAGCGCGCCCAGATCGATCGGCGTGGCGGCCACGACCAAATCGACCGGCGCGGCATTGATGCTCTGCTGCAAGGCTTCAAGTTGCTCCGGCGAATAACCCAGCGCCGGCAGCACGGCGCCCAGATGCGGATACTGGGCATAAGCGGCGGCGAGCAAAGGCGCGGCAAACGGACGCGGATCAATAATCTGGGCACCCGCCGCCGTGGCCGCAACAAAACCCGCCCCCCACGGCATATCGCCATGCGTGACCGTCGGGCCATCCTCCACCACCAGCACCCGCCGGCCCGATATGGCCATATCGCCATCCAGCCGGACCGGCGAGGCGGCGCGCACAATCGCAGCCTGCGGATTCAGCGCGCGGACTGCGGCGGTTACACGCGCCACATCGTCGACCGTCGCGGCATCGCTCTTGGCAACGACCACCACATCAGCCATGCGCAGCACCGCCTCGCCCGGATGGTAGGCAGACTCGTGCCCGGGCCGTAGCGGATCGACCAGCACGATATGCAGATCGGGCTGTACGAAAGGAAAATCGTTGTTGCCGCCATCCCACAGAATCAGGTCCGCTTCGGCCTGCGCTTGCGCCACGATGCGCGCATAGTCAACACCGGCAAACACCACATTGCCCGCCGCCAGATGCGGTTCGTACTCCTCGCGCTCCTCGATCGTGCAGGCCGCGGCATCCAGATCGGCGCGCGAGGCAAAGCGCTGCACCGCCTGACGCGCCAGATCGCCATACGGCATCGGGTGGCGGATCACCGCGATGCGAAACCCTGCCGCGCGCAGCAACCGGGAAAGATAGCGCGCAGTCTGCGATTTGCCACAGCCGGTGCGCACCGCCGAAACCGCAATAACCGGAACATTGGCCCGGAGCTGGGTACGCTCCGGCCCCAACAGCAGAAAATCCGCCCCCGTCGCCAGCACCTGCGAGGCCAGATGCATGACCGCGGCATGAGGCACATCGCTGTAGGCGAACACCACCTGATCGATGGCATGCTGGCGACAGAGCGCATCCAGATCGGCCTGGTCAAAGATCGGAATGCCCTTGGGATAAAGCGGCCCGGCAAGTTCTGGCGGATAGCGCCGCCCGGCAATGCCGGGAATCTGCGCCGCGGTAAAGGCCACCACCTCGCAACCGGGATCATCGCGGTAGACCAGATTGAAATTGTGAAAATCGCGCCCGCCGGCCCCCAGAATCAAAAGGCGCGTGCGGTTTGGCTGGCGGGTCATGTTTGGCTCCTGCTCGATTTGATGCGAAGGATTTCTAGCGGTTTCGTCGATGGTTAACCGGCGCCACTTTGGCTGGTTACAGTGTTAACACTAGTCGATCGCTCGGCATTCAGCGCAGCCAGCAAGGCGGTGGGGATCAGGAACGGCGGGAAGGCGGCGTGCCGGGTCAATGAAGCGGGTGATTTTTTGTTTGCCTGGATAACTTGAAGTAATTTTTGTGGCAGGATGATACATCCATCAACATGACCTCATCCTACCCCGATCAGGCTTCAGGAAGTGGGGTCGAATAACATAGTTTGCCGCCTACATTCACACCGTTTCGGAGGTTTAGTCCATGGGCTTCTATCTGAGAAAGAGCATCAGCGTTGGACCACTGCGATTCAACCTATCGAAGTCAGGAATCGGCGTCTCGGCGGGGGTAACCGGTCTTCGCTTTGGTGTCGGCCCACGAGGTAACTACGTCCACATGGGCCGAGGCGGCCTGTATTACCGCGCGACGCTTCCTCCGTCGTCTTCGCCTCGTAGCTCGCCAGCCCAGCCGCTAGCTCCTGAAATACCATCGGAAACTCACACTCCGCTTGAAGAGATCGAATCGGCAGATGTTTCTCAAATCGTCGATTCTTCATCCCGTGAGCTTCTAGACGAACTTAACCGAAAGCGAGCCAAGACGCGTTTGTGGCCTATCGTCGCAATTGCCTCTGTTGTGGCTCTTGGTTTTGGCGTCTCTTCAAGTTGGCCCGTCTGGCTACTGGCTATAGTCGCACTCGCGGGCACTGCTGGAACGTATGCAGCCCATACTCGGGATGCATTAGAAAAAACCGTCGTACTGTTCTACGGCTTTGACCCTGACATGGAAGCCGCCTACGCTCAACTTCATACTGCTGCAAGTCACCTGGCCAATTGCGCGGCAGCTTGGCATATCGAAGCGTCTGGGAAAGTTCATGACCGGAAATACCATGCGGGAGCAAGCGATCTTGTCCGTCGAAAAAACACATCTATTTGCAAGGCCGAGCCACCCTTCGTCAAGACGAACATAGAAACCATTGCAATTGGTGTCGGTCGTCAAACGCTGCACTTCTTTCCCGACCGCGTTCTTGTATATGACCAAAACGGTGTGGGCGCTGTCAGCTATCAAGAACTACGCATTGAAGTGGGTACAACTCGATTCATCGAAAGTGAGTCAGTTCCTCGAGATGCCGAAGTCGTTGATCGAACTTGGAAATATGTCAACAAATCAGGTGGCCCGGACAAGCGATTCAAAGACAACAAAGAACTTCCTATTTGCCGATACGAGGAAATCACACTATCGAGCCATTCTGGGCTAAACGAAAGTCTTCAATTGTCCCGGTGTGGCACCGGAAACGGTTTCGCAGAGGCCATTGCTTCGCTGAGCAAGAAGATGCCTAAGGAAGGTGCCAGTATTGTGCAGGCAGCATAACCCTGCGGTCCACCGGACGCTGCGCGATAAAGCCGCGCAGGGCCGTGTAGGTGATTAGCGCAGCGTCCCCCAAGGGGACTTCCTTCGGGGCGTAATCGCACGCATCTTTTGCATACAATCGGGCGAATACGCTTTGCTATTCGCCCCTACGGGCTGTCGGATTGGCATTCTGCGCGGCCAGCGCTGGCCGCCTGAACCGCCCGCAGGAAAAACTTCCAACCTGGCCCGCTCAGCCTTTGGCGCGCTGCAGATACTCGGCGCCTTCGAACAAATCCGGCAGGGCCTTGAGCGTGTGAACAATGCCCATGAAAGTCAGGCCCATGTGACTGTTTATGTCTGCGGCATCCAGGCCGTCCTGCAGGGACGACATCACTTCGTCGGCACTAATCAGGATGAGGATGAGTCCAACGATCAGATTGAGATAGGGACTCCGGGTAAAGCGACTCAGGAATTTCATGGCCAGGCCTCCGGTCGGCGCCGCTCCCGCCCGGGCGGGAGCAACCAGGGTGATGATCGTCAGAAGGGATTGCGGGAGCTCACTGTGCCGCCGCGCACGACATGCACCGAACTGCCGACATGCGCCGGCTTGGTCTTGCGCGTCCACGGCGATTCCCGCAGGGCCAGCTGAAGGTCGGCATAGCCAGCAGCGCGCCGCTCGGCAATCGACGGGCGGGAAAACTCGGCATCCGAATCGGCAATCTGGTCGGCACCGGGATGATAGATAACATGCACGATGTCGAAATGCGCCTCGCCGTTGTGGCTGCCCAGATCCACGTCGTCGGACACCGAACTGACATCGATATCAGCCTTGTCGGCGAAACTGTGCAGCGTCCGCCGGTGGTTATGGCGGCTGGTCAGGGCTTCGATGTGGTGGGCGGTACGGCTGGAATAGAGAATTTGGTTCTGGCGCCATGACACCTGGTCCATGTTCCGGGGGGCTGGGCCATGGGCATCCCACAGGTCGATCATGAAAACCAGAGTGTGGCCCGAGGCATCGTCCTGGTAAATGGCATCGAGCGGCGTGTTGGATACGCATCCGCCATCCCAATAAAGGTCGCCACCAACGCGGGTGGCCGGAAAGCCGGGCGGCAGCGAGCCACTGGCCAGAACATGTTCGGGAGCAATCGCCTGGCGGGTATTGTCGAAGAACTCCATCTCGCCGGTCGTCAGCTTGGTGGCACCCAAGGAAATCCGGGTATCGCCGCCATTGATCCGGTCGAAGCTGGATAGCCGGGCCAAGGTTGCCCGCATCGGCGAGGTGTCGCAAAAGCTCGCGTTCTCCGGCTCCATGTCGCCCAGGAGCAGTGGGCTGGGAAAACGGGGCGTCCAGAAATTGGGTTGCCCGAACATCACCGCCCCCATGAAGCTCAACTTGTTGTAGCTGCGTCGCAAGTCTCCCGACAGAAGGTCGCCGAACATGTCCGGGCGGGAAATCTCGTCCCACAGGGTTTCCATGGCGGTCAGTCGGTCGGCGGCATCGTTGCCGACCAGGATGCAGGCGTTAATGGCGCCGATTGAAATGCCGGCCACCCAGTCAGGCTCCAGCCCTGCTTCATGCAAGGCCTCGTAGGCCCCAATATGATAGGCGCCAAGGGCACCGCCACCCTGCAGGATCAGGGCAACGCGGGGTTTGACTGCTGAACCGGCCGGTTTGGAAGTTCCGGCTTGAGCTTTATCGGAATGCTTGATCTTGGCAACCATGGCTGAACCCTCATTTCATCAATTGGGAGAAAGGGCGAATCTGATGCTGCAACGCAGCATCATGATTATATGTACCAAGTTTTGATGATTGTCACCCCAAATCATATTTGCATGCAGAGCACCTTCATCATCGCCAACAAGTTGCCCAGATGTTGCGCTGTGGAATCCGGGAGCTTCGCTGGTTAATATGCCCCGAATTCCAATCAATGAATTTCATCCCCAATGGAATTCCTTCCGGCTGGCAAGCACTTCACTTTTCTGAGCCCAATACTTTGCAGTCTCGGTCTACTGCGCCGTTGCCTCTAATTCCTTATCGGAAATAGCGCGGCCGATCCTGGCCAGTTGCCCAAGGTTGGAATCAATCTCCATCGATACGATGCTGCTTGTTTTCTGGTCATCGGAAAGTTTGACGCGGTATTTGACCGAGCCAACCAAATTTTTGCCATCAAGACTGAGCTGGGAAGTATCGTCCTTGAAATCATCCTGCAGCGCGGTCGTTACCACCACCGTGCAATTGGTCTGGTTTGTGTCTTTCTCGGTATCCACAGTCGTGATCTCTCCCAACTGCAGCTTGAAATGCCGGCGGGTGGTTTGAAGAAAGCTGTTGGAGACACTGGGGGAATTATCTGCAAACTGGGTTTCAAACTGCTGCCAGATTTTCTCGGGCAAGGTGGCAGAAGCTGATTCGAACGTACAACTTGGCACGGGGCCGCTGTTTGATGAGCATGCTGCCAGCCCGAACAAACCAGCAATCATTGCGATGAAGATGACCGAATTTTTCATATTTCTTTGGACCAAAGCAAGCTTAAAAGTGGATGGTAACCTCCCTTACACCAGTCATAAATGTAATTTATTACAGAATTATTTTATTTAAAAACTACCAACAACAATGTAAGCAACCACCAAAAGCAGCGCAATCCGGAAACTGCGCCACTTGAAGTGTCAAGAATGCGGTGGCAAACAATGGAATCTACTACAACCACTTTCTGCGCCAGAAAATCCAGCCCAGCACCAGACCGATCACCCCCATGCCGCCCAGAACTGCGTAGTAGCCCATGGGCCAGTGCAGCTCCGGCATGAATTCGAAATTCATACCGTAGATGCCGGCGATCAAGCTCAAAGGCATGAACACGGCGGTCAGCGCCGTCAGGCGGCGCATCTGGATATTCATGTGTTGCGATTGGAGGGAAAGGCAGGTTTCCTGCGCTGCAGTCACGATTTCGCGCAGAGCTTCGGCGCTTTCGATCAACTGCACCAGGTGATCGTATACATCGCGCAAGTACAGCAGGGTTTCCCCATCGAAGAATCCAGACTCGTTGCGCAATAGCGTATTGACCACTTCGCGCAACGGCCACAGGCCGCGCTTGAGGTACTGCAGCATGCGCCGGGATTCCTGCACCTGCAAAAAGTGTCCCGACGATGGCGCGCTAACGATTTCATCTTCCAGATTTTCCACCTGCTCGCCGATCTGCTCCAGCACGGTGTAGTAGCGGTCCACCAATTTATCGAGCAGCAGATACACCAGGTAATCGCCGCCCAGCTTGCGCACCTGCGATTCGCTCTTTTTCAGTGCCTCGCGAATGGCGCTAAAAGTGCCGGTGGGTTTTTCCTGAAAGGTCAGCACGAAGCGTGTGCCCAGGATCAGGCTTACCTGCTCGCTGCACAGCGCGCCATCTTCCGCGAAAAAAACCAGCCGGGTGGTGATGAAAACATAACCGGGATAGGCATCGATCTTGGGGCGATGCTCGGTATTGAGGATGTCTTCCATCACCAGCGGATGCAGCCTGAAACGTTCACCCACCACGGTAAGCAGATCCAGATTGCCCAGGCCATGCAGGTTCAGCCAAAGTGTTTCAAAGCGCGGCTGGTATTGCCGACCCAGCTCCGGATCGGTAAAGCGGGTTTCCTGATAATCCCCCGCCTGCGGCCCGTATTCGATCAGCGTGGCATAGGATTCTTCCGCCTCGCGCCGGCCCACATATTTCAGGGTACCCGGCGCCAACCCGGCTTTGGCGGCGGTAGGAAAAGCTTTTAGCTCGCGCGTTGCATTGCTACGGGAGGTATTGCGTCGACGTCTTGCCACGGTCCGGTCTCCTTCTTGAGCGCACGTAAAAATCATGGCCGGGGTTCCAGCCATTGCGCAGGTGTTTCAGCTTGAGGGTACGGTTTATTGAGTTTGCCCAGATTCACCAGCAGCAAGTTCCAGGCAAGCCGGAATATCGGTGTTTCAATGATATAGCAAGAGAGGCCGCGAAATACGCGCGAGATTGTGAAGCGAGGATCAAGCAAAACAGGCAACACCGCGTTGAGAACAAGCGGATGTTGCCTGGTTGAGAATGCGAGAAGAAGGTCCGCGTTACTGCAAATTTATCTGAAAGCTTCCCGGCTGCGCCAGCCGGAGGAATCCTTGCCGCGCATGGCGGCATGCTTGATCCGGGCAGAATCGTTGTTGCGCAGCAAGCGCGCGATAGGCTCTGTTTCGCCAGTTCGTTCCAGGTATGCCTGGGGCGATTCGCCGCCAAGACCGGTGCATCCCGCATCCAGCCAGGCATCGATGGCGGCCTGATCGTTGGCGAATGAATCCTGCACCAGCGTGAAAAACTCGGCCAATTGCTCGACCTGGCTGGGTGCGATGGGTTCCACAACCCGCAGCCACGGCCCCAGCACGTCATCCACGCAGTCCTGGCACAAATCCAGCCGCAGCGATTTTCCTGCACCAAAAACCGAGCCATCACCGCAGGTTTTGTCAATTGACAAACATTCATTGAATTCCGCAGAACTGGCAGGCATCACCGCACCGCACCGATCACAAACCGTTTCAGCAATGGTCAAAACGGAATCAGAAGTCGTATGCAAATTTTTCATGGATTTGATTCACCTGTTAACGAAATTCAACCCAGCCAATATTGTCTTTTAAAGAATATAGACCAGACAATAAAGCAATTTTCATCCCAATTACACCAACACCAAACAACCACAAATAAGACAAGCAAAATCAACAAGATAAATCATCTTTAATTGCCTAATTCCGCCAGTATTCAACAACCCCAAATATGCGTCAAATACATTTAAGTCATGGTGCAATACCTTATCGGCATGGCAAAACCAAGCACAAAAACAGAAAAACAATCCTTCCTCAGGTAAAATAATCCGCGTTAGCCGATGAATCAACATTCCCTGAAGCGGGGATGTTGCCCAAGCCGCCATTCACATCCGCCAATAGGTCGTTTCATACGCCATGGACAAGCCCTCCCCTATCAACCTGCTCCGGATCGTGCTGCCGGAAGACGCCACCGCAGACCAAGTGCCCTGGTACGCGTTCGATGCCAAGCACGTATGTGTGGGCAGTGGCCACAACGTCCTTGATGCCCTGCCGCCGCACCAGCAACTGCAACTGATCCTGCCGGCCGGCGTCGTGGCCGGTCATCTGATCACCACGCTTAAAACTGCCGGCCGCCATCTGGCCGCGATCATTGATCAGGCACTCGAAGACACGCTGCTGGTCAAACGCGAAGAAACCCATGTGGTGATTGCCCGCCAGGAGGCTGAGGGGCGATTGGTGTGGGTCTGCAGCGCGCACTGGTTGAACCGGTGGCTGGCCCGCCTGCACGGCGCGCAGCTGAAACCAGACAGCGCCTTTGCCATATACGACTTGCTCCTCGCAGCCATTCAGCCGGTGACCGCCACCACGCCAACGGGCTGCATCTTCCGCACCCCGAATGGGCAGGTTGGCTACCTGGAGGATGCGTCGCTCGTCGGAGAGCTACTCGGCACCACCGTGGCGTTGAGCGAAGACCTGTTCAGCCAGCCACTGCAGGACGAAGCGGCAAATTTCCTGACCGGCTTATTTGCCCCGCGCTATGCAAACCGGTTGACCCCTGGCCAGTTCCGGCGCAGCGGCGCGCTGGGCTTGGCCTTGGCCTGCGCCCTGCTGCTGGGCGCGATCATTCACTGGCAACAACTGGCCGCGCGCGAAAAAAGCCTGAAGGACGAAATCCGCCAGACCTTTGCGGCGGCCTTTCCCGGCACGCCCATCGTTGACCCGATCATGCAATGGCAAAGCAAGCAGCGCGAGGCTTCGACCGGCGGCGCAGCATCCGATGCACTGGATACACTGAGCCAGTTTGCCAACACACTCGGGGCTGGCATCCTGCCGCGCAGTGCCGAATACCGCGAAGGTGTCATCCGCCTGGTGATCTCGGAAAGCGATGTCGCCAAGCTGCGTCCGAAGCTGGAAGCCGGCAAACGCGAATTCAACCTTTCGCCGGCCGAACCGGGATTTTCCCGGCTGGAAATCCGTACCGGGAGCAAACCATGAAAGCCCGTCTTATCCAGTTCTGGCAGTCCCGCTCGCTGCGGGAACAAAAAATACTGGCGGTCTGGGGTGTGCTGGTCGGCACCGTGTTGTTGGTCTTCGGGCTGATTTTGCCACTGCAGCAACAAATCAGCCGGCTGCAGCGCAGCATTCCGGTACTGGAAGGGCAGCTCTTTGCCATGCGCGCCCAGCCCACTCCCGGCATGCGCCCCAGCCAAGCAGCGAGCGCGCAGGGCGATCTGCGCAGCACCTTGTTTCAACTGCTGAGCACCCGTAAAACCGCTGCCGATCTGCGCTCGCTCTCGGCAGAACGCGTCGAGTTGCGCTTGCCGGAACTGCCGATCAATGAGGCGCTGGCCCTGGCCGATGGCCTGCGCCAGGACGCCGATGCCCGTATCACCACGCTCAGCATCAAGCGCGAATCCGCCAACGGCCCGGCGCGCGTGGTGCTCGAAATGGAGCGCAGCCGATGAGCAAACGCAAATGGCTGGTCGCTGCCGGCATCCTGATCGTCTTCCTCGGCTTTGCGCTGGTCCGCTTCCCGGTGGCACTGGCGGCCGGATTTTTGCCTGCCACGCTCCAACTGACCGGGGGTGAAGGCACTGTTTGGCAGGGCCGCGCCAGCGCGCTGGGCCTGGGCGGCATGGCCGTGCAGCACGATATTGCCTGGCAGCTGCAACCGCAGCGCCTGCTGCGCGGCCAACTGGCCTGGGAGATCAAGGGTAAGTTTGCCGCAGAACAATCCCGTCTGACCCTCGCAGTCTCGCCCAACGCCGTCGAAGTACGCGATATGCAAGTCGCGCTGCCACTGGAACCCTTGCTGGCTCAGGATGCGAAACTCAAACCGCTGCGCCTGGGCGGCATGCTGAAACTGCAGAGCGCGGTTTTCACGCTCCAGCGCCCGTCCGAGCTATCTGCGCGCGTAGAGAATCTGTTTTCCGCACTGGTGCCGGGCATCGGCGCGCTGGGCAATACGCAAATCCAGCTGTCCGTACCCAACTCGCAGGCAGCCTCCTGGGCGGCGCGGCCCGAGGACGGCCCCATGGCGATCAACGGCGAAGGCACGCTGGACCTCAAGCGCGGCAAGGTGGCCGGGAAGCTCACCTTCAAGCCGGATAACAAGCTGGCAGGCAACCTGCGCCCGATCCTTTCCCTGTTGCAACAAGATGCAAACGGTGAATACACCTTGGCCTTACCCTCCAGCTGATCCTGTCACCGTAAAATCAAAACGGGCGTATCCATGCGGATACGCCCGTTTACTTTTGATTGGCCTATTGCCCCTCTTCAATCCTCGCGCGTGACGCGCAATATCTCCTCGACACTCGTCTCGCCCGCCAGCACCCGCGCGAAGCCGTCGGCGCGCAGGCTGACCATGCCCTGCTGCATGGCGTGGGTCCGCATCGCCTGTTCATCACCGCCGGCATGGATCAGGGCGCGTAGGGATTCGTCCACGCTCAAGAGCTCGTAGATGCCGGTGCGGCCGCGGTAACCACTCTGGTTGCAGGCCGGGCAGCCGATGGCGCGGTAGAGCGTGACCGGGCGATCAAGGCCGAGCAATTGTTGCTCGCCCGCGTCGGCGGGATACGCCGAACGGCAGTCCGGGCACAAGCGCCTGGCCAACCGCTGCGCCAGCACGCCGATGGTCGACGAGGCCAGGAGGAACGGTTCGATCCCCATGTCCACCAGCCGCGTCACTGCGCTCGGCGCGTCGTTGGTGTGCAGCGTCGCCAGCACCAGGTGGCCGGTGAGCGAGGCCTGTACCGCGATCTGCGCGGTTTCCAGGTCGCGGATTTCGCCGATCATGATCACGTCCGGGTCCTGGCGCAGGATCGCGCGCAAGGCGCGGGCGAAGGTCATGTCGATGCGCGGGTTCACATGCGTCTGCCCCACTCCGTCCAGGTCGTATTCGATCGGGTCTTCCACGGTCATGATGTTGCTGGTCGTGGCGTCCATCTGCGACAGCGCGGCGTACAGGGTGGTGGTCTTGCCCGAGCCGGTCGGCCCGGTCACGAGCAGGATGCCGTGCGGCTGCGCCAACAGGTGCTGCAGCCGTTGCAAGGTCGCCGGCGGCATGCCGAGTTTGGCGAGGTCCAGGCGGCCGGCCGACTTGTCCAACAGGCGCAGCACCACGCGCTCGCCGTGCCCGGTCGGCAGGGTCGAGGCGCGCACGTCGACCGGGCGTCCGGCAATGCGCAGGGTGATGCGCCCGTCCTGCGGCAGGCGCTTCTCGGCGATGTCGAGCCCAGCCATAACTTTTACCCGCGAGACGATCGCGGCGTGCAGGCCGCGCTTGGGTTCGACGATGTCGCGCAGCTGGCCGTCGATGCGGAAACGCACCGTGGCGCGGCTTTCGAACAGTTCGAAGTGGATGTCGGACGCCCCTTCGCGCAAGGCTTCGGCCAGCAAGGTGTTGATCAGGCGGATGACCGGCGCGTCCTCCTCGGCGTCGAGCAGGTCTTCGACATCGGGCATTTCTTCCAGCAGGCGCGCCAGATCGGCCGATTCCTCGATGTCGCCGACCATGCTCGCGGCGCGCCGGCCCGGGTGGTTGAAGGCATCGGTCAGCCGGGCCTGGAACGCGTCGGCTTCGAGCACCTCGATCTGCAACGGCTGTTGCGCGCTGCGGCGCAGTTCGGCCAGCGCGCCGAGGTTGCCACCACGGCGGAAGCACACCTGCAGCGCTTCGCCGTGCGGGCCGAGGTCGAACAGGCCGTTGTCGCGCGCCCAGGCGTAGGGCACCAGACGCTCGCTCACGGTTGCGCTCCGTTCGTGGTTGGGGTGGCTGGCGCAGTTGAGATTGCCGGTGCACTTTGGGTTGCGCCGGGCGTCGGTGCCGGCATCGCCGGCAACACCACCTTGGGCAGGTCGGGCAACATGAAGTTCTTGCCCGGATCGAACGCACTCTGCTCGGCGCGCAGGTATTGGTAGCGCTCGTTGCTCAGCGCGGTCGTGGCCTGGCTGTCGCGCAGGATCACCGGGCGCAGGAACACCATCAGGTTGACCTTCTCGCGGCTGCGCGACTCATACCGGAACAGCTGGCCAAGCCAGGGAATATCGCCCAGCAGCGGCGTCTTGCTCTGGGTGATAGTGACGTTGTCCTGGATCATGCCGCCCAGCACGATGGTCTGGCCGCTGTCGATCAGCACCTTGGTATCGACCGTACGCACCTTGGTCGCAATCCCGGCGCCATCGGTGCTGACCGTGTTGTCGATGCCCGAGACTTCCTGCGACACCGTCAGCGTGATGGTGCCGCCATCGGAGACTTGCGGCCGGACCTTGAGCTTGATGCCGATGTCCTTGCGCTCGACGGTGGTGAACGGGTTGCTCGAACCACTGCTCGAGGTGGTGTACGAGCCGGTGACGATCGGGATGTTCTGGCCGACGGTGATCTTGGCTTCCTCGTTATCGAGCATCAACAGGTTCGGGGTGGAGAGCACGTTGCCGTCGCCGGACTTCTCGATCGCGGTGGCCAGCGCGCCGAGCGAGGCGGTGCCGTTGGTGGGATCGCCGTTGAACAGGCCCAGGTAGGTGCCGGCCGGCACCGACAGGCTGCCGGACTGGAAACCGGAATACAGCGTGGCGAGGTTGGAGCTGGTCGAGCTGATCGCGGAGAGGATGCCGCCGCCCACCTTGCTGTTGCCGCCGGCGGCAACCCACTGCACGCCGAATTCGCCGGCCTTGGAGACGTTGACCTCGGCGATCAGCGCTTCGACATAGACCTGGGCACGGCGCACGTCGAGGCGGTCGATCACGGCGCGCAGGTTGTTGTAGATGTGGTCCGGCGCGGTGATGATCAGCGAGTTGGTCATGCTGTCGGCCTGCAGCAGCACCGTGGCGCCAGCGACGGTGACGCTGGCGGCGCTGCTCTGGCTGCCGGTGGCGGCGGTCGAGGAAGTGGTGCTCGTGCTGGTACTGGTTGAGGTGCCGCTGACCGGGGTCATGGCCGAGGAACTGCTCGCACCGCCGCTGTCCTGCCCGGTGAGGATGCCCTTGAGCGTGCCGGCGAGCTTGGCGGCTTCGGCATTGCGCAGGTAGATCACGTGGATGCTGCTGCCCGTGGCACCGGGACTGTCGAGCCCGTCCGCCAGCAGGCGGATCTGGCGGGCATGCGCGGCGGCTTCGCTGCGCACCAGCAGCTGGTTGCTGCGCACATCGGCCACGACGATGGTGCGTTTCACGCCTTCGGGTAGCGTGATGGCCGACTGCACGCCCTGCACGAACACTTCCGGCATCATGCGCGCGATGGTCTGGGCAATATCGAGCGCGGAACCATGCTTGATCTGCAGCGTGAAGAAGTCGCTCGACGACGGCTGGTCGATGCTGTCGACCAGGCGGTTGATGCGGGCGATGTTCTCGGCGTAATCGGTCACCACCAGCGTGTTGCCGGCGGTATAGGCATTGATCACGTTGTTGGGCGAGACCAGGGGCTTCAACACCCCGATCAGCTGGCTGGCCGATTCAAACTTGAGCGGGTAGACCTGCGTCAGGATGCGGTCGCCCGCCACCTTGTCCTTGCGCGTGAGCACCGCGCCGCCCTGGGTCTTGGCCTCGGCCTCGGGCACGATCTTGGTCACGCCGGCGCCTTCGACCGCGGCGATGCCCTGCTGGCGCAAGGCGGCGAGCAGGATCGGGTAGACCAGTTCGCGCGACACCGGCTGGTGCGAGACGATATTGATCGTGCCCTTCACCCGCGGGTCGATCACGAAGTTCTTGCCGGTGATCAGCCCGGCCGCCTTGACCGCCGATTCGATGTCCGAGTTGACGAAGTTCAGGGTGACCTTCTCTTCCGCCGCTTGCGCGGAAGGAAACGGCAGGGCCAAAGCCAGGGCAAGCACACAGCAGCGCAGGGTAAAAGTCATGGTTTTATCTTGTAGTGCAGGGTTTGCAGGGTGCCATCACGCAGCACGGAAAGATCGATAGCCGATTGTTGGCTCAGCTGGTTGTAAAGCAGGGAGATATCGGCGAGCTGTTTGATGTCTTTGC
>Ga0316604_10000677_pt1 | contig 37829 bp, 33 predicted proteins | sample OWC_soil_day20_C_FD_207650 | JGI IMG/M metagenome (GOLD analysis project Ga0316604, IMG submission 207650) | Wetland soil microbial communities from Old Woman Creek delta, Ohio, United States - OWC_soil_day20_CT | ecosystem: Environmental > Terrestrial > Soil > Wetlands | place: USA: Ohio... | reverse complement strand
GTGTTGAACAGCAGACCGTTCGACTTGCATGTGTTAGGCACGCCGCCAGCGTTCGTCCTGAGCCAGGATCAAACTCTCCATAAAAGTTTTATTTTATGAAGCCATTTGTTGGCTCTTAAAATTTAAAGAAATTATTTAAAGTGCTCATTGAGCACCGCACATCTGGCTTTTATGATGCATTACTTACATTGTTCAGTTTTCAGGGAACCACATCGTCTGTTTTGTGACGGAAATATATCATAACATTTTATTTTTATTATGTCAACACATTTTCTGTGCCATTTTTTTCCGCCGCTCACAGCGACTTTTATAGGTTATCACGTTATTGCGATTACGTCAAATGTTACTTATTGGTAATTGGATTACTTGGTCCAAAATGTCGTCTCTTCATATGTCCAAACCTGCACCTAGCAGGTGGGCATCCTGAGATGTGTTTTTGTCCTCCACTCTGTGGTGGCTCGACAGCTACACACCATTGAATTCCCTATATAATCAAGTAGGTTGGACATATCTAAGATAACATGCATTCCAGACATCTTGTTGGCTCGGATTTATTACTATATCAGATTGTTTTTATTATGTCAACTAATTGTTTTTCAATAAAAAAGATCAGATTTCTGATCATTTTTTATGTGGTCGGAGCGGCAGGATTCGAACCTGCGACCCCCTGGTCCCAAGCCAGGTACTCTACCAAACTGAGCCACGCCCCGAATATTATATTATAAGATGGCAGGGGCAGAAGGACTTGAACCCTCAACCAACGGTTTTGGAGACCGCTACTCTACCAATTGAGCTATACCCCTAAATGGTGCGGGAGACAGGAATTGAACCTGCACGCCTCGCGGCGCTAGATCCTAAGTCTAGTGCGTCTGCCAGTTCCGCCACTCCCGCGTCCCTGGAATTAATACTATATCAGTTGTTTCGATTATTGTCAACTGGTATATGATAATCAATTTGCTGATTTTGCACAAATAATTGCTGGGCCTGTCTTTCCAATCTCGTCACCATGCGTATAGCCGACAACTGCAAAGTGTTCTGACAAGCGCCGAGCCAGCAATTCATAGTTTGCGTCTTTTGCCCTTATACAGGATGATAAATGTACAACCTCTACCTCTTTTTTCTTCAAGGCCGCGATCTTTTTCTCGATATCGCCCCCGTTATGGGTAAACGCAACCAATTCTACATCGTCCCTGCCTGCGTAGCGGGCAAACGAATCAATCCTTTTTCCAAAGGCGTTCATACAGCCCCCGCCAGTACAATTCATCATAGTTTCCTCACGCACAATAATTGCAATTTTCATGCTGCATCCTCTTCTCTGTTATTTATAGAATTTTAACTTGGTTTCAAATTCTGCACAACTTCATTTTATTGTTGCTAATCATTTTTCATAAAGGTTTTAAATATCGCTCTTTAGCAAGGTTCCGACCTGTAGATGTATAAAAGTTTTTGCTGATAATTGCCGGCAGCTTCTCAGAAAACCTATCCAGTCCGTCTTCTTCGATATTTACCAGCAAATCGGCTTCCCAAATAATTTGAAAATCCAGGCCGTCATTTTTGCTGACGGTATGGTGACCACCTACAATATAGGCCACCCGGTCAATTATCTCTTGCGGTTCACCTCGGCGAAACATAATGGCTCTCACGATCGGCGGCCCCTCGATCTCTTGGTAAGGCCCGGCCGAAGAATTATATTTTTGTTCAGCCACCTTAATCCCCACATCATGCAGCAGCGCCGTAACAGTAACCACATCACAGATCGCATCACCCACTTGCTCACCATCCATAATAATTTCTGCAACAGCCAAAACCTTAAGCGCATGATTTATCCGCCGCTCATCTGAGCCGAAATGATCTCTCAGTTCCAGGATATAGTCTTCTTTATTAACTCTTCTCATCATATCACCACCCTTGGGCTTATAGCATTAGCTTTATTGTCCATTTTATATCTTTGGCAAATAACTGCCGTGATGTATGTCACAACAAGGTAAATTTAGCAGCATATATTCTGCATGTATAAAAACACCACCCTAAAAATTTAGGATGGTGATCTTGTGATTGTTCATCAATGAGTAGGACGTGGTGTTGCAAATATAAGGAAACGCCGGAACTATCCCGTCATATCCTTATATTTTAATTTTTGACTATATCCCTCAGCGCTTATAATTGACCTTTCACTCTTGCAGTTAACCTTTAAAGAGCATAAAGGTTACCACTAAGTTGATTATAAAACTGATTACCATTGGAATCGCAGTCCGCTTAACCACTTCAAAGGGAGATATTTGCGCAATACCGGCAATGGCAACAACGACCCCGGATATAGGCGACATCGTACGTCCTAAACTTGCACATATCTGCATGGGAAGAATAAGGTTAATCGTTTCGAAACCCATCTTCTTAGCAACCTCAGGCGCAAAGGCCGCAAAAGAGAAAAACGCTGCATTGCCTGATCCCATAACGATGGCGCTTCCAGTAATAACAATACACATTATTAATATCGTTATATCCTTACCTAATCCAACCGATACCGCCCAGCTTATAACCGTATCAATTGCGCCTAGAGACATAAGGCCCTTTGCCAAAATCTCACCAGCAATTATCAAAGTAATAACGGTCGCAAATGACACGCCCATACCGTCAAAGAAATTTTGCATACTGGAAAATACCTTTTTAATGCTTTTGTAACGGATTAACTCCAGCAGCATCCCTGCAGTGAAACCGATAAACATAGCGGGGACTATGTCTAATTTTATTCCTCCAATTTTCAGGTAACCAAATACCAAAATCAATGTCAATGGAACGAGGGGAAGGACAGCATAATAGCCTGGCGGAAGAACTTTATCACTACCTTTGACTGTCGCAACCGTCTGAGCATTAGCGAGCAACTCTTCCTCGGTGTCCGCAGCTTTTTTATCGAAGTATTGTTGTACAAAGTAGTGGGTAATAGCGATAGCAATAGTAACAGCTATCGCTACAGGTAATTGATAGTTTACAAAATAGTCTACTACTCCCATCCCGGCTGTCTTGGAGGCTAATACACTATTGGCGGATGCCGGTCCGAGATCGAGACAAGAGTTAGTCGCGATAACCGCTGTAGCGGCTCCCCGGCTTACCCCCAGCCCTACATAAATCGGATACATCGTAACCATCAGAACAAGTCCGAGGCCAGACGCACTTGGAATAGCAAGATGAATAAATTGGCCGATAATAAAACCCAGAGACAATACAAAGTAGGGAGATTTGAAGAAGCTTAACGGCTTGATGCTGTAATGAACCAATATATCACTGGCTCCGATTTTATCCATGTAACGAGCAAACCCGGCGCAAGTCATGATTAGAATACCTAAGTTTGCAGTCCTTGAAGTCAGAAGATTTTCTGTGTATTGGTAAATATCGAACCAGATAAAGCCCGTAGATTGTTTCGCTGGAAGTATTGCACCAAAATTGAATATAATTGAGAAAGCCATCATAAAGAAGCCGCCTGCCAGCAATACCGCCTGTGGTTTATAATCCTTTATTATCAGATATCCAACGATAGCCAGAACGATTAACGCGACAGTCACACCTAACACATTTCCAACTCCTTTTCGTTATTTTTTTGTGATTCCCATGTTGCTAGTATACCGTTATCCTCCCCCCCATCCGCCGCTATATATCTAAACAAAACCTAGTACTGCCTGTCCTTTTACCCACTGTCCAAGCTACTATATTACTGACAATAATTAGTCCCCGGTTTCGTATAGCAAATGGTTCAGAGTGGCAGTCACCGGCTCTTATTTAGTAGTTTTGGCAACATCAAAAGCTCGTTTAATCTTTTGAAGAAGACCCGGGGTATTCACCAATTCATAACAGCATCCGGCAAGAGCTTTAGCCGCTACCAACACTGCTTCATGGGCCGCCTTGCTTTTTGAAGCCAATACCCATTCCACAGTGTGACTTGATGTATCCATCGGGACAAAAGCAACCCTGAGGGCGGCTCCGGGAACTCGGTAAGTAACACAGCTAAAATCGGTCGACCCGGTTAATTTTCTCGGAGGAGTTATATTTGTTGCACCGGCCACCTGGGCGTGGGCCAACAGAACCTCGTTAAGTGCTTCAACGTTTATTTTATTATCATAGGCCTTCACTTCATGGATAGTCAGGGTTGCGCCAGTCATAAGGGCCGCCCCTCGAGCGATGTTTAACACTCTTTCAATAACCGTATCTAAGCGGGGACGATCACTCGCCCGGATGTAAAACTGTGCAACTGCATGCTCCGGCACCATATTGGGAGCTTTGCCGCCATCTGTTATAATTCCATGAAACCGAACATCTGGACTAACATGTTCCCTAAGATACTCAATCCCGTTGAAAGTCAGAAGCACAGCATCCAGTGCGCTGATCCCCTGATCAGGTGCAATAGCAGCATGGGCCGACTTGCCATTGAAAATAAAATCAAAGCAATTTACCGCCAGTGACGATCCATCAACAGTGGTGCGGTCGCTGCCATGCATCATCAATGCAACATCAAGGTCATCAAACACGCCATCTTTTGTCATCGGCACTTTGCCGCTCGTAGTTTCTTCCGCAGGGGTACCATAAACGATGATCGTCGCTGGTGTTTCTCCAAGTCCTTTAGCAAGGGCTAGCGCCGCTCCTGTAATGGCAGCCGCCTGCATATTATGGCCGCATCCATGCCCTAAGTCTTTCAATGCGTCATACTCACACAACAAACCGATTTTTGGTCCTCCGGTTCCAATGCTATAAGTTGCACGAAAAGCTGTCTGCAATCCACTCACTTTCTTATCTACAGTAAACCCGTGTTCAGCGAATGTTTCGGTAAGCAACTTATGAGCTTTAACTTCGTTGTTCCCTAATTCTGGGTTATCGTGAATATAGTCGTTGATCTCGATCATCTTGTCCTGCATACTCTCAACAAGTGCGTAGATTTTCTCCGTGGCTGCATGCAAATTCATACCCAGACACTCTCCTCACTACTTAATTAAATTACCCCACACAAAACAGCACCATAATCTATCAGTTTTACTTTGCAACTCATACGCGAAATTTAGCTGTTGCGGCTAGAAGTTCTTCAGATGCTGCCGCTAATGCCTTGCTTGAGGCTGCAATTTCTTCCATTGCAGCAGTTTGTTCTTGGGTTGTGGCCGATACCGTTTGCGTTTGCGCAACACTTGTTTTGCCGATTTCCTCTATGTTCTGAATAGACGAAACAAGGTTTTCACTGCCGGCCACTATCTTTTCGATTGAATCCGATATACCCCGAATCTGCACGGGAAGTTCAAGTACGGAATCCGCTATGGATGAAAACGTATCACCAGCCACGCCAACTACACTACTGCCGATCATTACACCGTTGCAATTTGCCTTACTAGCGGCACTTGCCTTATCCATATCCTCTTCGTTCTTTCTGATTAGATCGACGATTCGCTGTGCAGCCTTGTTAGATTCCTCCGCCAGCTTTCTTACTTCATCCGCGACAACTGCAAAACCCCTGCCATATTCCCCAGCCCTGGCAGCCTCGATGGCCGCGTTAAGTGCAAGCAGGTTGGTTTGTCCAGCTATAGACGTAATTAGAGTTGTAATTTCACTAATCTCTCGAGAGCCTTTTGCCAATTCGCCGATAGCGTTCTGAACATCGCCAGAACCTTTATTTATAAAATCCATCTGTTTCATGGCTTCAGCGACTGCTTGGTGCCCCTCTTTAGCTGCCTGCGCTGTATTGGTTGCAGTATGAGAAATAAGTTTGCTCGCCTCCGCGATCTGTTTAATACTCGACGACATTTCTTGTACAACGAGAGCGATATTGTTCACGGCTTCGACCTGTTGGGTAGCGCCCTGTGCTATTTCGCCTATCGACCCGGCTACGTGGTTGGCTGCCTTAGCCGACTGGTGCGCTCCCGCTGATAGTTCTTCACTCGAAGCCGCGACAAAATCGGCTTGAGACTGAACTTGGGATATAAGATTACGCAAATTTTGCGCCATCTTTTTAAATGCATTGCCCAACTGGCCAATTTCATCCTCAGAGCAAACACCGATGCTTCTCTCCCTTAGGTCGCCATCCGCCAGCAGGAAAGCCTCATTCCGCATTGTAATTATAGGCTTCGCAAACCGCCCACTCATAATCAATACAATCATAGAAGCAATCAACAGACATCCTAACGATACAACAAGCGTAATTTTACTTAAAACTTCTACCTCCCGTGTTGCTTCTGCCTCAGGCGCACTCACTATTAGCATCCACCGTTGGCCTCCAGGCAGATTAATAGGAGTAAAAACCGCGGTAGATGTTACACCGTCAATAAAGGTGTATTGCCCCTTAACTTGTTGGCCGTTTTCAGCCGCAGTTTTGAATAGATTAGTCAAACGATTATCAAGTTCTATCTTTTTACCCTTGATCTCCGGGGAGATATTCTTTTCAACCAGACTCATTTTGCCTATTAATTCTGGCATTTTCGGATGTGCCAGCACCATTCCGGAATTGTCGGCCAGGTATCCAAAACCAGTGTCTTTGAACTTAACTTCGCTTATTATCGGATTTAGCTGATGCTCAAGGGGAAAGTTGCCGGTTAGCACACCAGTAATAGTACCATTCTCAATAACTGGTACTGCAATGATGACAGCAACTTGACCAGTTAGCTTTGAAAACAAGGGTTCAGATACGTATGGTTGCTTTGAACTAACTACATTCTTGAAGTATTCACGCCCAGCTAGGTTGCTTCCACCGGCAGCGCCGGTAGATCTCACAGCAACGCCATCAAGAGCAATAAAACTAATGGCATCGAATTTATCCAACCGCTTATGGGCGTCAGCCATCGCCTCAACTATTTGTTTTTTGTCGCTGCCGTTGCGAATCTGTGGACGGTTCGCCAAATCCTGAAGCTCAATCACGTGCGAATTAATAGAGGCCTGTACTCTATTGGCGTAATCGGATCCCATTGCCAGTGCCGTCTCATCGACACTTTTCGTTAGTAGTTCCTTGGAAAAATAGTAGTTTAACCCACCAAGAAGCCCCAAGGATGCAATAAATAAAGGTACGATAATCATCAACAAACGAAACTTAATACTGGCAAGCTTCAGTCCCCGTAGCATGTGTGCGTTCCCTCCAAATGTTCTTTATTAGAGACAATTTACGGAATGAATCAATTCTTGGACGAGCCTATATCAATACGGAGATGCATCATTAGTTTGCCAATATCTGTCAAGTTTTCGAACCTGTCCAGTTTGCCTTTAACAACTCCAAGTTCTTCTTCTGAGAAAAACCCGCTACAGCAACTAGTGAACTTTGCTGCGCGATCGGCGTCATCGAAGGGATTATGGATAGTGCCTTTAGCCCATTGAGTGCTGCGCTCTAGGACTCGCCCGTCCTTCAGTCGTATTTTGGCTGTATGTGGCAAACGTTTGGCCGGGTCGGCGCTATCTGAATCACGAGGATGTGCCAAAACCGTCGTCAAAGGCAACAGAGTCTGTACCTTATCCCGTTCTACCCCCGCCTTGGTGAAGTCCGAAATCATTAGGCGCCCATACAGAAGGGCTACCGCCACACAATACTGCATTGAGAAACGAGCCTCCATCTCATTCCGAGGCCGATCAAACGGCAAATTTTTCATGTTATTGTAGCCCACAATCGTTTCAACCGATTCCACGTCTTCAGCGGAAAAGCCGTAATCGTCACGCAGTGCAAGAACACAATCTACAATCCTGTGCGTGGAACCGCAGCACGGATAAAGCTTGACCGCAAGACCCCACTGTTCCAGCGCGAGAGGCTCACCATCCCGCATCCCGGCTGACCAATCGGGTGGGGTATCTCCGGCATACAGATCGCCAAACCCCTTCTCTCCCTCGATTATAGTGTGACTTGCCTCAATACCACCCTGCGCCAGGCGGGCAGCAAGAATACCGGATTTTGCGGCTAGGCCAGGATGCAGCGGTTTAGTCATTGTTCCGAACTGTGCTTTGCTCCCCGCGGACATGCTGCATGCGATACTAATTGCGTTGGCCATGGCGTGCTCATCGAGCTTCAAAAGACGCCCACATGCTGCGGCAGCGGCTATACTTCCAATCGTCGATGTTGGATGCCACCCTTTAGCGCTATGTGCGAGTCCGATACCTAACCCCACGCGAGCCATAACTTCTGTTCCTACAATATAGGCGTCTATCACATCTGAACCGGATGCGCCGATCTCCTCGCCAAGTGCCCAGATCGCCGGTGCGATGGACGCTGTCGCATGTGCTAACCCTGGATGAAAATTATCATCCATTTCCACAGCATGAGACGCGTATCCATTAACTAATCCAGCCCACAACGCCGGGGCTTGCCGGCTACTCCCAATAATCGTTACGGAGCCTTGACCATACGGCGTAGCCACTGCGCGAAGGAGCGCTGTGCCTTTATCGCCTGCGCCGGCAACCATACTGGAAAACCCATCTGTCATCGCGTGACGGGCACGTTCGAAAACCGTATTTCTCCACCCTTGTTTTGACCGGGACGCCCACTCAGCCAAAGCGACTGTAAAACTCGTTTCACTCACCTTGTATCACTCCCCGTTTTCTTATCATCCCTTTGTTTGCCCATCCTGCTCGCGGAATTATAACTGATATTCATATTTTTTTAAAAATAGTTTTTAGATAATAATATCAGTCAAAACACCTTCAACTTCTGTAAATAATATAGTATACTTAAAGATACTAAAGGAAATAGTTGTTTGAAATTAGCTGGCATAATTTTTTTCTATTGGGTGAGGGAGACGATGTCATGAATGTTAAAGACCTAGTTGCCTTAAAATTAGTCTACGAAGAGCGCAGTATTACAAAAGCCTCTGCACGCCTTTATGTCTCGCAGCCTTCGCTCACACACCGTATAAAGAGTTTAGAAGATGAGTTTGGGGTCAAAATATTAGACCGTACTCCAGAAGGATCCTTTTTTACTCCACAAGGCGAGTATATATTGAAATTTGCCGAAGAATTGCTAGCAAAATTTGATGCAACAAAAGAATATGTGCGAAGCATGGAATCCACGGTTCAAGGAACCCTACGGCTCGGAGCTTCGTACACCTTTGCTCAATTCGAGCTAGCGCCATTACTTAGCGACTACAAGAAACGCTATCCAGATGTCGATATCTCCTTAAAAACGGAACTAAGCTCGTTAATACTTCCTTTATTGCAGAAAAACGAGGTTGCAGTTGTAATAACACGCCGCGACCTCGGCTGGCCGGAAAAAAAGCATCTGCTTTGTGAAGAACCGGTTTGTATAGTCTCGACCCAACCGATAAGCGACAACGACGTACCCAATTTTCCCTGGATTACGTATGGAAAAGACCCAATAGTTGAGATGGAAAGAAATAACTGGTGGGATGAGCGTTTTTCCTTCCCACCAAACCGCATACATGTGCATAACATGGAAACATGCCTTCAAATGGTGCTAAATGGACTAGGATGGTCGATACTGCCTGAAATTTCCCTAAGAAAAAACCGGTCATTAATCATACGTCCCGCATTTCGGAAAAACGGCGAAGCTATAGTACGGCAGACCTTTTTACTTTATAAAGACGACGCCCTAGAATGGTCGGCAGTAAAGGCCTTTGTAAACTATGTTTTAGACTTTTATAAAGAAGGTAGCTTCACTAAATAACGAGCGGCCATTTTGAAACTCCACCCCTTAAAATAGACGCAGGAAAAATCCTGTAAAACTACTTTAAGGGGTGTTTTGTATGTCAATAACATGTCTTCTCTTAATAAATTTGCCCAGAGTACGTTAAATGGCCGAAATCAGAAAAACAAAGAAAGAAGGCGCATGGCCCCTTGATCAACTCGAAGCAGGGTTCCAATACGCCCTCAAGACATATCACGACTACCTCAAAAGGTATTATGTCGAGCATTTTAACGGAAGATCTATTTATCTCCTTTGGAAATTATTTTTCATCTGCAACTACAAGGTTACTTAATTCCCCAATTCCTTCAATTTCTATCTTAATTCGGTCGCCCACCTGCATTGGTGAAGTTCCTTGAGGGGATCCAGTAAGTATAACATCACCTGGGCATAGTGTTATTACCCGGCTGACAAACTCGACGATTGTGGGGACGTTATGGATAAACATAGCGGTACTGGAATCTTGCTTTTTCTCCCCATTTAGGTATGAACGAATACGAACACTATTTGGATCAATATCCGTCGAAATACAAGGACCTAGTGGCATAAAAGTATCATACGACTTACTCCGCATCCACTGACTTTCACTTCTTTGAATATCCCGTGCTGTAATATCATTAGCACAGGTATATCCCAAAATATAATCATATGCGTCAGCAGCCGATATATTTTTTGCCTCTTTCTTAATAACAACAGCTAACTCTCCCTCGAATTCGATCTGATTAGTTTCAGAGGGGTACTTAATCATTCCGTCAGGATGATTAAGTGACTTTGATGATTTTAGAAAGATAAGCGGTTTCTCGGGTAACGTAAAACCAACCTCATCGGCATGATCCTTATAATTTAGTCCGACACAGATTACTTGTCCCGGCTCGCATGGAGCTAACAGCTTAGCCTCATCTAAGGCGATTTTCTTATCTGTAATAGAATATTCTGAAGAAAAAATGCTACCCTCTATTATCCTGATATTTTTACCATCAAGAACTCCATACTTTATACCACTCTTAGCTTCAAAACGAACATATTTCATATCAATACCTCCTCATTTTTGTCTGAACGAAGAATTCTCTTATACTGCCTTTTCCCCACCTTCTTTAAGACCAGGCAAAAGAAATTGTTTTCCCGAAATACCCGGCTTGGTCATTTCTTCCGGCGATAAAATGACTTCTAACCGTTCGACTGAAACTAAGTTCTGAGCAAGAATAATCTCCTTTACCGGCATCCCGCTTGTTAAGGACTCGCGTGAGATGGCGCACGCCTTCTCATAACCAATATGAGGCGAGATTGCGGTAATAATGCCAATACTATTGTCAACCATTTCCTGGCACCGCTCTAAATTTGCTTTAATATTGGTAATGCAATTATAATTCAGCGCAAGGATTGCGTTGGTCAGAAATTCAATAGAATTAAACAGATTATAGGCGATTACTGGCTCCATGACATTTAGTTCAAACTGACCGGCTTCAACAGCTAAACTGATGGTTAAATCATTGCCGCAAACCTGGAAAGCCACCTGATTAACTACTTCTGGTATTACCGGATTAATTTTCCCTGGCATAATGGATGAGCCCGGTTGCATAGCCGGAAGCAAAATTTCATTGAAACCGCATTTGGGACCAGATGCCATTAGCCGTAAATCATTAGCTATTTTTGATAATGCCAACGCGCTGACTTTTAGTGCACTGGAAAATTCAGCCAACTCGTCCGTATTCTGCGTTGCATCAACCAGATTTGGCGACGACACAAAAGCCTCTCCTGTCAGTATACCAATTTGCCGGACTACTTCCTGGATATATTCCGGCTCGGCATTCAATCCGGTCCCTACAGCCGTTGCTCCCATATTGATGCAGTACAATTTAGTCATAGCCGCTTTTACTCGTTTGGACGCCCTGTTAACAGCACTTGCATACGCGTTAAATTCTTGGCCCAACGTAATAGGAACTGCATCCTGAAGATGAGTTCGGCCCATTTTTAATACACGGGAAAATTCCTCCGCCTTGCAGGATAAAGCATCTCCTAAAGCAACGATTTCCTTAATTAAGCGATTGGTTTTTCGGATGGTGGCAATACGAATCGCCGTAGGTATAACATCATTAGTAGACTGAGACATATTTACATGGTTATTGGGTGACACAATTTTGTAATTCCCCTTCTTGCCGCCAAGCTTTTCTATTGCGAGATTAGCTATTACCTCGTTGGCATTCATGTTAATAGAAGTCCCGGCCCCGCCCTGTATACTATCAGCAACAAACTGCTCATGCCATTTGCCGTCAATAATCTCTTCAGCCGATTGGACAACTGCCGTACCGACATCGACTGGCAATTGTCCGGTCTTGACATTTGCCTTGGCTGCCGCCTTTTTAATGATAGCTAAGGCAATAATTAAATCCCGGTTTATCTTATGTCCGGTGATCGAAAAATTATGGACGGCTCGTTTTGTTTGAACTCCATAATATGCGTCATCGGGCAATTCCATTTCTCCCAAAAAGTCACGTTCTGTACGCATAAAGCCACACTCCTAAACACAATATTTTTTGCTTTGATAATTGCATAATGTATATTGTATACATTATCTAAGTAAGACATTCCCTTTCCCCCGACATTGAAATTACTTACCCCAAAGCCTCCTATTACTCAGTCTATAATAATTAACGCCATAAGACGAAATATAAAATTTATATCACAGGTCATAATTTTTTTGAAAAACATCCTTCTTAGGCCAAGTTTAGCGAAACAAGCCTTCTCGCCTCACCATCATTTCACTAATTTCAGAGTCAAGTAATGGCCTGATTATAGGGAATGTTGGTTACTTTTCAATGGATCTCCGATCCGTCCATACCGGTTAAGCTACGCTAGCCCGAAATAGGAAAGCGAATAAAAAGATGCCTGAACATATGGGGAAATACAAGGAAAAACGTTCCGGTTTGTTAATCTTGATGATTTTGTGCCATAAGACCATCTTCTTCGGACAATTAAACGAACAATCGATTTTTCGTTCATTTACGATAAAGTGAAAGACTTGAATTCACCTTTTGGCCGACGCTCCGTCAATCCTGTGCTTCTGATCAAGATGCTGATAATCGGATATTGGTATGGGATTGCATCAGAACGCAAATTAGAGCGGGAAGTTAAACTCCAACTTGTTCTGGTGCATCATGCTTAGGCATTAAAGAAAACGCCCTTTACTCAACCTGAGCAAAGAACGTCTTCTTGGAGATTTGGTAATACTTAGGCTAAGTAAACAAAAGTACCAAGTATAGTTTATATCTTAAATTTCATAATTGTTTCGTTAAGTTCGGTTGCCATTTTGGCAAGGGCCTGGCTGGATGAAGCAATTTCTTCCATGGAGGCTGATTGCTCTTCAGTAGCTGCCGATACTGTCTGCGCTTCGGCAACAGCACTTTTACTAACACTATCAATCTTTTGCACGGCACTGACAATTGTGCGGCTAACGCCGGCCATCTGCTCAATGGCTGCCGATATTTCTTTTACCTCTGCCGATACATCACTTACCATAGTTGCAATCTCAGTAAAGGTTTGTCCGGCAATATTGACTGCACTAGTGCCTGCTTGTACCTCCCGGGTGCCTTCATTCATAGCCAGCACAGCTTTATCGGTTTCTCCCTTAATTTCGGTTATAAGAGTCCCAATTTGTTTAGCAGCCTCTTGCGACTGCTCAGCAAGCTTACGCACCTCTTCTGCCACAACAGCAAAGCCTCTTCCCTGCTCGCCAGCTCTTGCCGCCTCAATTGCTGCATTGAGCGCCAAAAGATTGGTCTGTCCGGCAATACCGGAGATGGTATCGATAATTTGCCCGATCTCGTTAGAACGTTCGCCAAGTTTGGCAACAACATCAGCAGAAGTATTTACTGTCTGTTCAATTTGACTCATTTGGTTAATAGCCTGATCTACGGATTTTCGTCCATCCTGCGCTTTGCCTGAAGCTATCGCTGATTGTGAGGATACCTGGTTTGCATTGGCCGCTATTTTTCCAATATTTAAAGACATATCTTCAACTAAAGAACTGGTATTGTTTGCAGCAGCAAGCTGTTGCTCAGCGCCGTTGGCAACGTTTACAATGGAAGAAGCCACTTGATTTGCTGCCTGAGCAGATTGGTCGGCACTTGCGGTAAATTGCTGCGAAGAAGCAGCAATCTGCTCTGCTGACTGCGAAACTTGAGTTATAAGCATTTTAAAATTAGCATTCATATGATTAAATGCAGTTGCCAAGCTACCGATTTCGTCCTTGCGTGCCGCTATATCAGGATTAACGCTGACAGTTAAATTACCGGTTGCCATTTCATTAACTACCTGCTGGGTATGCTGCAAAGGGTTAATAATAGATCGTACTAATAATAACGTAAAACCACAAGCAGCCAGTAGTGAAATCAGCCCGATTATGCCTTGGATTAGCATCGATTTTTTCAGTTCTTCTTCGTATTGATGCTGACGCTTTACAACTTCAGCATCAATCGAGTCATACCACGCCCCTGTCCCAACTGTCCAACGGTAAGGTTCAAAAAATTTAACATAGCCGCGTTTAGGCAAAGAGTCATTCTGTCCTGGCTTGGGGAACCAATAATCACTAAAGCCTCCACCCCCATTTGCCTTGGCAGCATTAAACAAGTCTTGAATAACAAAGTTGCCCTTCGTATCTTTAAAATCCCAGCGCGACTTGCCCTCAAAGTTTTTATTACCTAGTAACACTAAATTAAAACCTTCGTAGGTATCAATCCATAAATAATTGCCATTGTCATATCGAATTTCACGAATAATATCGGTAGCCTTTTTTTTCGCTTCCAGTTCAGTTAAAATCCCTTTTTGCTGATCCTTATATATAGAATCAATTATACTTACTGCACCTTCCACTTGCAGCTTCAGAGTTCGCTCAAACTGTTCCATTAGGGTCTGCCGCATGATAGCCGTGTTCTCTTTTGCATTTAAGTTCATTTGGTACAAATTATATCCGACTAGCACAGCAACGGCAAAAAAACAAATTGAACAAATAGCAACAACTACTTTCGTACGCATGCTCCCCATAAAAACTACCTCCATGATGATTTAAGTTCTGTAAAATCTTCCTTGGTTTTATCTGCTCGCTTTATCACCGCCTCTTGTATTATAGCTTAAATTCTTCTTTACCCTCTTGTCTCTGTCCGTTTTTTAGACCGGCAAAGCAGCATGTTCTAAATTATTCAAAAATGCTACACGCAGAGACAAAATCTGACTTTTATAAATATTTCTACAATTTTCCTGAATTCCCTTGTTTTTCATTGTATTATTATGTATTTTTTAAAATAAAACAGGCATCAGTCAACAACTTGACCAATGCCTTTTTTAAACCTGTTTCTTAGCTCTTTATCTACATTTGATTAGTTAACAGATCCCCAACCTATATATATTTACGCCTGCATTAGTTCAGTTTCGATAACGCACTCATTTTTAATCTTACCAACCAGGAACTGTAAGGCGTCGATAACATGCGGTCTGATATCACCACCGATTAAGACATACATTATGTCATCACCGATGGTAAGCTGGCCTTCATTCAGCCAAACCTTAATATAGAAGATGCCTTCCAGTTTATAGGTCTCAGCAATAGCTGCGTCGACTTTGGCAGCATCATACGAAAATTCCATTCCTTTTACCTGCGAACCGTCATTAAGCCCCTGGCGAACTTGGGCTTTCGGGGTCTGACGAACAACGCCATTATGAACTAAAAACATGCCTTCTTGCAAAGCCGCCGGATGAGCTTTTGCTTCTCTTAGCCACTCATCAATAGATGGTGACGCTTTTTTCGTTTTAGCATTTATCACAAATTCGCACGCTCCTCATATTTGGCTCTCGTTATCTAATCACTTCCATAGACATACTTCCACAGATATATAGCAAATCCTTTATATTAGCTGCTAAATATTCCTTTTGAATATCACTTAAAGCTTTTAGCCCATGGCGTGATCTTCGCCGCCAGCACTAGCGACCAGCCCGACAATTTGCTGCCGCCATAGGGGTTTTGCATATTTCCTCCACGTTTGGCAAAATTAACAAAGAACAATAGGTATTGCCGCAGATAGAGGTGTGAAATGAGCAAGAGTTCTTCTTCCAGGTTATATAAAAAGATGGGGAAAAATATGGTATGTAGACGAACGTACATCTCTAAGCGATTTTTACCAGAGAAAAACTTTGCACTTCCAGCTTTGCTTGCTGAGCTTTTAGCTGCTGCCTACGGCCTAAAAATAGTAATGGAAGAGGTTATTAATCAACTGCGATATAGAGCAGAAAGCTCCACCTCTTCGCGGGTGCGAGAAAAATTATCTGCTATGGTCGAGGAAACCGCCCGGTTATCCTCGGCTATAGTAGCGATTGAACGCAACTGCAGGGCGGTAAAAGACGGATTGCTTGAACTTACACAAGACATATCCAAAAATGAAGCTATGTTGAAAACCGTATTTCGGGGCTGCACCGATGTTGTGTTTCGGCCTATCAAAATTTTGGGGATAAAAAATGCCCTCGTTATTTATGTCGAAGGTCTAATTGATAACGAATTGCTTGATACAGTGATATTAAAGCCGCTCTTGCACGGAAGGTGGCCGGAAAATGCCGGTATGCCAAGCAACATTGTTAACACTATTGCCGAACAAGTTGTTGCCTGTGGGAAAATGCAAATAATGATGTCCATGGAGGGGACGGTAAAAAGTGTCTTAGCTGGACAAGTCGCCATTTTGGTTGATGGCGAAACAAACGCTTTAACAGTATTCCTCAGTGGTGGCGAAAAACGGAGTGTGGACGAACCGATCACCGAGGTGGTAATTAGAGGCCCAAGAGATGGATTTACCGAAAACATCAAAACAAATATCAGCTTGCTACGCAGAAGACTGCGGACTCCTCGGTTAAAAACAACCGCTTATACAATTGGCGAAATATCCCAGACAAAAATAATTATTGCATATATCAAAGGTGTAGCCAGGGAAGACGTCATCAGGGAAGTCAGGAGACGACTGGGGCGGATAAAAATTGACGGTGTACTGGAATCAGGGTATATCGAAGAATTTATCGAAGATGAACCATATTCCCCTTTTCCTATGGTGCAGAACACCGAGCGGCCCGACGTGGTTGCAGCAAACCTGCTTGAAGGCAGAGTAGCCATCTTTACCGACAATACACCTTTTGTTTTATTAGTCCCAGTGGTATTCTACGGCCAGGTTCAAGCAAATGAAGATTATTATTCGCGTTTCTCCATGGCAACCTTTCTGCGCGGCATACGGTTAGTGTTCATGTTCGCGGCACTAGTTCTTCCGTCCATTTATGTTGCGCTCACGACTTTTCATCAGCAGATGATCCCCAATAAATTCCTCATAAGCATCATAGAAACCCGCGAGCCTACCCCCTTTCCGGCTGTTGTAGAAGCGTTATTAATGGAAGGCGCTTTTGAAGCGCTGCGTGAAGCTGGTGTCCGGCTACCAAAACCTGTTGGCCAGGCGGTAAGCATCGTGGGAGCGCTGGTAATCGGCCAGGCAGCAGTGCAGGCCGGAATTGTATCAGCGCCAATGGTAATCGTGGTTTCTGTAACAGGAATTGCCTCTTTTACTATTCCGCGCCATGATTTTTCCTTTGCCATCAGGGTGCTGAGGTTTCCGTTGATGTTGCTGGCAGGCACTTTTGGCTTATTCGGGCTTACGCTCGGAGTATTAGGGGTACATATTCATTTAGTAAGCCTTCGCTCTTTTGGTGTTCCTTATTTTTGGCCTGTCGCTCCCCTCAATATAAGAAGCCTGAAAGATGTGCTGATACGAGCTCCCAGATGGAGTATGAATATGAGGCCGAAGCTTATTACCGGTTATAACAAGCTTCGTGTTCCGACCGGTCAGAAACCGGAACCGGGACAGAAAAGACCATAAGCTGGTGAACAGTAATGAGGAGAAAAAGTAACGTGAGAATATTACAATGGCTATGTATTAGTATCTTTTCCATGTTATTTCTCTCCGGCTGCTGGGATCGCACTGAAGTAAATGACCTTGCAGTAATAACAGCGGCTGCCTATGATAAAACTGCCGAGGGGTTTGAAGGTACGGTGCAGATAATTCTTCCGTCCAGTGGAGCAGCAGACTCAGGCCAGAGCGGCGGTAAAAGTCAGTCTGTAAAAACCTATACTACTGGTATAGCTAGCAACATTAGCCTTAGCTTGGATGAAAGTTATGTAAAACTCCAAAAAAAATTTTCCCGCAAGCTGTTCAGAGGGCACAGAAGAGTTATTATCATAGGAGAGGAAATGAGCAGAAACGGGCTTGAAGAATTAATCGACTATTTAAGCCGCGACCCAAATAGTAGCCTGCATACCCCGATTGTGGTGGCAAAGGGTAGGACTGGTGCTGAATTGTTAAAGACTAGTTATCCGATGGAGCGAGCTTCGGGCGAGGCCATGCGGGAAATGATAAATATTGCCGGTAGAGGGCTAAAAGTTACTAAACTTGATTTTTTAATAAAGGCAGCCAGTGAGGGTGTCCAGCCTATTGCCGCTACAATTGAACCTGTTGACGACAAAGAAGGATTTCGCTTGACTGGAGTGGCTATTTTCAAAAACTTAAAATTGGCTGGCTATCTTAATAATGAAGAAACCGTTGGCTTTCTATGGGCGACAGGAAATTATGAACAAGGTTTTGTTACAATATCAGTTCCTGGCCATGAGGGAGAAATCAGCGTAAATGTTAAAAGTGGAAAAGCCCAGATTACACCGGAGATAAATGATCACAAAGTGACTATTTACGTTGCTTTAAAAGGGGAAGGATCTATTAGCAGCAACAGTACCAAACTGGATTTCACCATACCTGAGAATATTGCACTTGTTGAGCAGGCGGTTGGAAGCGAAATAACAAAACAGGTCCAGCGGACGATTAAGATAGTTCAGCGAGAATCCGGAGCGGATATATTCGGATTTGGCAGCACGATTAACCAGCGAAATCCTAAAGAATGGAAGCATTTGCGGGACGATTGGGATAATATTTTTCCCCAGGCTGAGGTTTCGGTTTCGACTAAATTTAGTATAAGAACGACGAATATGACAGGAACAACTCCTTATTTAAAAGAAAATGAGGTTAAGAAATGATTGTCAATATCACAGGATTTATATTTTTTGCAGGCCTGTTGTCTTATTTTCAAATACGGCAGATCCTTGCCAAAGAGGGTAAGAAAGCGGCAATAGTATACGGCTGCTTAATGGGGCTGGCTTCGTTTATCGGATTGTTGCTCATCGCTGGGGTGGATATTCCCAGCCAAAATATGATTATTACAAGGATTTTTGCACCAATTGGCAAGACTCTCTTGGGAAAATAATTTATAAGGCGGAATATAACATGTTTGGTAGACAAAGGGCAAAAATATCAAATATGGAACTGTGGGCTACCATGTTTATTTATTTATCATCAATTGCCATGACAGCCCCCATGGGTGTTGCGGCTGAGAATAAATCATGGCTTGCTATTGTCATTGGCATAATATTCGGTCTGGCTATAACTGTGATATATGCTCACTTAGCTGACTTAAATCCAGGCAAATCACTGATCGATATAGGCGGACTTTTGTTCGGAAAGTGGTGTGGGAAAACCATCGGTTTGCTCTATGGATGGTTTAGCCTGGAAGTATCCTCCTATATCTTAAAGGATAACTGGCAAATGACTTCGATTGTCGCCCTGCCGCGTACTCCAATCATTGTTATTGCTGCAATGTGTATACTTTTTGTCATCTGGATAACTTATGGAGGTATAGAAACCATTGGCCGGCTTTCAATCATTGTTATTCCCTTGCTGTTGTTCTACTTGCTGCTGGCTTTTATATTTCTAATAAGCGATTATAATTTAAATAATCTTTTGCCAATTACCGAAATTGAATGGAGAAAAGTTTTCTATTCAGCAGTACAATTCAGTATACATCCGCTAAGTAATGCTGTTTTATTTGCGATGGTCTTTCCCAGTTGTAATAAAAGAGGGCAGTCCAAGGCTCCTTCGCTGTATGCTGTTGCAGCAGCAGGTTTGGTGATATTACTCTCTAATATTATGTACTTGCTTGTACTGGGGCCTCTTGCCTCCAAGCTTACTTATCCTGGCTACACCACGTATTCATATATACTGGTAGCTGATTTTATCGAACGGGCTGAGGTCTTGTTTTATACAGTATTTCTTACAATGAATATCATAGGGCTAAGTGTTACTTTTTACGTAGGCGCTGTTTGCCTAGCCGAAGTTTTCGGCATAAATAATTATCGGATATTGTTAATTCCCTTAGGCTTTCTGGTTATTGAATGGTCAACGTTCATCGTTAAAAATCACGCTGAACACATAACTCTTATCATGTTTTCTTGGACATGGTATGCAATGATTTACCAATTAGTTATACCTCTGGCATTATTAATATTTTCATTCTTCCGGCAAAGGGGTTATATGTGTCGAACCTAAGAAACCCTGTTGTCAAATTAAAGCAATCGAAAGAGCCGCTCTTTTTTTCTCTGCCACTAGGCACAAAACACTATGCGTTGCATAGAATGTAATAGATTTTAAAAACAAACGAGAATGATATTCATGAGCATCAATGCGATTGGGTGGTTTGGGGGGTGAACCTATGCTGTCGCCTAGCCTGGAAGATTACTTAGAGGAAATCTACAGATTTTCAGTCAGTCATGATATAGTACGAGTTACCGACATCAGCCAGAAACTAAAAGTTAAGCTGCCTTCGGTAAGTAAAGCAGTGGGAAAACTTCGCGCGGGCGGCTATATTACTTATCAAAAATATGGTGTGATCGGACTGACCGACAAGGGCAGACAGATAGGTGGGTACCTTGTAGAAAGGAATACGCTTTTACAGGAGTTTCTCAGGACAATCTGTGCCGATTGTGATATCGCTGCAGAAGCTGAAGCGATGGAACATTACTTATCAAAATCAACGATTGACTCAATACAACGTTTCACGTTCTTCATGAAAGAGCATCCGGCAAATTACCAGCAGTTTGTTGATTACGTACAAGATAGTAAGAAGAAAAACAAGGAGAAATAAATGAGACTTGATTCAGATTGGGTTTTAACCCCACCTGAATCTTAGTCGAATTATCCAGGGACAAACAGGGGCAGGTAGCCCCTGTTAGCTTTTAAGCAAGACCGAGGATTCTAGCTGTTTGTGCTACGACTAAACAGACAGCAAAAGCGATAATGGTCGGGATGAGGAAAGACAAGAAAGTCCATTTTATGCTTCCTGATTCTTTGTATGCGGAAAGCAGTGTGGTCGCACAAGGCCAGTGCAGCAGGCAAAAGAGCATGGAACAGACGGCAGTAAGCCAGGTCCAGCCGTGGTCAAGTAAGACTTGCCGGAGTTCATCCAAACTATCAAGCTCAATCATTTGACCTGTGGACAGATAACTCATCAACAGGATGGGGACAACAATCTCGTTAGCGGGCAGGCCGAGAATAAACGCTAGGAGAATGAACCCATCCAGTCCGATTGCATAGCTAAGCGGCTGCAGCCAGCCAGCAACATGGGCAAGGATACTCAGGTCTCCTATGTAGACGTTACCAAGTATCCAGGTTATGGCACCGGCGGGAGCTGCCATGATTACAGCTCGTTTTAATACAAAGAGCGTACGGTCAATCAGCGAGCGGTAGATAATCGCGCCAATCTGCGGCAGACGGTAAGGTGGTAGTTCTAAAACCAGCGAAGAGGGTTCACCCCTTAAAATGGTATGAGATAGCAGCCAGGATACTGCGAAGGTAGTAGCGATGCCGAGTAAGACAATGGTAGTAATGACCAGCGAGGCAACAACTGTCTCATACTCAGCAGCGAATGCTCCGCCGACAAAAATGCTAGCTATCGCGATTAGAGTAGGGAAGCGCCCGTTGCAGGGAACAAAGTTGTTAGTCAGGAGGGCGATGAGGCGCTCGCGCGGTGAGTCGATAATCCGGCAAGACACAATACCGGCCGTGTTACAGCCAAACCCCATACACATTGTCAACGCTTGTTTGCCGCAAGCCTTACATCTTTTGAAAAGACTATCCATGTTAAAGGCCACTCGCGGCAAATAACCGAGGTCTTCCAGCAGTGTAAACAGCGGAAAAAAGATGGCCATAGGCGGTAGCATGACCGATACAACCCAGGCCAGAGCCCGGTATAGCCCTAACACGAAAACTCCATGCAGCCAAGCAGGAGCTCCTGCCAGCACAAACCATTCGGTAAGCTGATCTTGAAAGGCAAACAAAACATCGGCGATCATACCGGACGGAATATTCGCTCCCTCGATGGTGATCCAGAAGATGGCGCCTAATAGCGCTAACATAATCGGGTAACCAAACAGGCGAGAGGTGAGAATATCATCCAGCCGGGTATCCCAGGAAGATTCCCCTTGTTCTTTATGAGTAACTACTTTACGCGCAATCTGTTCCGCGTTTGCATAGATGTCAGAAACAATAGTGTCGCTCAGCGTGCTATCTGTGCTGAGGCGAATTTTATCCGCCTCAGCACAGACATTAACTAGTGTTGTCATGGGTTTGACTGTTCCGCTCATAGGGCTGCTACCTCCTGCAATGCTTTTGGACTTAGTTGAAGTTCTAAATGCCGGCTGATACTTTCAATAAAGGCTTTATCTCCATCCAATAAGCGGAGGGCTACCCAACGGGGATTAAGTTTGTGGTCGATAAGACGCTGAATTGTAGGCACAAGCTTCTCGACAGCTTCTTCTACGGCCTGTGAATAGACAAGTTGTCGGGGGATGCTTTTTCGTGCCCCTGTACTGACCTGATAGAGAGTTTCCCGAAGCGTATCTAATCCTTCGCCTTTACGGGCAGCCGTGGGCACGACGGGAACACCGAGTTCCTTTTCCAAGGCCGGGAGATCAATGGCGATATTCTTTTTCCGGGCTTCATCCATGAGATTAACACATACAACAACATTTGGAGTAATTTCCATCACCTGCAGAGCCAGGTTTAAATTGCGTTCCAAACAGGTGGCATCCAGCACTACAAGAGTCGCGTTCGGCTGACCAAAACAGATAAAATCACGCGCCACTTGTTCTTCCACTGTGTGCGCCAGTATTGAATAGGTTCCCGGCAGATCAACCAGCAGGAAAGGCTTCTGCCGATAAGTAAAAGTCCCCTGGGCGTTATCTACCGTCTTGCCCGGCCAGTTGCCAGTATGCTGGCGCAAACCGGTTAAGGCGTTAAAAACGGTGCTTTTGCCAACATTCGGGTTACCGGCCAGAGCGATTACATATTGCCCCAGCGCAGCGGCTATACCAAAATGTTCACGCAGTACTCGGCCACGGTTTTCCTCGTGCATGTCATTCGCCTCCCTATGTCAAAAAGGGTATACTTTAATCAAGTTAGCAGCATCGCTGCGCAGCGCAATCATAGTATTACGCACACGAAACGCAATGGGGTCACCAACCGGACTTTTACGGATACATTCTACTTGTGTTCCTGGTATCATGCCCAAGTCTAGAATTCGCCTTCTAAGTAACCCGTCAAGTTCGACTGACGATATTCTGCCGGCAGTGCCTACTGTAAGGTCTGCTAAAGATAATTTATCAGATGGTTGCATACAATAACCTCCTTGCTATTTGTCGAGATAAGTACTTAGTTTCGACTAACATGAGTGGATAAGAAAAGGTTAGCAGCAGCTAACATCCAGTGTGAAAAAAATGGTTAGCGCCAGCTAACACCTAATTTTTAACCCTCTGCTATAGGATATGGGGAAGCGTAAGAAGTGTTACTGATGGTGAAACTATTTTCTTGATAACCTCGCCCCAGTGCTTAACACCATATTTGCTAAATAAAAAATGCCACCCAAGAATTCTGGGTGGTGTCTAATTAAAATAATGTTATATAATAATACTCCTTGTTTAGCGGAAGATACGAGGTGAAAACATTATACCTAACGCAAAACCCAAAAAGAATAAAAGCACTGCCATCGTAAGTGCTTGGTTAAATTCCATACCGAACACCACCTTTAACAATATTTAAGAGAAAAAAAGCGAGCCTACTCTTAGTTCTTGCATCTTGATACAATTATACTGCTATGAAAGATCAGGGTAGTGTAAAGAAGATTAGACGAAAGATAAAGATTTGGTAAAGAAAGAAAAAGGCGCGTTTTCCGTTATAAAACATTAATTTATGAAGGTAAAGAGAGACTGCTATTCGGAACTTGGAAAGCAGCCTCTCTTTTGTATATCGTATTAAATGCCTATACACTTACTTTCTCAAGTGGTAGGGAATAGTGGCCACAACCACGTCTTCTTTTAAAATAAGAAGGGTACGCAGAATCCAGCCTGTCTGATTATGCAGCAAACGATGCCACCATTTCTTAGTTTCAAATTCAGGTATCAGTACAGTAATAAAGTCTTCAGGCGCTTTATTTTTTAGGAGTTTCTCAATAAAATGAATAACCGGTTGAGTTACGATTCGATAGGGAGAATAGACAGTTATTAATTTTACACCTGGATCCCACATCTTCCACTTTCCCTCTACTTTTCGTCCAATTTCACGATCAGTAGTTACATGGAGGGCAATGACTTCAGTCCCAACGGAATGAGCATATCTCATAGTCCGGACTACCACACTGGTAGGACTTGATACTGGTACTACAATAATATTCTTCCCCTGGGGCCCTTGTTTAAATGATTCCCAATCGTCAATTGATAAGTGTAATTGCTCGGCCATGTCAGTATAGTGACTTTTAATAGATTTAAAAACATAAAGCATTGCTGGTATAAAAAGCAGCACGATCCAGGCACCATAGAAGAACTTAGTTACCGCGATAATCAAAACAACCAGTCCTGTAATAACAGCATCGAACCCATTAACTATAACCACACTGGCCAGTAAATATTAAAAACGATCATCATAATACAAAGTGTTGCAAATATTACTATAAAAACAGCCTGTCTCGTATTGCCGTGTTCGTATATATATTGAGCGTTTTTAAAAGCAACGAATGCTAATAAAATGGTAATATTCAGTGTAATCAATTTAGGAAGCAAGAAACGCCCCCCCTAACAATTACTTTTTAGCTATCATCTATCTTTACGAATAGTCTCTATTGACCCATTAATCGATAGCCTACACCTGATTCTGTAATAATATAACGTGGCTGAGTAGGGTCCATTTCAATTTTGTGCCTTAACTGTCCTATAAAAACCCTTATATAGTGTGTTTCCTCATTATGATCATTACCCCAAACAGCCTTCAGCAACTGCTTTTGCGTCAATACTCTTCCCCGGTGCTGAGCTAATATCTTAAGCAACTCGTATTCAGTAGGAGTCAATTTTACGTCACGCCCTGAAACTGTTACCTTTCGCTGAGCTAGGTCAATAGCCAGTTCACCGCAGTGCAGCACTGGTTCATTATCAGACAATGCAGCTCGACGCAATAAAACACGCATTCGCGCCATAAGTTCTCCTATGCTAAACGGTTTAGTAACATAATCGTCTGCCCCGGAGTCGAGGGCATCAATTTTTTCCTGTTCCTGATCACGAGCCGTTAGCACAATAATAGGGGCTTGCGTCCATTCTCTTAATGCAATGACAACTCTTTTGCCATCCATATCAGGTAGGCCTAGATCCACAATTAACAGATCTGGCTTAAATATGGCTGCTCTGTTAATTCCTTCTGCCCCAGTGGGCGTTTCTGCTATTTCATAACCATGAGCCCCTAATGAAACTTTTAATAACTTCCTAATCTGTGGTTCATCATCAATAATTAATATACGCATACCTTTTTCCATATTACTCCCTTCCCCTGTCGATATAGTTTTTTTGTCCAGTTGCTAACGGCAGTTTAAAACGAATGATTGTTCCTCCATTTGCCCGCTTCTCCGCCCAGATAACTCCGCCATGAGCTTCTATGATTCCTCTACATATTGATAATCCTAATCCAGTGCCACTTACTTGTTTCGGCTGCTGGATACGATAAAACTTATCGAAAACTTTTGCCAAATCTTCGCTCGGAATGCCCACTCCATTATCGAGAACAGACACCAGAATTTGATCGCCCTCCATTTCGGCGGTGATGGAGATTACACTTTTTTTATCTGAGTATTTCATAGCATTATCCACTAGATTAATAACCACAAGTTCAAGTAGTACACAATCAGCCTTTAAAAGCGGAATATCTTCATTTACAGCAATATCTAGCTGATACTGCTGTATGCGTTCCCGTAGCCGCTGAAGTGCTGCCCCAATAATATCCTGAATATCGCACCAGTCAATCTTGAGTTGCATCATGCCACTCTCCAGCCTGGCAGAATCCAGTAGATTGGAGATGACCCGTTCCATCCTTGAGGCTCCCTCCTGAATATTCTCTAACAGTTCACGCCTGGCTTTTTCAGAGTACACCTCTCCATCTTCAACAAGCGATGAAACAGAACCAATGATTAAGGATAGGGGTGTTCGTAATTCGTGTGAAATGGAGTTAAAGAGAGCAGTCCGTAAGCGCTCAGATTCTGCTAAAAGTGTGGTCTCGCGTGCTTGTTCTGCTAACCGCCCCCTTTCAATTGCCAACCCGGCGAGACTTACCCACGCATTAATAAGGCGTTTTTCTTCCGGGGATACCTGTTCGTTAGCCAGGTAAATTCCCATTACCCCAAAAACATTGTCATTAGTTTTCAAAGGAATATACAACAATTTGGCGCTCGGTAGTGTGTCTGTGGATCGCCCAGCAGGCTGTCTGTGCTCATAAGCCCAGGTTGCTACTGCTAATTCTGATGAATCAATAAGCGAAGAAAAATTAGCTGATACCGTGCTATGCTCTGCCCGGACGGTAAGCTTGCCGTTTGTATCAGGTAATAAAGCTATAACTGATTGACCGATGGTATCAGCCGCCTGTTTCACCAGTCCTTGGGTAATGACCGCTATATCAATAATGGCAGCGATATCCCTGCTAAATTCGTAAAGAGCGCGGGTACTACGTTCACGCTGCCTGGCGGCGGCTGCCTCTGCCCGCAGGTAGTCGGTTCTGCCGCCAATAACAAAAGCAACTATAAGAAAAGTGATAAAGCTCCATAAATACCGAATATCTGTAACATTAAACGTAAATATCGGCGGAACGTATAAAAAATCGAAGGCTGCAACACCACAAAGAGCAGTAAAATAAGAAGGCCATCTTCCCCACCAAAACGCACTCATCGTAACTGGAATTTGATACAGAAGTGCAATATTGACTAGCTCCATGTTGTCGCGAAAAATAGTACCAAAAAGTGTTACTAATGCCGTCATTAAGAATCCCATCACATACTGAGACCATATAGGGCGATTTACCCTGGGCATTGTCTTAATGCTCGACGCCTTATCCTGTTCGACCGTTCCTTGAATAACATAAACATTAATACCGGCGCTATTTAGTATCAATTTCTCGACCGTAGAACTTTGCCATAGCTCCCAGAAGCGACTCGGTCTTGGTTTACCAATTACAACAGAGGATACATTATGATTGCGTACTGCTTCCAATATTTCTTGTACAAGATTGTCACCTATAATCGTAATTGTTTTAGCTCCAAGTTCTTCGGCCAAACGCATATTACGCGCAACCCTGTCGCGTTCTTTATCACCCACAGGAAAACGGTGCGTAGGAACTTCGATGTGAGCAGCAATTAATTCCGCATGAAGGCCTCCTGCTAACCTATGCGCTGCTCTGATTAACTGAGCCGAAAAGGGACTTGCGCTTACACAAACCATGACACGTTCAGCAGCAGGCCAAGGCCCCTCGATATGATGTTCCCGCATATATTCATGCAAGTCTTTGTCTACCCGGCTTGCTGTAAACCGCAATGCCAGTTCGCGCAGTGCCCCGATATTACCCGGTCTAAAAAATTTTTTTAAGGCTTGCTCAGCCTGACCAGGAATATATACCTTGCCTTCTTTTAGTCGTTTAATTAATTCATCAGCAGGTATATCAATCAGCTGGATGCGATCTGCATTTTCAAGGAACTGATCAGGCACTGTTTCTTTGACAACCACCCCAGTTATCTTCGCGACTATATCATTTAAACTTTCGATATGCTGAATATTTAATGTGGTGTAAACGTCAATACCGGCTTGAAGCAACTCTTCAACATCCTGAAAACGTCGGACGTGGCGCGCCCCCGGAATATTGGTATGAGCAAGCTCATCAACAAGCACCAGTGAAGGCATGCGTTGCAAAATTGCGTCTATGTCCATCTCATCCATTATTCGCCCACGATATTCTAATTGCTGAGGTGAGACTCGGGGGAGGCCGGTTACTAACCGCTCTGTTTCCTGACGACCATGTGTTTCTACCCAGCCGATTACAACGTCTACCCCTTCTGCTAAACTCTGGTGGGCAGCCTCCAGCATGGTAAATGTTTTACCAACACCAGCGGCCGCTCCCAAAAAGACAGTAAGTTTTCCACGTGCTTCTTTGTTTAGCCGCTCCAGTAAAATATCTGGATTAGGCCGTTGTTCTTGCATTCCAGTCGCCATAATTCACCCCCTGGCAGATTCATTTTACTTAGCTAACGCATCTAAGGCCAAGTTAAGTTTAAGTACATTAACTCTCGGCTCACCAAACAAACCGAGCTGACGCCCTTCGACATTACCATCAACAAGCTTTTTCACTTCCGCTGCTGGCAGCTGGCGAGCTTGGGCGACACGGTCCACCTGCAAATAAGCGTAAACAGGGGAAATATGAGGATCCAAGCCGCTGCCAGAGGCTAATACCGCATCGGCAGGCACCAGGCTATTTGTCTCAAGTCCATTTTCAGTCCGAACAGCTTCCAGGCGTTCTTTCGCAGTATCGATTAGCTTCTGATTGGTCGGTCCCAGGTTAGAACCAGAAGAAGATGAAGCATCATAACCATCCGAACCTGCAGCGGAAGGCCTTCCATGGAAATATTCCGGCTTAGTAAAATTTTGGCCAATTAAAGCAGAGCCAACAGGCTTTCCGTCCACCGTAATGACCGATCCGTTTGCCTGCCCGGAAAAGAGCGCCTGGGCCAGGCCGGTCATGACTAAGGGATATACCAGACCGGTCAGCGCTGTTAATATAACCAGCATTAAAAGTGAGCTTACTATTTGTTTTAGCATTATAGATCAACATCCTTTTAGCTATAATTTTTGTTATACCAACCCTAACACAACAAGAATGATATCAATCAGCTTGATGCCTATAAACGGAACAATGAGACCCCCTACTCCGTAAAGCAAGAGATTGCGAGTCAAAATTTTATCAGCGCCAACTGGTTCATACTTGACTCCTCGCAGTGCAAGGGGAATGAGTGCAACAATAATCAACGCATTGAAGACTACGGCACTTAGAATCGCACTCTCAGGAGTTGCCAGCCGCATAATATTAAAGTTATTCAGCACAGGGTAAGTACCAGCAAACATTGCAGGGATGATGGCAAAATACTTAGCTACATCGTTAGCAATACTGAAAGTCGTTAGTGAGCCGCGTGTCATTAACAGTTGCTTACCGATTTCGACGATCTCAATGAGTTTAGTCGGATTGCTGTCAAGGTCGACCATGTTGCCAGCTTCCTTTGCCGCCTGTGTACCGCTGTTCATCGCTACCCCTACATCAGCCTGCGCCAAAGCCGGGGCATCATTTGTACCATCGCCGGTCATCGCGACCAGCATACCATTGTCTTGATATTCCCGGATAAGCTTTAGTTTTGCTTCCGGGGTGGCTTCCGCCAAAAAATCATCTACTCCGGCTTCTGCTGCAATGGCAGCAGCCGTCAGTGGATTGTCACCGGTAATCATAACCGTCTTAATGCCCATTTGGCGAAGTTCTCTGAATCTCTCTTTGATGCCGCCTTTGACAATATCCTTAAGGTAAATTGTTCCCATCACTTGTCCGTTCTGCACCACAACAAGTGGAGTACCGCCAGCTTTGGCAATGCCTTTGCATGCGTTTCTCACCGCTTCAGGAAATTTTTTGTCCAAAGAATTTACATATCGTTCAATAGCATCTATAGATCCCTTTCTGGTTTCTTGGCCATTAATATTAACACCGCTCATGCGGGTCTGTGCGGTAAAAGGAATAAATTCAGCACCGAGCGCCGTTAAATCCCGTTCACGGATATTATATTTTTCTTTGGCAAGCACCACTACGCTCCGCCCCTCAGGTGTTTCGTCAGCAAGGGATGCAAGCTGGGCCACATCGGCAAGCTGCTCTTCTGAGACTCCGGGAGCGGGGATAAATTCGGTGGCCATCCGGTTACCAAGCGTGATAGTACCTGTTTTATCAAGTAACAGCACGTTAACGTCACCCGCCGCTTCGACAGCACGCCCTGACATGGCCAATACGTTACGTTTCAGCAGCCGATCCATGCCAGCAATGCCGATGGAACTTAGGAGGCCGCCGATGGTCGTGGGGATTAAGCAGACTAGCAGGGAAATAAGTGTGACAACGGAAATAAGTGTTCCCGAGTAGAGGGCATACGGTTCAATAGTCGCAACCACGACTAAGAAGATGATAGTTAAGCCAACAAGTAAAATGGTCAGGGCAATTTCATTCGGTGTCTTTTGCCGTTTAGCCCCTTCTACCAGAGAGATCATCTTATCAAGAAAGGTTTCCCCGGGATTAGCAGTTATTTTGACTTTAATCCAGTCCGAGAGTACCCGGGTTCCTCCGGTTACAGATGAACGGTCACCGCCTGATTCACGGATAACGGGGGCAGACTCTCCTGTCATGGCACTTTCGTCAACAGATGCCATGCCTTCAATAACCTCCCCGTCACCCGGGATAAATTCTCCGGCGCTAACTAACACAACATCACCTTTTCTGAGGTTTGCTGCATCAACCTTTTTCGTGCCGTTACCGTTTACCAGATTGGCCTTTGTTTGCGTGCGGGCATTGCGAAGTGTCTGAGCCTGCGCTTTGCCACGCCCCTCAGCAATTGCTTCGGCAAAATTAGCAAATAATACAGTAAACCACAGCCATAGAGTTATTTGTAGGGAGAACCCCAGACTGCCATTAACTCCGGTCACCGAGTCGCGGATCAGTAAACCCGTGGTAAGAATGGCACCGATAAATACAATAAACATGACCGGATTTCGCATTTGTACTTTCGGATTTATCTTACGGAAGGAATCCCGGATTGCCTCACCGAGGATTTCTTTATTAAAACTACTACGATTACTCATACGCCATTATCTCCTTTAAAATGTTGTACCACTCAGCATTAAAAGTTGTTCCACAACAGGGCCAAGAGACAGCGCCGGTAAGAAGGTCAAGGCTCCGACTATGAGCACTACCCCTGCCAAAAGACAAGCAAACAGCGGACCTGTAGTTGGGAATGTTCCTGGCCCGGGAGGCGATATCTTCTTTTGAGCCAAGCTTCCTGCAATGGCCAGCACCGGGATAATAACGCCAAAGCGGCCGAGCAGCATCGCAGCAGACATCATCAGATTATAGAACAAGGTATTTACCGTTAAACCACCGAAAGCGCTGCCATTATTGCCTGCTCCCGAGGCAAAAGCATACAGTATTTCACTTAAGCCGTGCGGTCCGGGATTGGCAATCGATGAAACGCCCGCCTCGATCACCGAGGCGATTGCCGTAAACGTCAAGATAACAACTGAGGGGATGAGTATCCCGATTGTTGCCATCTTCATCTCCCATGCCTCGACCTTTTTCCCCAGATATTCCGGTGTTCTGCCGACCATCAGGCCGACGATGAACACTGTGAGCAGAACATACAGCATCATGCCGTAAAACCCGGCCCCTACTCCGCCAAATACTACCTCACCTAACATCATTTGCAGCATTTGAACGAGGCCGCCAAGTGGTGTATAACTGTCATGCATAGAATTCACTGCACCACAGGATGCTGCTGTAGTAACAACTGAAAACAGCGATGATCCGCCAATTCCGAAGCGCACTTCTTTACCTTCCATTGCGGTAGGGCCGCTAACACCCTGTGAACCTAACATTGGATTGCCGTATAATTCACTGTAATAGTTAGCGAAAAGCATTGTGGCAAAGAGTATTGTCATCGCCGCTAATACGGCCAATCCCTGCCGCCGGTCACCAACCATATGTCCGAACGCAAACACCAGCGCTGCAGGAATTAAAAATATACTTACTATCTCCAGAAAGTTACTAAGTGGCGTCGGGTTTTCAAATGGATGTGCTGAGTTGGCGTTGAAAAAACCGCCGCCATTGGTTCCTAACATTTTAATGGCTTCCTGAGAAGCAACCGGCCCCATAACAATTTTTTGTTCTGCGCCTTCCAGTGTTTGAATCACCTCATAAGAAGAAAGGTTTTGAATGACACCCTGCTGCACCAAAATTATCGTAAATACGATAGACAAGGGTATTAGAATCCATAGAATGCTTCTTACAAGATCAACCCAAAAATTTCCTATTGTTACTGTCTTTTTACGGGTCAATCCTCTGATCAGAGCTACTGCTACTGCAATGCCGGTAGCTGCCGATAAGAAATTCTGTACTGTCAAAGCTGCCATTTGGGTTAAGTAACTCATGGTACTTTCACCGCCATAAGCCTGCCAGTTGGTGTTCGTCACAAAACTAACTGCAGTATTTAGCGCCAGATCCCAAGGAGTTACCCCCGATAGGCCTTCCGGGTTAAGCATTAGCGCTCCTTGAAGCACTTGGATTAAAAATACGGCAGCCATACCGAAGAGGTTAAACCAAAGCAATGCCCCGGCATACTGACGCCAATTCATTTCTTGGTGTTCACTAACGCTAGAAAGGTGATATATCAATTTCTCAATAGGGTGAAAAATAGGATCAAAGACTGTTTTTTCAAAGTTAAACACTTTTTTCATGTACCGCCCCAGCGGCCAAGCTAACAAAAGCAAGACCATCAGGTATAGACCAAAAAGCAGTAAATCGTTACCCATATTAAAACTCCTCCGGTTTCAGCAACGCATAGATTAAGTAAATTAACAAAAGTACCGCAATAATTCCAGCCAACCATAAGTCAGCCATATCGATCCCTCCTAATAACAAATTGTAGAAAATTAACAAAGTTATTGACCATATCAAATTTATCCATAGCTGTGAGCGGCATAACTTCTGTGTAAAAATTCCATAAAGATTTAAGTGTGTGGTCAAAATAACTAGTTCATCTTGGCTCATGTTACGTTCAATCCGCAAAATAGGAAGATATCGCCGACCACCATGCTCACACCTTCTTTAAACTTAGTTTTGTTACCAAAACCTCAGTTAAATTAACATGCAAACTGTCCCATCCATTGTAAGCAGTCACTATTCCCTTCACTCTAAAATTTGAGTTGTTCCTCATGTCTCTACAATACTACTAAAGTCTGTAAAAATGGGGGTAAAAATTTGCTCATCCACATATAGAATATGTAAAGATTAAGTACACTCCCCTAAATAAAAAAATCGCTAAACTGATGTTTAAGCTAAGAAGATTAATGAATAGCTAACTAGACTTATTTCTTTACCGCCGAGTACAGATTAGAAGTATCTTGGAAACAAATAACATACCTTAAGCAAAAATCCATTCTTGTGGAAATTCGACCGATAGTATGAATTAGATAAAATATAAAATGCCACCCAAAATTAAATTTTGGGTGGCATTCGCTATTAACATCTTACTCCACAGTCACGCTCTTAGCCAAATTTCTCGGCTTATCAACATCGCAGCCGCGGGTAACCGCAGCATAGTAAGCCAGTAACCGATGTACATGCCCGTAAAATCAAAGCTTTACCTGCAATCGAAAGGGAATACAATCTTTGGGATCAATTTTTTCTCTTCCGCCTGTTTTTTTTCTGCTTGTTCTTGCCCCTTTTTATTGTCGTTAAAAGTATCGATCGCATTGTCCACTTTTTTCATTAAATCACGCCATTGCTTTTCTGACATCAAAATACTGCCATCACTGTCGTTTTCCCGCTCTTTATCAATAGCTTCCTTGATTCGTTTTTCCCAATTCACAATCTCTTTTTGGAATGAAGCAACCGTGCTTTCACTACTACTGCGCTTTGTACTGGCTGTGCCAGACGCTGCATAATTTTGATATTGTGTTTCTATTCCATTTATGTTCATAATTTATTCCTCTTAGATAAATAATTTTGTCGGCAGAAAAGACTCCAAAACTCATTTCCATAAAATGTACATTTTTATTATATCATTTTTATCTAATATTACAATAACACTACCTGGCAAGACAGGCTCTGGCTGAAGTTTCTCCATCCTCACATAATTTGCATCTTTAGAATATTATAGTGTAGACGCATTAGGTACATACCAAATACGAAGGAGGGATTTGAATGTTTTTTGGGAGCTTTCGAGAAATTTGGTTTATCGTATTGATTATCAGCCTATGGGTACTCTTATTCCCGGATATTGATACCGATTGCACCTAGTCTTTTTTTAGAAATGTTTGTTAATTGAGACGAAAAGAAATCACTGAGACCATCAACTTATTTGTCTCAAATAAGTTAATGGTCTCACTTGATTTACAAATGCAGGATTATTTCAACCCTACACATGCGATCCTAATGGTCTCTAGAGCAGTATCAAGCTACAAGCGGTATAACAACCAATACCTTAAAACCAGAACCTGTTAGAGCGTCCTGTCAATCCTGTATCAAGATATGAAGCAAGCGAATATTGTATGCAGTCGCACAGTCTGACGTTCCTTTTGTATCCGTAAATTGAAGTTCCTCCAGCCTCACATAATTTTCATCTGTAGAATATTATAGCGTAGGTGCATTAGCTACATACCAAATACGAAGGAGGGATTTGAATGTTTTTTGGGGGCTTTCGAGAACTTTGGTTTATCCTATTGATTATTAGCCTATGGGTACTCTTATTCCCAGATATTGATACCGATTGCACCTAGTCGTTTTTAGGAAATGTTTGTTAATTGAGACGAAAGAAAATCACTGAGACCATCAACTTATTTGTCTCAAATAAGTTGATGGTCTCACTTGATTTATTAATGTAATGGATACCAAGACTCATCTTCGTTTGGAACCGGCTCCGGAATTTCAACTCCCTCTTCCAAGGCAGTTTCAATCCAAGCTTCTTTAGCATCCGCGATCATTTGTAAAACTTCTTCTTTAGTATCTCCTTGAGTTATACAACCAAGTAAATCTGGAATTGCAGCAACAAATCCACCCTCAGCAGTCGGATGTATTTCTATACGAAAAGGCAAAGATACAAAATAAGTTAATCCCTTTTCCTCATTATTGGCCATAGTGTCCCTCCTTTTCTGCACATTGTAAAACCGCTAAAAGGGTCTAACAAAGCAACGTAACAGAACCGTCACTGCTTACATCTCTGTAGGGGGGCAATACAGCGGCTACCAGCAAAATCAAAAAGAGACTCTTTAAACAAGGAGGTTAAAGTCCCTTTTGTTATGCCATATGTGCCGAACTTCTACTGTTTCACCTAAGACTACAAATAAAACTGTGTAATTCTTATGTACCACCAAACGTCGGTACCCTGCCGCCATCAATACAGGAAAACGCGTAACTAATGGACATAGATAAGGATTTGTACCTAAGACAGTAATAATTTTGTTACGGATAGTTTGCGCCAAGTTTTGGGCAGCAGTTGGGTTTTGGCGATTGATGTAGAGAATGATTTCCTTCAGATCTTTGGTGGCTATGGGGGCAATTTTAACTTGATACTTGGTGTTCTCCATTCACTTGCTCCTTAATCGCAGAGTCAATATCGTTCATAACTTGATTAAAATCAAGCATTTCGCCCCTACGACTTTCCCCTTCCGCAGCAATAAGTCTTTTATATAATTCTAATTCAGATTGTAACTCTTCATAGTGCTCATGGCTCATAACAACCAAACGCTCAGCTCCGTTTTTAGTAATGAAAACAGGCAAATTTTGTGATACACAAAGTTCCTCAATCTCGTTCATTCTTTTAGAAAGATCTGTCATGGGACGAATTTTAATCATCAAACCCACCTCTATACAAAGTTTATTCGTTTTAATTATTATACCCCTGCAATCATAAAATTATCAAGCAATTATATGATTATAATCAGATAGCATGTTAAACTGGAAGCCACTAACCCCACTTTAGTTACAGAGTCTTTTTTAACTAGCCGGCCTTTGCCCGCCCTCTTGCTTTCTGAATAACAAAAATTCTTCTAATACCTCCTCCAGCCTCTCAATCGTACCTGTCGTATCTTTTCCCTCGTTATGCAGATGCTCAAGTCCTTCAGACAATTCGCAAACTTCATCATATAACCCAGTTCCTTGTTTCTTGAAATCTGGATCTTCATAAACACTTTTCTTTTTTCGATTATAAGCAAAAAGAACGTCCCCAAGCTTCCTCCGGCTTGCATAATTGCAAATTATACTACATTCTTGACTGCAATCTTCCAAAGTAATATACTAGTTAATTATATACTAGTTAACTATATACCAGTATATAAACTTAAGACTAATGAGGTGACCCATGAATGCAGCTAAGTTAATTCATTTACTTTATCAAACCACGCGCGCTATTTCTCAAGGCGTAAATCATGCGCTTGCCGAGTATGGGCTATATAGCTCTGAATGGTCAATTATTGTAGCCATAAAAGAAACTGGCCCTATTTCTCAGATTGCTTTAGCAAGTTATCTAAATATCGAACCTGCGGCAATCTCAAAAACTGTTGTAAAACTAGAAGAGAAAGGCTTTATTGAAAGGAAATCCGGAGATGATAAACGCGAAAAAAAAGTCTCACTGACTAAGAAAGCATTGAGCCAATATACTATCTGGGAAAAAACCATTAACAATCATAGACAAGCCATTCTGACCGGTTTATCTGATGAAAATCAACACAAATTATACGAAATGCTTGAATCCATGTATTCAAACTCACAAAAATATAAAAACTGATGTAGCTGTTTTACTAGAAAGGAAACTCACATGACAATTACAAGTTCTAAACTATGGACAAGGGATTTTATTTTGTTTACCATTTCTAATACTTTTTTATTTAGCGGTTTTCATATTTTTTTGCCGACCCTCCCGCTTTATGTTTTAGACCAGGGCGGAAATAGCACCGATGTCGGACTATTGTCTGCTATTTTTGTATTCTTCGCTATTCTGGTTCGTTTTTTTACAGACTATGGAATACATAAATGGGGCCAAAAATATTATTTATACATTGGCTGCATCTTATGTTTTGTTGCTGCCATAAGTTATATTTTAGCAACTTCGGTACCGCGCTTGCTTTCCTTACGGGTACTCCATGGGCTGGGCTTTGGTATAGCCACCACTTTGTACGCTACCATCATCACCGACCTGATTCCCAAATCCCGCCGTGGCGAAGGAATCGGCTATTTTGGACTGGGCACAACGCTAGCAATGGCAATTGCTCCCGGCCTTGGCGTATGGATTGTTGATAACTTTTCTTTCAACAGTCTATTTATGGTGGCAACATGCAGTCAAATTCTTGCACTCGGATGCCTGAGCCTTTGTTCCATACCTGATGATCGGAGTGTACATACAAAGCCACAAGAAAAATCTTCAATTTTGGATAAACTGGTTGAAAAAAGCCTGTCCTATCAAGCCTTTCTCTCGTTATTGTTCGGGATATGTATCGGTGGCATTTTAAATTTTATTGCATTACTCGCCAAAGAAGTTCACATTGCCAATTCAGGCGCGTTCTTCCTGATATGCACCGCATGTATCTTTTTATCTCGCTTAGTAACAGGACGCATATTTGATAAAAAAGGACCTGCCTGGGTCATTTTACCTGGAGCAATATTGTTTTTACTGGGGTTTGTGGTTTTGGCACAAAGCAAAACCATAACTTCTTTTTTAATAGCCTCGGCTCTTTACGGATTTGGTTATGGAACCATTTTCCCGGCAGTACAAACCTGGATGTTTAATCTTGTACCACCAGCCAAACGCAGCGCCGCAAGTGCAACCTTTTATAATATGATTGATATCGGCAATGGTGTTGGTTCTGTCGCTTTAGGAATGCTCGCTGGCAAGCTCGGTTATGCTTCGATTTATTGGTGCTCTGCTATCATTATGGGTATTTTTCTTCTAAGCTACATATGGTTTGTAATTCAGGAAAAACAGGATTATGAAGAGGGGGAGATTATTGACACTAAGTGTCAGTGAACCGTAATGCCTTTTGCGGACACCAAGAATGGCTGGTACAATAAAACCAGGAGGTGTCCGACATGAAAGGTCAGCGATTCGATGCAGAGTTCAAAAAAGATATCGTGAAACTCTACCTAAG
>Ga0316604_10000676_pt1 | contig 37937 bp, 44 predicted proteins | sample OWC_soil_day20_C_FD_207650 | JGI IMG/M metagenome (GOLD analysis project Ga0316604, IMG submission 207650) | Wetland soil microbial communities from Old Woman Creek delta, Ohio, United States - OWC_soil_day20_CT | ecosystem: Environmental > Terrestrial > Soil > Wetlands | place: USA: Ohio... | reverse complement strand
GCGCTGGGCCTGCTGCAAGGCCGTGATGTAATCGTGCCGCAGGACGGGCGGGATGGAAACAATGCAGTAACCCTTGTTCACTAAAATGAGGTTCATGACGAGCCGTGCCGTGCGTCCGTTGCCGTCCTGAAAGGGGTGGATATCCACCAAACGGCGGTGGGCGTATGCGGAAAGCTCCACCGGATGCAGCTTGTCCCGTTTGGCGTTAAGCTCATTTGCCAGCGCCGCCATAAGGCCCGGTACTTCCTCTGCGGTGGGCGGCACATACTCCGTGCCGGTGATGAACACCTGTCCGGTGCGGTACTGCCCGGCCTTTTCCGGGTCGATGCCATTGTAGAACAGGTAGTGCAGGCGCTTGATGCCGTCCTCGGAAAAGGTAAAGTTGGCACTCCGGGCAAGCTCCAGCATGAAATCATAGGCCCTCGCGTGGCCGGTGGCCTCGTAGCAATCCTTGATGGGCTTGCCGCCCACGGTGATACTGTCCTCCAGCAGCACTTTCGTTTCCGAGAGGGTCAGGGAGTTTCCTTCAAGGGCGTTGGAGCTGTACGTTACCCCAATTTTATAATATGCATCCAGCTCTTTGATTTCGTCGGCTGAGAGCGGACGATGGTTCCGAATGACCTCGGCATAGCGGCCTATTTTCTTAAAAAGAGCATCATGTTTCGTGCTGCTCACCTTCTTCCTATTACTACATTATTATACCATTTCGGGCGCGTTTGAAGCAATGGAAACGTGTCGAGTGGAAATAGATCTCAAATTGAGACGCGTTTCCGGGAGGGCCAGTTGAGGGCGGGGTAATTTCTTTCATCCTACTAGTTCCTTTCCGTTAAATTACCGTGCGCCGTGTTCTGGCGCGGTACGCTGTTTCGTTTGTTCAGGTGTCTTCTGCGCTGTATCCCGCACGGCCTGAACGCGGCTTTGCACCTTGGGGATATCCCCCTCGATGCGGACGCACAGCTTCAACTCCCGGCGCAGGCTCCGCAGACGTTTGGTGATTCCGGCGATTTCCGCCGCAACATCCTTGTTGCGCCCATACCGCCGCTGCTTATACAGCCCGGCGCGGCGGTCGGTCAGCGCGTCGATTTCGGCTTGCAGGGCGTCGTACTGCATGGAGAGCTGGCCCGCCGTCTCTATGCGGGTTTTCATGAGATAAAGAAACTGCTGCTTGTAGCGGTCAAATTGAATCAGGTCTCGTCGCAGGACCGCAGATGCCCGCGTCTGCGGGCGGCTGATTTGGACAGCGCCCAGCAGATACAGGTACCTGAAATACAGGGCGCGGAAGCCTTTGAGCTTTTGGGGATGGCGAGGCGCGCCACTTCGGACGGTATACCGCTTTCCGGGGAGAATGCACCACGGATACGGCTGCTGCTCGGTTGGCTTTGGGGCCGTGGTCGGCGCTTCACCGGAACGGGCGGAGACCAGCCGGGCCTTGATGTCCTCCGTGGTGTAGCCCTCTCCGAGACTGTCCAGACGGATGCTTTTTTCTCCCCATGAGGGCCGGATGGCGGTGTGCCTGACGTTGGGGCCGGACTTCACGGAATAGCCCAGCCGTTCCAGCCCCTCCAAAAACGATTTATATGTAAGGGTCTGTGCCAGCACCGTGTCGATATCCCGGCGAACCAGCTCCCGCACGGTGGGCTTGCCGGACTTCTCCGCCTGCCACTCGCTGTACTGCTTGCCTTTGCCGCCGGACGGCTCAATGACAGACAGGTCATACTCCCGGCACACGGCGTCGGAGGTGCCGCGAATGCCCACGCCGTCCCCGCCGAAGTAGTCCCGGAAATTGTTGCGGTACATCTTTCCGCTCATAAAGGAAACAGAATTGAAAACGACGTGACAGTGAAGATGGGCCTTGTTCAGATGTGTGGCGACGACAACCTCATATTTGCTGCTCAGCAGCCGTGAAGCGAATTCGACGCCCACGGCATGGGCCTGTTCGGGTGTGACCTCGCCGGGGGCAAAGGACTGGATGATGTGATAGCCCTGTATGCCGGGTTTGAGGTCTTTTCCCCAGCGGCGTTTTGTCTTCGTCATATCGCGGTAAGCGGCTTCCAACTCGCAGTTGATGGCGGTTTCAAAGCAGGTGGTTTCGGTTTTAGCCCGGTTGAGGGCGTAGTCTATGGCTGCGGCCAGAGAGGTTTTTTCTTCGTTCATGGCGTAGCTCAGGCACTTGTCCAGCCGGTTATGAATGACTAAGATTTTTGTGTAGGCCATTCAGAACGCGTCCTTCACCAGCCGCCATGCCTGCCGAATGAGCCGGACGGCTTCGGCCACTTCCTCCGGGGAAATGTCCTTTCTGCCGTTGGCGATATGGGCGATTTGATTGACATTATTGCCGATGGCCGACAGCTCCCGAAGCAGCGCGGGGTAGGTATCCGGCGGACGGGGCCGCAGATTGACGCCCTGAATGAGCGTCCGCACAAAGGGATCGACAGGCAGTCCGGCCAGCTCCGCCTGCTTTTTCAGATGGTCGTGCTCACTGTCCGACAGCCAAATGCTGACATGATGATTGCGCTTGCGCATGGCGGCTTTCCTCCTTTCCGGGTAAAAAATATCGCGTCTCAAAATGAGACGCGTTTCCGGGCGCAGGGGTTTTAGGGGTTCCCCCTAACAAGCGGGCATTTGTGCTACCAAATGCCGTGCTTGCGCGCGCGGACAGCAGCACCGTAGGCTCTGCTGTCCAGGTACGGGGCGGTCGGGAATGCCGTAATAAAAAACGCTGATATTCTATGGTATGATAAAAATATATACGCTGATGAACAGGAATTGTCTTAAAACATTTATTTCTCCAGATCATGGTCGGTATGAGCAGCATGAGCAGTTTCTGCATTAGAAAATAAATTCATTATGAGCATTTATCATATATTCAATGGAGATGATCTGAGTCAGTTCGTCCCCGGTTTCTTTTTTTCCGCCCGTAATCCAGGTCTGGAAAACGCCGATGAAGATACCAACTCTCGTGGCAAAAAAATAGTTATATTGCACGTTCGGAAAATCAATTCGTTCTTTTATATAATCCATTACAATAGGCGCATTTGACATAAAGCTATTGTAAATGATATCAATTCTGCCCTCGTTAATAAGGATATCCAGGATATCGACATGCTCTACCCAAAAACGAAATACAAAGGAAATCAGGAGGTCTTTCTCTTTTAGATCAGGTTCTTGCTCAACAAAATCTGTCAGAACACGGTTAAACAGTTGATTGCACTTCCAATACAGGACGTCAATGATGGTGTCAAAGTTACGGTAGAAGGTGGCGCGGCTGACCGTAGATTCCTTTGTGATATCCGTAACGGTGATTTTATCAAACTCTCTCTTTTTCAATACGCGCTCAAGCCCTTCATATAGCAGCTCGGCAGACTTTACAGATCTTAAATCGTCTTTTATATGAAACATATTGCCTCCTTTTGACCTGTATGTTGTGTGACTATTGACTTGCATTTGTTTTATGTGATACATTTGACTCGCATAAAACAAATGTATCATAACACAATGCGGGAGGAAAATCAAATGAAAGAACAAAGAACCGTAACATACAGCGATGATCCGCTTAAAGCGGCAAAATTGAACGCAAGAAATGCAATTATTAAATCCGGCAGCAAAGAATTCAAGACGCAAGGCTCCGCCAAGTGGACAGATATCACAATGAAAAGCGACGGACACATCCTGGTACAGATCGAGCATGATGACATTAAGGGTGTGACAGGTGAGATGATTAAGTGGTGGTTTGAGAACCTTGCAGGCTATACCACCTGGAATGGCGTGGATTTTAGCGGGCCGGAGGTTGCTTTATACCATTTATGGCATCACAGGGATCATGTCGCCGTAACGCCTCTCAGCAACGCGCCGGATGGAACCATAAATCATGGATTCAGAGAAGGGGCGGACAGCCGGATTGAGGAACGGTTTAATGAAGTCCATCATCATGTCTATGACCACATGCATACGATTACCTTAACTGACCGCGAGTTTACCTTTAACATTATGCAAGGCAATAAGGTGGCTGGTCATATTTCACATATCTATGAGCCGGTGGAAGAGGGCTTATCCTTCTATGCAGAGACGGAAGTAGGTATGTACGGCGGGTTTGCAGCAACATTATTTAATAAGCTGGTGCTTCCGCATATTTATACGACCACGGACGCGGAACACTGGATTTATCACAACATTGAAGAGACGGGACGTACAGAGGATGTCTTGCCAGTCCTTTTTGCAAATAAAGATAAGGTTTATTTTAAGTAAATCAGTGGGAAAGCTATTCCCTTTTACGGATGCAGAGGAGGATAACCGGCATACAGAAGATAACAAAACATTGGCTTTCAATCTGGCTCTATGTCATCACCCTGATTTCAGGAATGATCATTGGACTGGTTGCCGCTAACTGGTCCGACTGGAACCTGCAAACGAAGCTGGTTGCACTTACAGTAGCCATGCTGCCAATCCATGTTTTGGAGGAATGGCGCTTTCCGGGCGGATTCCACTATATGTACAATGTATTTGCGGATTCGAAGAATCCTGACCGCTACCCCATGAATCAGCTCAGCGACATGTGGACGAACTGGATCGGCGTGATCGTTGGCTGTGTGATTCTTATTATTGGAGTGAATCCTATGACCGCTATTATGCAGATGATGCTCGGATTTGGCGAAGTCATGGCACGTACAAAATCAGGGTTTAAAGCCAAAAAGATATATGCAGATCAAGGGAAGAAAACAATCTATAATCCGGGGCTGTTTACGTCGTTGTTTGGATTTCTTACGCTTTGTCTGGGAATTCTCTATACGCTCATTGCAGAAAATAGACCGACCATCCTGCAAATGATCGGAGCTATTATCCTGGGAGGCATTCTCATGGCAGTCGCTTTGCCTAGCGCTGAGAAGCTGTGCAAGAGTAAGATCACGCCTTACGGATATGACTGGGGAGACGGATATTTTGACAGATTTCACTGATTGATTTTATCACATGAGGATTTAATGTGTGCAGGAAGTCAAGCGGATAAGAAAAACCGCAGATGTACTTTATTTTCAGAATAAGGATGACATATCAATTCCAATTTGCGGACATCAAGCGGTCAAATTGCCGATGCTGGGTTGTACTCTCCGCTCTGGCCTTTTCCGCCCTTTCCCAGTAGTGGCCGATGCGGACTGTTGTTCATCCTCATAGTCGCTTATGGGCAAGTTTCTTTTCTATAATGAGTCTCAAACTAGACCTATTTTGATTGCCAAATAGGATGAGGTGTTTGCGCTCCCGGCAGAAATGCCGGCACAAATATAAACAGCGGTCAAACACACCTGTTGCTGTAAATATCACGCAGTCCGCCTCCGACATCAATTATGCCGAGCTTCATTTTACTTTCCCTCCACATCATGTAAAGCAAAGATTCCTCTGAATACTTACAGCATTATGTTGTTCTGTGCAATGACTGCGAGCTGCTCCTGGGTGATTTCAACGATTTCATCTGGGGTTTCCTTTCTTCCGTTTTTGAGCCACGCCGTCAGAATGCTGATGGTAAAGCCCGTTCGAATCGCCATGAAATAGTTCCCATGCACTGCCGAAAGACCGGGAATATCTCCGTACCTCTTGTGCAAAATTTCTGCGTTCTCCATATGGCAAGCGTAGATGATGTCATGACGGTTGATTCGGATCAAGAGTTCCAGAATATCGCTGTGATTCATCCAATAACGAAAATAGTGACGGGCAAGCTCGATTTCTCCGGGAAAAATCTCCGCGGTAAAACCGCCGAGCACCTCATGAAAGCAGGTATCGCATTTCCAATAAAGTACATCAGAAATATTGTCAAAGCTGCGATAGAAAGTAGTTCTCGCAACGGAAGAAGCCTTTTGCAGATCACTTATCGTGATCTCGTCGAAGGGCTTCTTTTGCATACAGTCAAGGAGCCCATGATAAATTAAATCCGCCGACTGTTTCGTGCGTTTGTCATTGCTGATATGATACATGACCATCGCCTCCCATTTCCGATACAACTTCAGCTGTATATGTAGTGTTTTTTACGACACTATTGTATCACAAAACGAGTAATGATACAATGGCGTCGTAAAAGCAAGCAACGAATTCGCTTTGCGATTAGACTGTGGGGGTGTGATATGGATTATATAAAATACCTGAACATGGAAAACGCTGAAATACCACCAGATATAGTAACGGCTTTAGCGGCACCCGGAGCCAATACGCCGCTTGTGTTTGAAGAAAAGAATAAACTGCTTTCAGTTCCGGAACTTCAAAAAGAAACCGGATTTGTAAAAATGGAAAACGGAAATTATCTGATCTCCATGTGCGTGGAGATGCCGGGAGTGACCGCAGACATGGCGAACTGGTGGTTCTGGTGGCATCCGCTTGAAGCTGATCGTTATAAACTGTGGTATCCGGGCGAGCATTTTGATATCAGCTACGCAAAAAAGGACGCACCCTATTTCCAGCAAAAGAAGATGCCGGAGTTTCGCCAAAACACGCAGTATCCGGTAGAGCGCATCGGAGGCTTAAAAATGCCCCTATCCATTTCCTTTGTTACGCCGGAGGAATTTGGATATGACAAAACGCTTATGGAAGAAAATAATGTTGCTACTATTATCTGTGGTCATGTCGGCGCGTTGAAGGGACGCATTCAACATACGGAGATGTCGCATATTTTCTTTCAAAGAGAAGATGGATTGTTTATGGTCAGCCGTTTCTGGATGGGGAAAAGGGCAAAGAACCCGCTTGTACGTAAGGCAATGCTGACTGATGCCTCGGCAAAAGGAATGGCGGAGCACTGCTATGTGGAATATACGAACTTTGCACGAAAAGTGCCGGGGCTATACAAAGAATATTTGAAGGAGGTAGCGAGATGAGTGAATCTGCTGCCTGGTTTATTGCAAGAGGATGGCTGTACGCGATGATTGCTATCGGCGTATTGATGACGGTTCTACTGGTAAAGAACTGGAAGAAGTGGGATTGGCTGAACCGTCTCGGGACGATAGCGGTCATCGTACTGGTGTTTCATGTGTGGGAGGAATGGGTCATTCCGGGTGGCTTTCATTGGATCTATAATCTCGGCTCGGCATTTCCAGACCGCTATCCCATGAGTCAGCTGACCGATATGATAACAAATTTCGGCGGCGCGATCCTCGGTGTGGTGGTGCTGCTGGTTTGGGGCTTCCGCACGGAATCCGGCATTGCCATCGGCGCATTCAGCCTGTTTGAATTCATCGTTCACATGTTTTTAGCGAATAAATCCATAACCGAATTTGCCTCCGCAGGACAGACGGCCTTTTACGCGCCGGGGCTTGTCACCGCCAGCCTCGGATTTTTACCGGTGGCTATCGGCTATCTGGTTTATTTCATCAAGCACAAGCCGAGACCAAAGCTGCGTCAATGGATCGGCGGAGTCGCGGCGTTGGTGGGACTCAGTTTGCTTTTCGTACAGCTGCCCGAGGCGATATTGAAGGATGAGAATTCCCCCTATGTGTTTGAAGACCATGGGTACTATGAACAATTTATTGGCGATGGCAACGCAGAATGAAATATAGATAGCAAATAAGAAGGGATATGGATAATGAGCATGTCAGAAGATGAATCCATGAAAATATTCAGTTCTGCGCCCGTGCCGCAGGCTGTCCTGAAAAATGCATTACCGGCAATGGCAGCAATGCTGTTATCGCTTATTTACAATCTGGCGGATATGTTTTTTATAGGACAGACGAACGACGCATTACAGGTAGCGGCAGTGTCGCTGGCAACACCGGTATTCCTGATTTTCATGTCTATGGGAACACTGTTCGGAATTGGCGGTACTTCTGTTATATCCAGAGCAATGGGAGAAGGGCGAAAAGAATATGCACGTAAAGTTTCCGCATTCTGTATGTGGAGCTGTGTTGTGGTTGGTATAGCTTTATCACTGCTATTCTGGTTTTTTATGGATGAAATTCTCCTGCTGGTTGGAGCGAGCGCAGATACCTGGGATTTTACAAAAACCTATTTAAATATTGTGGCTTTGTGCGGACCTTTTGTATTAATCAGCAACTGCTTTTCCAATATATTGCGCACGGAAGGGCAGTCAACCAAAGCTGTGATTGGTATGGTAATTGGGAATATCATCAACATTGTTCTTTGTCCAACGTTGATTCTTGGATTTGGCTTGAACATCGCGGGCGCAGCCGTTGCGGCTGTTGTGGGAAATGTCGTGGGCGGAACTTACTACATCTTTTATTTTCTGCGGAATCAATCCATGCTAAGTGTCAGTATCAGGGATTTTACACTAAAGGATAAAGTATGCAGCAGCGTATTAGCGATCGGAATTCCCGCATCCCTTGGTTCTTTGCTTATGAGTTTTTCCCAGATTATTTTGAACAGCCTCATGTCAGGCTACGGGGATATGGCGGTTGCAGGAATCGGAGTGGCGTCAAAGATTACCATGATTACCGGAATGATCTGTATCGGTCTCGGGCAGGGAGTGCAACCGCTGCTTGGCTACTGTGTCGGTGCAAAAATGTGGGAAAGGTATGATAAGGTACTTAAATTTTCAGTTGGCTTTGCCCTGGTGTTGAGCATTGCGATAACCGGACTCTGTTATCTGTTTACCGGTCAGATTGTTCGCTGGTTTTTAAGTGACATAAGCGCCTTTGATTATGGGCTGCAGTTTGCAAGGATTTTGTTATCCACAAGCTTTCTGTTTGAGGTTTTTTACGTGTTGACAAATGCCTTACAGGCGATGGGCGCATCCTTGTCCTCTCTTATTACGAACCTGAGCAGGCAGGGACTGATCTATATTCCAGCATTGTTTGGATTAAGAGCGGTATTGGGTGTGACCGGACTTGTGTGGGCCCAGCCGGTGGCTGATGTATTGTCAATTATTCTGGCAGCTATTTTGTATATTGTAACAAGCCGGAAAATGAGATGTCAGGAATCATGAAATTAGGAGAAATTAAATCAGATTATATGTTTGCACAGAAATGCGGCATATGGAAAGTGGAGGTTTATTTATGATGAGTAAAAAAGAAAACGTTCCTGAGATGGGACAGAGCAAAAGGATGGTATGCAACGGAGAAGAATATGACGTGCTTTTTCGTCCATTTGCAAAGCTTGAAGTTACAGATGAGATGCTTCAAAACCTGACGCCGGATATGCTGAAGTCCTTACCGGCAGACTTGCTTTCCGCTCTTTCTCCTGAGATGATGGCAAAGCTTCCTCCCGCATTTTTTGAGAATATCACACCGGAGTTCATAGAAAGTCTCCCAATGGAAATGCTGGAAAATGTATCGCCTGATTTCATGAAGCAGCTGCCGCCGGAATTGGCTAAGAAGCTGTCGTCCCCTGCAATGATGATCAAAATGGCGCCGAAGCTGATGAAGAAAAAAGGCAAAGCCTCTTCCACGCCCCAGATGGAGACATATGAAGAAAATGAAATTATAGTGGAAAAGGATGTCCCGGTCACCTTGCGTGACGGAGCGGTCATGTATACGGATATTTACAGGCCAAAGGGTGCGGAGCGGGTTCCGTGTATTGTGGCATGGAGCCCTTATGGGAAAAAGAGCTTGTTTAAGGTGCCGGGCGTAGATCCGGATGCGTTATCGGACTATGTGAAAGCGGAAGGCCCGGATCCGTTCTATTGGGCCAAAATGGGATATGCACTCGCAAATCCCGATCCGAGGGGAACGGGACAGAGCGATGGAGATATGCTGATTTTTGGCGATTCAGAATCAAAAGATGGATACGACTTTATCGAATGGCTCGCGGTTCAGAAGTGGTGCAGCGGCAGGATTGGAATGTTTGGGAATTCTTATCTTGCGATGGCTCAATGGTATATTGCAGCGGAACAGCCGCCGCACCTTGCTGCCATTGCGCCTTGGGAAGGCTCGTCGGATATTTACCGTGAACTAATATTTGACGGTGGAATTCCGAGCAACGGTTTTTTGCAGGACGCGTTTGGGATGCTGCGGGGCAAGAATTTGTGCGAGGATATTATTACGATGCCGGAAGTCCTGCCCGATATCGATAATCCGTATTGGCAGAGCAAAATTGCAAAGGCGGAAAAAATTATCATACCAACCTATGTAACCGGCGGGTACAGTCATTTTCATATCATGGGTTCTTATAAAGCCTATAAAAAAGTGGCGACCGATAAAAAATGGTTCCGTCTGCACAGGGAATTTGAATGGCCGGATCAGTACCATTATCAACAGCTGGAGGATGCAAAGCGATTTTTTGACCGATATCTGAAGAATATCTATAACGGCTGGGAGTCTACGCCAAAGGTACAATTGGATGTGATGGACGCTTACGACTATGACTATCAGATACGCCGGCCGGAAACCGAGTTCCCGTTGGCAAGAACAGCGTATCAGAAGCTCTATCTCAATGTGGGAGACAGCTCGCTTCAAAAGGCTCCGGTAGAAAACGCGGTCAAAATCAGTTATGAGGCGAAGCAGGGCTGCACTACCTTCGATTATCAGTTTACGGAGGATACGGAGCTGACCGGTTTTATGAAGCTGGTATGCTTTGTGGAGGCGGATGGAAATGACGAGATGGACTTGTTCCTGACAGTCCAAAAGCTGGATGCGGACAAAAATGAAATTCCGACTTTAGTCATGGGACAGCCTCATCCGGGGGCCTGGAGCAAGATGCGTGTGTCCAGACGGAAATTATCGAAGGAGCTGTCTACGGATGATCTGCCGGTACAGGCTTTTGATGAAACGCAGAAGCTTTCGGCAGGAGAAATTGTATCCTTTGAAGCACCCTTCTTTCCCTTCAGCAAAATCTGGCACAAAGGGCAATATTTAAGGCTGGTTATTTCAGGGCATTATGAGCGTGATCCCAGATGGTTTGAACCGCTGTCATGGGCTACAGATAATGAAGGGGCGCATGTCATTCATACAGGCGGCGCTTATGAATCCTATTTACAGCTTCCGGTCATTCCCCCAAAATATCAAGCCGGTGACTATGTGTATCGGTAATGGTTCAGGAGCATATACACAGTGCGTCGGTCAATAAAGAACAGAAAGAGGTGTTTCTGATGAATAAGGAATTTCATACAAAAAAGAGTATGATTTTGCACGATGTAAACGGAAATGAACTATGTGTTCCGGTGCGGCCCGGACTGCCTATCACGGCTTCCACGGCTCGCTATCCGGGCTTTAAGCAGGAGACGCTGGTTCTCAAAAAGGGCAGCCTCCGGATGAAGGGTGCCATGCCGCTTCCCTGTGACATTCTGCTTGAGCGCGACGTTCCCATAACGCTGCGTGACGGCGTTACGATTTACACGGACGTTTTCCGCCCGGTTGATGACAAACCACACCCCGCGATTCTGGCATTGAGCCCCTATGGTAAGGAAATCGGAAGCCAGTGGCTTGACGACGTGCCCATGCGGGCGGGCGTCCCAAAGACAGCGACATCTGGACTGCAAAAATTTGAAGGGCCGGACCCGGCCTATTGGGTGAACCATGGCTATGCCATTATTAATCCCGATGTGCGCGGCGCTTACAGTTCAGAGGGTGTTGTCCTTTTCTTCGGCAGCGACTATGGGCGTGACGGACGGGATATGGTGGAATGGACGGCACAGCAAGGCTGGAGCAATGGCAAAGTGGGCATGAGCGGCAATTCATGGCTTGCCATTTCCCAATGGTTTACGGCGGCACAGCAGCCGGAGCATCTCGCGGCCATCGCACCGTGGGAAGGGCTTAACGACTGCTACCGCGAGGTTGCGACGCGGGGCGGCGTGATGATGCCGGAATTCATCACGTTCCTTACAGAATCTTTCGCTTCCACTGAAAGCGGTGGTGTGGAAGACACTATGACCATCTTGCGTGAAAATCCCACCATGAATGACTACTGGCACGACAAGATCGCTGATCTTGAATCAATTACCACGCCTGCCTACATTGTGGCCAGCTATACAAACCCTATCCACACAAACGGCAGTATTGAGGGATACCGGCGGATTTCATCCAAAGAAAAGTGGCTGCGTATCCACAATACAGCGGAGTGGGATGATTATTACAATTCTGCCCATGTTGAGGACTTGCGAAGATTTTTTGACCATTATTTGAAGGGTATAGACAACGGCTGGGAAACAACGTCAAAGGTGCGCCTTTCCGTTTTGAATCCAGGCGGGCAAGACATCATCGACCGCGAGGAAGAAGATTTTCCTCTGAAGCGCACACAGTATAAAAAGCTGTTTCTGAATGCAGCCGACGAAAGCCTGAACGAGGAAATGGTGAAAGCCGAAAGCAGCGGCAGCTACGATTCTGATGCTTCAAAAGGTTGCGCTACATTCCGCATGAAGATGAACGAGGACACGGAGCTTACGGGCTATATGAAGCTGCGGTTGTGGGTACAAGCCCCCGATCACGACGACATGGATATCGAGGTGAAAATCGAGAAGCTGAACCGATTCGGGAAGAAATTCCTGGTTCATCCTATGAGGGCGGTTTCCGCAAAGGGGTATGTGCGCGTTTCACTCCGGGAATTGGATCCAGAGCGAAGCACGGAGCAGCAGCCCTATCAGACCATGGCAAATGAGCAGAAGCTGGGGAAAGGCGAGATTGTACGGGTGGATATTTCCATCTGGCCTACGGGATTGCTGTTTAAAAAGAACGAGTATCTACTTGTCACGGTTTCCGCTTATAAGTCCCCACCAACCGGAAGTATTCCAATACCCTTCGGCCAAAAGGCGGTATCCGTGCCGGAGGAAGGGTTTACCTATATGCCGGGCAGCAAGGTGAAAATGATAACGCTGGGCAAAGGCGAAGCCGTGCCCACAGAGAATGTGGAATTGCCCAAGGATCACAATTTCGGTAGGCACGTCATTTACACTGGCGGGAAGTACGGCAGCTATTTATATGTACCTATCGTTCCTGAAAAGCGGCAGTAACGTGGCAGCAGCTATACGGGTCGGCTCTGCGGCAGCGGTTATTTACGCCGAGGCAGATACGGAAAGAGAACAGAAAGTTCAAATCTTTAAACCATGCAAATGACTTTTCCGAAACCAAATAACACGAAGAGAGCGATTAGCCACAAAAGGCTTGACGCTCTTTTCTTTTACCCAAACATCAAAAATTCAAAGGACAACGGTCGATTCTGGTTATCAGGACGACCTTCTGCTTGATTTATTACAGGGATATCAACGGCAAATATATTAATAGCAGAACCGATAGCTATTTTTAGGTATAACGTCATTTCCTATCAACAACAATCAGGGCATAGGAGTCGGTTTCCCATACTGGCTCCAGCTTCACATTAAGTTTGCTGGAAACGCCCTAGCCGCCGTGGCAAGTTAGCTAAAAAATCCTTGACTATAGAACAGGCCTATACCTCATGGATTAAAGAAGTTTTATCGTCTCGACTTTCTTTCTCAATGAACCGTTCTCAAAAAAATGCGGTATAATAGTTTAAGCTATTAAACCATTGCTGGAATGTAAAGGAGAATACTCATGGATGAGCTTCGTGAATGTGCTAGTTGTACCGAGCAGTATCAATGCAAGGAAAACTTGCTTAACCTCTCGGAGGAATTTAAAGCCTGCCGTAAAGCGTTCACTGCCATTGGTGATGAAACGCGGCAACAGATTATCGTGGCACTTTTGGAAAGCGACTGTCAGGGTATCCGTGTAGGTGAAATCACAAAGCGGACCAATCTGTCGCGCCCCGCTGTCTCGCATCACATTAAGATACTGATGGATGCCGGGATCATCGGTATGCGGCGAGAAGGAACACGGAACTATTACTATATTGATTACAGCAAATCGGAGTTATATAAGATCGAAATGCTGTTCTCCCATATCCGTGCGCTCGTGGAGATAGCTCCTGACCGAAGCGGAGAGGATTAGGTACATGGGAGGCAAAATCAAGATTCATGTGATGCACTGCGGTAAAGTTATGGTAGATGAAGCTCTGCCCTTTGCCAATGCGGCGAAGAACCCCCTCGCCTATACGGGCTTGTTCCGTGGTCCGTTTAGGCAGTCTTACGATCTATTCGGTGATGCGTCCGTGATACTCATCTGGCTACCCGGCCATTCCGATGGGATGACCGGTGTGTTGATTCAAAATAATGGTCGATTCGTCCTGCTGACAGGAGACTGCGGATATGCTAGCAAGTCATGGAATACCCTTACTCTGCCGGGTATAACCGAGGACAGGCAGAGGATGATGCGGTCGCCCCAATGGGTAAAGGCCATGTCGGAAAAAGACAACTGCATCGAGGTACTGGCAAACCATGACCCCGAGGTGGAGCCTCACGTCATAGAACTGTAATTGCTGAGAGGAGCTGCACGATGAAGATTTACTATTTCACTGGGACTGGCAATTCATATTGGACTGCGAAAAAGCTTGGTGAGCACTTCTCAGCCGAGGTGCATCCCATTATAGATTTCAAAAATGAGAAAACTGTTGTTGTAGACGACGACGTGCTAGGGATCGTCTGCCCGACTTATATGAGCGATATCCCTTGGATCGTCAAGGATTTTCTGCTTAAACTCTCCTCTCAGGGGAAGCCTTACATATTTGCAATCCTGACATCCAACCACGGCGAAAGCGGAAAAAGCTTTGCGAATATCGACCATGCGCTGTTACTAAAAGGCATGACTCTTTCGTTGGCCTTCGATCTGCAAATGCCGGGTAACTGCATTGAAAGCAGCGCCGAACAGGACAGGGATCGCCTTGTCGCCGCGCCAGCAAGGGTCGCCGCTTTTTGCGAGGCTATAGAGCACCGGAAGGTCAACTTTACATCAGACAACAAGATGGCTGGCTCAAGGTTCGTAGAGAAATCGTGGTTTTATTCTCCATATTCCATCATGAAACGATTTAAGATAAAAAATAATTGCAATGGCTGCGGTATTTGTGCGAAGGTCTGTCCCATTGACAACATTTCTATTTCGTCCGGCAGGGCCGTCCACGGCAAAGGCTGTGCCGCCTGCTATGCCTGTGTTCACTGGTGCCCGGAGCATGCAACCATTGTAAATGTCCCAACATTTCGCGGATTAAGACAGTACCACCACCCCGAAGTGGCACTGAACACCATGCTCAGAAAGTGAGGCTCAACCTATGCAAACAGCACTGATAACAGGAGCATCTTCCGGCTTGGGCTATGAATTTGCAAAGATATTTGCAAAGGAGAAACACAATTTGATTATGGTAGCCCGCAACCGGGAAAAGCTTGAAACCACGGCAAGTCGGCTGAGATTGGTTTACGGCGTTCAAGTCACTGCCATTTCCGCCGATCTGTCCGAATGCGGTGCTGCAGAACAGATTTACAGGAAAGTAACTGAGCTTGGTCTGACAGTCGATGTCCTGATCAATAACGCCGGAAGCGGGAACTATGGATTTTTGGCTGATACCGATCCTAAAATAGCGGAGCAAACGGTGAACCTCAATGTCACCAGCCTTACGCTGCTGACAAACTACTTTCTTTCCGACATGGTTAAAAGGAATTCCGGGAAAATCCTTAACGTATCCTCGCTGGGAGCCTTTCAGCCAGACCCATTCTTTGCGGTTTACGGTGCGACAAAAGCGTATGAACTGCTTTTCACCCAATCACTCTTTGGAGAGCTTGAGGGCACGGGCGTGACGGTAAGTGCTCTGTGTCCCGGACCAACCAAAACGGAATTTGCGGCTAGATCGGGAAAAAATGACGCAGGTTTTGCCATGGACGCGGCATGCGTAGCCATGGCCGGATTTCGCGGAATGCAAAAAGGCAAGCTGATTATCATTCCTAGCCTGAGATACAAATTAGAGGTATTCGGCGTCAGGCTGCTTCCTGCAAAGACCGCCGCCCGCATCATCAGAGGGTGGCAGAAAAGCCTGAAAAAATAACATATGGTATGACATGAAAGGAAGATGGCTATGGATATTTATGAAGCAATGCAAAATCGGCACGCGGTACGCAGTTACAGTAGCCAAAAGATGAACCGGGACACACTGACAGAGCTTGGCGCTGAAATCGATCAATGCAACCGGGAAAGCGGGCTGAATATTCAATTTGTGGCCGATGAACCCACCGCCTTCGGCGGGTTTATGGCGCATTACGGGAAATTTGTAAATGTGCAAAATTATATTGCCCTCGTTGGGAAAAAGGACAAAGCTCTCGACGAAAAAATCGGCTATTACGGCGAGAAAATCGTCCTGAAAGCGGCCATGCTCGGGCTGGACACCTGCTGGGTCGCGCTCACCTTCAGCAAGGGAAAATCCGCCTGCCAGATCGCACCCGGCGAAACGCTGCGCTGCGTGGTTGCCCTGGGCTATGGGGAAAACCATGGTATAACGCATAAAAGCAAGCCAATGGAAGCACTTTGCCGCACCAATACCATGCCGGATTGGTTCCGCTCCGGTATGGAAGCTGCTATGCTGGCTCCGACAGCGACGAATCAGCAGAAATTCCTGATTACACTGTCTGGAAACACCGTAAAGGCAGAATCGACTGGCGGATTTTATTCCAAGGTTGATCTCGGTATTGTCAAATACCATTTCGAGATTGGTGCCGGAATAGAAAACTTCAAGTGGGCATAGATTTTAGAATTGAACAGATTCTTTATTTCAAGCAGGCTGACTATTACAATCAGCCTGCTCATTTTATCACATGTGGACTGTCCCTGCCGGAACAGTGGACGTTCCCACAAGGCTACTTCCGGTTATCGTGTTGGGGCAGTGTTCGCTTTGTGCGGTATGGCAGGTGTGGAGGCTTCTTTCAGGCGGCCCAGCTTGATCTTGACAGATTGGCAAGGTTTTTCCGGCTGCGTGGATTGCTGGACTGGCCTGAGATTGCCAGGTAGGTTCCGTTATACGGGTAGGCACCTCACCGGTGTTTGTTGTCCGGCGCAGTGTTACAACGGCTTTTTCGCGTACTCACTAAACTGGCCCTGTACGGCTTCTGGCATGACCGACGCCTGTGTTTTCAGTTCGTCTCGGTATGCGGGAGCCACTCCGTCGAAAAGTTGTTCCACATCATTTATTTGTTACGGCGCGGACGGTGCATACGCCACGCTTAAAAAAGTCGGTCACGAGATTAGCGGACTCTCCCAACAGGTCTTTCATGTCCCGTTTCAGGTTGGCGGTGATTTCATTCATTCTGCTATTTTCAGCATTCATGAGATATTCTTCATATCTAGCTGTTGCCGGACGCACCGCAGGGCGCGTCCGGCTGTACTTTTTGGGAGGCATAAAGGTTTGTCACGTAGAGGTTACTTCCCCAATAAGTGGGTAATGCAGTCAAATGGCTGATGTTAGGCTTTCCGCCCTGACCTGTTCGCCCTCTCCCTGAACGGTCGAAACGGGCCTGTTTTTATCCTCATCGCTCATGAGCAAGCTCCTTTCTGAAATGTGTCTCAAACTGGGTATGCGGTAATTGCGGGTTTGACATGTCATATTTAATCTGCTATAATGGAACAAATTTAAATACTTTTTCGGTTGGACGGCGTTAGCCGTTTTCAAGAATCAGCTTCTTGGGTGGGAAGTCCTTTTTTAGGACTTTCCACCTTTATTTTGTAAACAAATGATTGGAGAAATAGGTATGGATGAAATATTGCTTGATATCGCATTAATTTTAGTTTTTACGAAAATTGGCGGGCTTGTCAGCCGCAAGTTCAAAATGCCGGAAGTACTTGGGGCACTGCTCGCCGGGGTAATTCTCGGGCCGGTAGTACTTAATCTGGTGCACTATGATGACAGTATCGAACTGCTTGCAAATCTGGGCGTCATTATGCTTATGTTTCTGGCAGGACTTGAAACCGATTTGGAGCAGTTAAAAAAAGCCGGGAAATCCTCTTTTGTAATTGGATCGTCCGGGATAGTAATACCGCTTATTCTAGGTTCGTTGAGTGCATTTCTTTTTTATCAGAACACCATTGAAAACATTTTTATTGGTGTAATCCTGACAGCAACCAGTGTAAGCATCACAGTTGAAACGCTAACCGAGCTTGGTAAACTGAACACAAAAGCAGGTGTTAATATCCTTGGTTCTGCTGTGATTGACGATATTTTAGGCCTGATATTGATCTCAATCCTGCTTACCGTCAACAGCGGCAGTGAAAGTGCTTCTCTGGCAGTTACCATGATCAAGATTGCTTTATTCTGCTTGTTCGGCGTTCTGGCAATTTTGTTTTTACCCAAGCCAATCAACAGACTGACACAGCATATCGCACCAAGTCGCGCGCTGCTTACATTTTCACTTGCCGCAACGCTTTTGATTGCATTTGTTGCCGAAAACTTGGGTATTGCGGCGATTACCGGTGCGTATCTTTGCGGGCTGATACTTTCACAGTTTCACCATAAGGAGTATATTGAAAGAAATGTTAAAGCAATTTCAGCTGGATTCCTTTCCCCCATTTTTTTTGCAAGCGTTGGGTTAGAAGCAAGCCTTGATGGATTGAGCGGTAAGGTGATTGCCATTACGGTTGTAATGTTTGTGATCGCGGTAATCGGCAAGCTGATTGGATGTGGAGTCGCCGCGTGGCTTTGCAAAATGAGTCGGAGCGAATCGGTGCAAATCGGCGTGGGAATGATCTCCCGGGGCGAGGTGGCAATTATTACAGCCAATATCGGCCTACAGAACGAAATCATTACCCAAGAGGTTTTTATTCCAACGATCCTTGTGGTTTTGCTTACCACCATTATTACGCCGATCTTACTGAAACTGGCGTTTTCGCATCAAAACCAAAGGCGGCTAGGACAGTGATGCGTCGTGGAGTCAACTTGGCTGCGGTGGCAATGTAGGCGTCAAGGTGATGAACTATGACAAGGGAAAAGAAATGTGTGGAGGATACAGAAGCGGTTCAGTACATTTTTACATCCAGAACTGAGAGCTATGTATCCGGTCCAGATGATTTATTTTCTCTAGCTTGTCGGTCAACTCTTTCAGCCGTTCAGTGTGCGTTTCCGCTTCCACTGCCTTACCCCCGGCTGGGCGGGGTATCCCGGTCTTTGGCTTTAGTGGGGTGAGTGCGTTCATTCGGAGGAACCGTAAGTGTAATAGGCGTGTTTCCTTGTGCGCCAATCAAGATTTCTGCGTTATGGAATCTCTTTTTGAAGCGTTCCATCTGCTCCGGGGTCAGGGAAGAAAAATTTTCACCGGACAGTCCGCATACAAAAAACGTCCCAAAGACGCCGCCGTAGCCGCCCTCGACGCTGCGATTAAAGGGCAGACCGTTGATAAGGCCCTCCTCGTTGCACACGACGGAAACCTTTTCCTCATAAGGATAAATCGGCTGAATCAGCCCGCCCACAACGGCCTGCATCTCATGCAGGCCGTTGATTTCCTTTTCATAGGGCGCATAATACGGTTCTACGACTAATACTTTCAAATTAATGCAACTCCTTATTGCGTCTCAAATTGAGACCTATTTTGAAGCCCGTTGACGGGCAAAAAAAGCGCCCCCTCGGGACGCTCAACAGACGCGCGGTTTTTCCGTATGGTGTTTTTTGTGTTCCCTCGGGGGCGCTGGGTAAGTAAAAATCGCGTCAACTTGGTACATGGTTTTCACTCCAGCACTATCGGGCCATACTGTCCCGCCTGGTCTTACCGGGAGACTTTTTCTTTGCTGGCTGTTTCTCCTCGCTTGTGCTCTGCTTGCCCTCTCGCCCTTCCAAGGCAGGAACGCAAGCCGCTGCCATATCCTGCTCCTGCACAAAGGATAGCAGCTCCAGCGCCGTCGGCTCATGTGGCTTCAAGGAATAACCAGGCAAGAGGTGCCCGTTGACGCGGAAAAGGTTTTTGCTTTCCTCCGGGATTGGCGGCGACAATTCGGTAAACAAATAGGCATAGGCGTCGATCCGGCCCTGCACATATTTTTCGGCAGCGGCCTTATCCGTATAGCGTTTCTGCTCCTGTCCCGCAATTTTACGGGCGGAACTGCTGTAATAATCGCCCTTTGGCGGAGCGTTGAAGACAACATCCCACGATACAGACCATGCACAGGGAACAGATTTCTGCAAAGCACGGTTATATTGGGTGTCCTCTCGGATGCGGTATGACATTTTGTATACCATGTTGCTGACCTCAAGATCGTCAAACGCGTCCTTTTGCCATTGATTTGATGTGTGCTTCACCGCCGGGGTCTCGACATACTCCAGAGCCCTACCTAACAGGAGCGTCTGCGCCGCCTGTTGTTCCCATTCTTTAACGGCGGCGCATAGCCTCTCAAAAATAGCCTCTTCTTTTTCCTCGCTGACGAGCTTCATATCTTTCAGCTTGTCTGGTGATAAAGAAACGAGTGGAGACAGATTCGCCCGGCTCTCGTTGAAAGAAACACTGTGCTTGATCGTGATTTCATTACCCGGCCTGAGATTATCTGAATAGTTATAGACGTTATAGAATTCATTTTCCTCCGACATAGGTGATTACCTCGCTCTAGCCGACCCCGTTTTTTTCGGCGCCTGATCTGGCGCAGCCTTGGCCTGCTGACGCGCCAGCGCCTTTTGACGGAGGCTGAGAGATTCAAAGACCACACGCTTGACGTCTCCCACGGTAGTACCCTTGTCGGGGAAGTAGGGCCGCAGCTCATCGTTGCTTAATGTGACTTTCAGCTCGGGGTCGATCTCACGTTTCGTAGGGCCGACGGTCTTCTGGATTTTTTCGGAGGTCAGTTTCCCGGCCTGACTATCCTTTTTCAACTCCACCGCCTGCGTGCCGGAAGGCACTTTGTCCTCGAGTTTGATGGCATCGGCCAGCGTTTTCTGCTCTGCCGGCTTTAGATAGGGCTGCTTTCATCCAACTAGAAATAGATTTATTATAGTTTTTATAGGATACTGATTTATTTCCAACTATGTAGCGGCCATCAATGGATATAAGTCCTTGGTTGTGAAGAATTATTATGGCTTTTTTAGTCGTGGATTGAAGCAGTTCATACCGTGATAAAAATCCGGACAACGTAGTTTTTCCTGATAGTTTTATATTCTCATCAAACTGAACTTGTGCTGTAAACAAAGACTCTAAACGGCTCGTAGATTTAGCGGAAGCAAGCTTCACTCTTGATGGAGCATAAAGTAAGATAGGTAAAACCATAAAAACGAGCTTTAAATCGCACGATTTTCCGTAGCCAGATAAAAAGCAGGTAATCAAGTGTTTGAAAAAATGTGGATTAAGAGATAAGGATTCAATATTTTTAAGACTCATGATCATCACCTACATCCCAAACGAAATCCTTATCGTCCACAATACTGTGGACTATTCCGTTTTGAAAAAAATGTTGGTTGGCGACTATACTTCCGAAGTCTTTGGCCTCCCAACCTAGCACATTCGAACATAATTTTCTTGAGGCGCTTAATTCTTGATTACGATTTAAAAAAGGTTCTCCGTTGAGGACTGACTCCTTGGCGTAAAACATTTGTTGGCCTAAGGATGCTCTATAGTTACTCAGACTGGTAGTATATGAAATATTGTCACTAAAATAACGTGCAATGGTTTTAGTAGCTTTCCAATAATCTGATATGGCAATAGGAATTATTTTTGTATATTCAATATGTTCAAGCTCCTTTATGAAAGTTTTATCTTTGGCAACAGCACATTCTGTGCTGTCTGGCTCGGTGGATAGAAAGTCTAAAGGGAGAAGAACTGTACCTGCTTTCATATACGAAGAAGCAATAGTTTGGGCATGTTCCTGAAAAATTTCAAACGGAACTTCCCATATATAAGGGCTATCTATTACCTGCTCAAACACAGTGCCAATAAGCGAAATAATATAGTAAAATCGGTTTTCTTCTGGAATAGTAACAAGATAAGGTGAAAAAAGTGCAGAGATTCCTTGGATCTGAGGTTGAAGATGTTCTATTTGGAATTTTTCAAGTAAACTGCAAAGCTGTGCTTTAGTGATGGTTTCGTTATTGAAAATATCATTATAGCAAGATCTAAAACTTTTTTCGGTCTTTTTTACCTTTTCACCAATTTTATGGAGAACATCATATTTCTCAGCGTTCTTTTTCGAAGTCCAATTGTGAAATACGCTTGTGGTCGCAATATCGGCTGTGGTAAAAAGAATTAGCTGATCAAATTTTACACTATCGGAATAATCAATTATCCAGTTTTTCAAGGTGTTCCATAGATCTATATCTCGATCTGAAAGATTAGATGAGCCAGTGTGGTGTTTTACTTCTTTTTGAAAGCTGTTGTTGTCACCGGAAATTAAAGTAACATCGCCCCGCAGTTCGATTTGTATTTTTTCTCCAGATTTCATCTTAAAGCAATCCAGCAAAGCCACAAAATACTGATATATATCACCCAATTTGGAAAGTGTGGCATCATTCCTTTTTCTGCTCATCTAAGTCACCTCTATTTTGTTTAATGCATATGTAATTCTTATCGCCCATAAAATACAGCCTCATGTTTCAAGCCACAATTGTAATCTTATGAATTGCCCACTGACGGTATAAATATCTTCTGTTGGCGAACAGCGCCTAATTGCTATGAACCGTCGTAGGCCAACTTCGTATAATTGCTATAATCGATAATTCCCCAAACTTCGGATTATTCACTCCATATAAATCCAGTTTAGTTTTTAGGGAAGACAAAAATCAAATTTCGTCTGTGCCTTACATAATTTGACTATATTATACTACATGCATCACATTTAAACAATAAATAGGAGAATAAAAACCTCTCAAAATGCTTCAATACAATTTGGTTTTTCTGTTTTTGTTCCATTTGCCATATACACTTCCGTCTCAGCTTCAGGTATTGTGTGTCGCTAAGGAGGCGACGCAACATGCGTAGGATACTGGAAGAGTTATACTACGGCAATATCAACCCCAATGGCAAGCAGTTTATCAGAAGCACTCAATTGCCAAGGTGATGAATGTGCTTTCGGGAAATGAGGAAAAGCTGATTGGTCTGCTGGAGGGCCAGGAAAAGAAGCTATTTCTTGAACTGGCGAATGCCCAAAGCGAGGTCAACGGCATCACGGAGGTGGAGAGCTTTATCAACGGTTTTCGGCTGGGCGCGAGGATTGCCATTGAGGTTATGAACGAGGAAGACGGCTGTCTGGTCGATACCGACTGAGACAGGCGTTTTTGATCGGCAGAAAAACACACAGACCGATAGCTCGGTCTGTGCCTCGTGCTGGAATATATGAAAAAACAGTAGCTTTCCCGCACTGGTTATGGTAGTGTGTGTTGCCAATAGGAGGCGATACGCATGAACAATATTCTGCAAGAAATATATGACCACTTTTACACCTTCCGCAGAAATACGCCGGAGACAAAACGGATCGAAGTGAACCATCAGAGGCTTATCAAACGGCTCAGAAAACAAGACCGGAAGCTGGTATTGCGCATCATTGACGATAAGGATCTGATTGCAAACGCCGTTTCCCTCGACAGCTTCATTCAGGGCTTTCAGCTTGCGTGGACTCTTTCCAATCAACTGAATCATTATGGCAGGTATCCGTTCGACAAGGAAAAAGTCGATCCGGACGCCCGCCATTTTTAATGAAGCTTTTGAAAGCTGTCTGACGGCGGTGTGTCCGCAAGTATGCCTTTTTTGGTCTGGGTGGTATCCTTGACAAGAGATGAACCGATAAATATTCGTTCGCGCGGCACATTGAATTTTTCAGCGGATAATGATATTATAATGTCAAAAACACAGTTAAATTTTAATTATATAATATCATCTGCGGAGGCGAAAATATGGAGCAGTTTAAGTACGGAGAATTCATTGCCGACACCGTCCGAAACCTGCCTTTTGCGGCAGCAATCCGGACGGAGGTCATCGCCAATCAACTGGCGGAAAGTTTCGCCCTTCCGTATGACCAGGCCAGGAAGCTCACCAATGTCAAACTGAAGCGCATGGCTGATAGAGGTGAAATAGAGCGGTTTCAAAAGGGTATGTACTTCCATGTGAAAGAAACCATTTTCGGAAAAGTTACCCCCAATATCGACAAAATGGTAATGAAAACTCTAACGGAGCAAGACGGAGCTAAAATAGGTTATGAGTTCGGGGCGTCTCTGCTCAACAGGCTGGGACTGACAACCATGATTCCAAGAGATATTGAAATCACTACGAATCGATATAGGACAAATCTGCCGGAATGCTGCCATATCAAGGTGCGAAGGCCGCCCACGGTCGTTACGGATCAAAATTGGAAATACCTTCAGCTAATCGATGTGGTGAGCGCACTTCCGAACGCGCACATTGACGCGGATCATCCAGAGCAACTGTTGGCAGCGTATATAAAAAAAGCAGCAGTTGGACGGCCTTACTCTGATCCTCACAACGCGTCGGAATTATCCGCAGAAAATTGTACTTCAGGTGATTAACTTACTCGAGTTAATCCATACTCCAGGCGAGATTGATGCACTGTAAAAGCCAGATGCACAGCATCTCCAAAAGCACGGGGATATAATTATAAAAAGTGGCGAGACCGGTGAGCACGCCCACCTTGTTGCGGTTTAGTAGAGCTCTGAACGGCTGAAATATCAAGTCTCAGGGGAATGACAACTTTTTAAAACCTGAGCCTGTCAATAGTAAACAGCTTCACTACGCCGAATGTAGCCTCCTTAATTAGCGCGTCGGAAAAGCGGCGCTTGCTGAACAGATAGATTTTGCTGTCCACATAAGGATGAACCAGGTTGACCGCGCGTTCCAGGGCGTCCAACTGGGCCCTTCCGACCGCGGAACTGTCGTCGTGAAAGATTTTCACAAACACCGCTGTGTTTTTCGCCTTCCCTGCAAAATCAAAGGTATCTGAAAAATTCGCTCTTTTGACCGTAAACAGGTTATAGGTAACCGCGCTGCGCAGACTCGCCGGAACCTGCTCGTCCACGCGGTGTTTCAGCGCCCGGAAGCACGCGCCGGTATATTCGAGCTCTACGTCAGCCCTCCGGATTTCGGGAAGCGCCACGGAGAGAAAGTAATCGTCAAAGCCACCCGTCGCGATCATCGTCCGATTTGGATAGACATACCGGAACCAAATTCTGAAATACGAATTCCTGATCTGATAGCTGGTCTTTTCGGCCCCGCTTTCTGCTCTTTGTTTGACAGCCTCCACCAAACCCGCCGCCATCAGCGCCTTTAAATACTTGTCGCATTTATTATAGGGATATCCGCTGAACTTGCCAAGCTCACTGACGCTGTCATGCCCGGTGGCAATCGCGTGGAGCAGCATAGCGTAGCTTTCCGGCCGACGAAAATGTGCTGACAAAACCTTTTCTGCAAAAGTAAGGAAGGGCGAGTCCTCTGTCAGCATCCGCCGCACGGATTCCGCTATGGGTTCACCCTCAGCAAAGCTGTTGACTATTTTTAGTACCCCTCCGCTCAGCGTATACATTTCAAGAATTTCCTGTCCTGTCCTTCTTGGACAGGCTTTTTTAATGTCCGCGATTGTACAGTACGGAAGTTCAATCCGGCGGTTTCGCAAGCTCAGCAAATTCAGCGGAACGGTATCCGTGTGCACCAGCATCAAAAGGATTCGCCGCCGATTTGGATCATCAATATATCCTTGCAGCGCGGAGCAGAACGTCCGGCTCGACGCCAGACTGTCCAGATGATCAAAGATAAAAATCTTTGTTGTCATGGCCAATTGGTTGAGCGCGGAGAAAATATCATCCCAGGTTTCCGGCATTGCGCAGTCCAGCTCCCGCGTCAGACTATCCCCCAGAAGATGGCGAGCCATTCGCTCATCCAATCCCGCAAAGGAAAAGTAGAAATGCGGCTTTTCCGAAAAGCAGTCCAGCAGGAAAGTGGTTTTGCCGCTTCCCCTTGGGCCAACAAGCTCCAGAACCTTGGACTTTTGGAGCACAGGATTCATCTGCCGGGAAGTGGTGGTATGGCAAATTTTCATGTTGCCTCCTAATCATATCACGATATGATAAACATCTCTTTTCCCATCATTATAGCCTTTCGTTTTACCGGAAGCAATGAGGTATCAAAGAAAAAAGCATTGAAAACACGGACATAAATATAAATAAATTGTAAATTTACAATTTCTTTTTGTGCAGTACCCCGGAAGTTTCCATGTAAATAGTAGAGGGGAAAATTTGCAGTCAAAGCAAAAGAGCGGCTATAAAAATCATAAAAGTTACCAATAGAAAACAGAAAAAATAAAAAGGAGTTTCATAAAATGCAACAAATATTGCCCGCAATGGTATAAAAATGCCGTTCTCGCTGCCTACACAGTAGAGGCACCTTTTAACCATACAAAATCATCAAAACAAAGGAGGCAAATTCCATGGCAGAACGTTTTCACACCATAGACGGAGAAACCCTGATGAACAAACCTCTTACGCCCATCCGGTTTGTGATCGACGGTCTTCTCTCCCAGGGGCTGCATTTGCTGGCGGGAGCGCCGAAATCCGGCAAGAGCTGGCTGGCGCTGTGGCTGTCGGTAACGGTCGCCAAGGGCGAGGAGGTCTGGGGCAGCAAGGTACAGCAGGGCACGACGCTCTATCTCTGCTTCGAGGACAGCCGCCTGCGCATCCAGAACCGGCTCTTCGAAATTACGGAGGACGCGCCGCCGCAGGTTCACTTCTGCGAGGAGAGCGTCCGGCTGGGCGAGGGTCTGGAGGAGCGGATCGAGCAGTTTGTGGTAGATCACCCGGACACAGTGCTCATCATTATCGACACGCTGCAGATGGTCCGCAGGCCGGGCATCGACCTATCCTACGCCAACGACTACACCGACCTGACCACCCTCAAGAAGCTGGCGGACAAGCATTGCATCGCCATCCTGCTGATCCATCATCTCAGAAAGCAGAAGGACGCCGACCCCTTCAACCGCATCTCTGGTACCACGGGGCTGTCCGGCGCGGTGGACGGCAGCTTCACGCTGGTGGAGGAACGGCGCGGCAGCGGCAAGGCGACGCTCTCCTGCATCGGGCGTGACATCGAATACCGGGAGCTGGAGCTGCGCCGCAACGAGAGCAACATCTGGGAGCTGGTCTCCGACAGCCGGGAAAATCGGGATCTACTCCTGCCGGACATCGTTCTTCTTGTTTCTGATTTTATGAAGGACAAGACTGAATACCACGGCACGCCAAACGAACTGGCGGAATTAATGGGCAGAGAAGAAAATAAGGTCAGCGGCCGGACACTCTCCCGCCTTCTCCTGCAGAATTGCGAGGAACTAAGCCGGCGCGGCATCCGCTTTAGCACACGAAGAAGCAACGGGAAGCGGCTGATCGACCTGTACGTGGTTCCACACGGTGCCGATAGTGCCGATAGTGCCGATACGGAGGGCAGCGCTCCCACTATCGAAAATATCGACCCTGTTGACCCTGTCGGCACTGGATAGGGCTGAGTGCAACAAAGTATACCTACTTGGCTCAGGTTTGGCGGAACGCGGTGCGCAGGGAGAAAAAGTATACCTTGTTGGTATAAACGGTGTGCAGAGCGTAAAATCGCAGACCCAAAGAGCCTGTCGGCGTCAACCGCACCTCTGGAGAACACTCCGCACCCAAGCACCCACGTTGCCCCCCCGTCCGCCCCTGTGTCCGCTTTTCCAGGTGGGGTGGCATCCGTACCGCTCCGGAGCGGAAAACGCGCCGTGCCGCGGGTGTGCCCCGATTCTGCGGAGAAGCAGATAAGTGCCATGAGCGGTTAAAACGAGCGCACACCCCGCGTCGAAATCAGAGCAGGATAAAGCAAGGTGCTGTGGGCAGCACCTTGCGGTCACAACGGCCGGCAGTGCCGACCGTATTTCGCGAAAAACGGCGGGGGTTCGGAACAATTACGAACAATTTATGCACCTGCAACAGGTGCTGTAAATCGGGAATTTTGCTGTTCAAGGTGCTGTGATGCCGCCGAAAGCCCTGTGGCACGGGAATAAACAAGGTGCCCTGCCGGGTGCTGTACCCCAAAAACCAGGGACAAGATCAAGCTGGATGACGCGGACGAGCCGTAATGACGATCCACCGCCGTCGGTCTGCTATCGGAGAGGAGGGACAAAAATGCTGAAGCGAGAAACAGAGAAAATACATGAGCTGAAAAACGGCGGCACCGTGTTCGTCGTGGAGAGCGTTTGTCCGGAGGATGAAAAAACGGATCTGCTGGACGCGCTGATTGCGCTGATTAAGCGCGACATTGAGGAGCTCGCCGCCGATGAAAAATAATAATGCTCAGTCCCTAAAAACAAACGCAGGGATTTATCTGCGCCTCTCCCGCGACGAGGACGCCGGACGTGAGAGCAGTTCCATCACGAACCAGCGCAGCGTCCTCATGGACTATGCGGCCCGGAACGGATTCACCGTCATGGACGAGTATGCCGACGACGGCTGGTCGGGCCTCAACTACGACCGCCCCGCGCTCAAGCGGATGATAGCCGACGTGGAGAGCAGACGCATCGACGCGGTAATCGTGAAAGACCTCTCCCGACTCGGACGGGACTACATCGCCAATGGCAACTACATCGAAAATATATTTCCACGTATGGGCGTGCGCTTCGTCACAGTCAACGAGGGATACGACAGTGAGCTTGATCCAGAGATGGAGGATTTCCTGCCATATCTCAACATCGCGAACCAGCTTCACGCCAAGCAGTCGGGAAAGAAATCCCGGCAGGCAAAGCTGGCCATGGCACGGCGCGGCGAGTACGTCGGCGGCAGAGCGCCCTACGGCTACGCCTTCGACCCGGCGGATAAGCACCATCTCGTCATTGAGCCAGAAGCGTCGGAGGTGGTAAAAAAGATATTCCGCTACGCTTGCGATGGCCTCGGCTACAAAGCAATCGCCCGCAGGCTCGATGAGTCGGGAATACCGAATCCTACATCGCACCTCGACAACCGGCAGGACAGCGACTGGAACCCGTCAACGGTCAAGGACATTCTCACCAAGCCCGTTTATCTCGGCAACACGGTCAGCGGGCGCCGGCGGAAGCTGCTGCTCAAGGCCCCGGAGATCACGCGGATGCCGGAGAGCGAGTGGCTGGTGGTGGCGGGTACCCACGAGCCCATCATTGATCAAGACACCTGGGACGCTGCGCAGGCGAAGCTCGCCGTGCGCAAACGCATGAACAACCAAGGCGCGATACAGATTTTCGCGGGACTGGTCAAATGTGCCGACTGCGGCTACGCGCTGGCGTACAGCGGAAACGCCAAGCCCCGCTTCCAGTGCAGCCGATACAGCCTGAAGGGCAAGGCATACTGCTCATCCCACTATATCAGCTACGACGATCTCTATGCCGTCGTTCTCAGCGACATCCGCCGCTGCGCCAAGTACGCGATGCGCCTTCGGGAGCATCTGCTGATGCGGCTTGGAAACGAGGCGGCGGGACTTTTGGACAAGCGGAACAAAGAGGCACAGAAGGAGTACCGGCGCATTGCGAGCCGCGTGGAAGAATTAGAAAAGGTTATCGCAAAGCTCTTTGAGGAAAGCGCGCTGGGGCATGTGCCGGAGGAGCGTTGCCGATCTCTCATGGAAAGGTACGAGGCGGAGCAGTCCGATTTGCTGGAACGTCGCCGCGAGATACAGGCGGAGCTGGAGGCGCAGAAGCAGCGCCGCAGCGAGCAGGAGGAATTTCTTCGCGCGCTATCCGGTTACGACGAGCTTGGCGGCCTGTCCGCGAGGATACTGAATGAGCTCATCAGTGAAATCCAGGTTGGCGCAAAGTATGCCGAAAACGGTGTGAAAAAGCAGCGCGTGAAGATCGTCTATAAGCAGGCGTGCTATGTGGAGCTGTTCGACGGGCTGTTTGAGATCAGCGGCACGAAGCGTGCGGAATGGCTGGCGGTGGAGCGTGAGCTGCTGGAAGGGTGAACTGCCAGATCTGATGGGAACAGGAAAATTAGGCAGTGATGCTTAGGTAAATTTCGATGTAAAACAAAAGAGTATCGTTCCAATAATAGCGCTGTAAATTCACGGTTGTTTTTTACAGCAAAGTGGAATATACTATAGATAGAAGGAGCTGATAGTTATGCCGAATATTAAACCGATTTCCGATCTGCGTAATTACGGCGAGGTACTGCGTGATGTGGCAGTTGGCGCTCCTGTCTTTTTGACAAAGAACGGGCGCGGCAAATACGCCATTGTGGATATGCAGGACTACGAAAAAACACAGGCGACGATCCGGCTGCTCAACGAGCTGGCTCAGGGCCGGAAGTCAGGTGAGCAAGAGGGCTGGTTGACATCGGAGGATATGCGGGCGCATTTCTGCGCGAGAGCGGATGAAGAATAATCTGTATTATTCTGTTAGGTCGCGCCAAGACCTGAATGAAATCTGGGATTATATTGTCACCGAACTGCAAAACCCTACCGCCGCTGAACGCGTGGTTAACGGTATCATGGACATAGTTGATCAGCTTGAGGATTTTGCGGAAATCGGTGCACCGCTTTCTTCGATTACCGATGTAGATAATGATTACCGCTTCCTTGTCAGCAGTAGCTACCTGGTTTTCTATCGCACCAGTGGCCGCGATGTATATGTTGACCGGATTCTGTACGGCCGCCGGGATTATCTGCGTATCCTGTTTGGCGACTTACCTGCCGGGGAAACTTCTGAATAATACTTTTTAATAGGCGGCTGTAATGCAGGGAGGAAGCGGCTGCTTCCTCTCTGCATTATGTGTAAAGAAAGAACAGTCAGCGCCTCTTTATCAGGAGCGTTGACTGTTCTTTCGTCACATTTTCAGAGCACCTTTTCCTCTGGCAGACTGTCCAGCAAGAGCTGGAACATCTGTCTGCTGGTTTCAAGATCGCGGTCGGCCAGCCTTTCCGCCAGATCGCTGGTAACGCCCTGAGCGAACACAGCCGTCAGCGGCGCGATCAGGAACCGCTTCTGGAGCCGCTGGTTGAGCTCCTCCATCAGGGACCCTCCAGCGAGATCGGAAATCTGTCTGTAAAGCTCCCATAAACGCGCTTCGTCCGTCACCCCGTCGAGCTTATGTACCTGCTCCTCCACGAACCGGGCGGCGGCATCCGCCAGCAATTCGTCCGCCAGCGGAATCAGAAGCAGGCAAATTCTCGTGTACCGCTCCTGAAAAAGCAACTCGCCCGAATGCTCCTCATAAGCCTTTCGCATGTGTTCATAAAGCGGATGGTCTTTTTCAGCCTCCGAGCCGTCGATTAGGCTGAACATGATGTGCTGGAACTTCCCGCCCATCAGGAACTCATCGTCTGCGGCATCGTAGGGCATCGTCTGGGAAATCGAATCAAGAAAAATGGAGAGATAGCAATCCAGCGGGTATCCGTGCTTGCCGAGTCTGAGCCGGATCTGCTTTGCCAGTCGGAACAGGGACAGCAGCGAGTCCTTGGAGAACTCAGCGTCCAGACTGCCGAAAAAGCTGTCCCTATGTTCAAAAATATTCATTTTGCCGTGGAACGGGAGAGCGACACGGAGGTGAAAAAATGCTGTTCCCTTTAAGCGGTAATCAAGCGGGATTATACATGCGCCTCAGTCGGGACGAGGACTCGACCAGGGAGAGCAATTCCATAACCAATCAGAGAAAAATCATCACGGACTTTGCTGACCATAACGGCTTTGTAGTAGTGGACGAATACATCGACGACGGATACTCCGGCGCAAATTTTAAGCGTCCGGCGTTCACAACATGGAGGGAGGAAGCATTTCAATGAGCAAAATGCTAAGGTAACACCCAACGAGGATTACACATTGCGCGTTGAATTCGAGCACGGCAACAAGGTCAGCTTCAAAATGAGAGATTTTATCAAGACAATGCCCCACAGCACTTTAAAGGATATCCTGCAGGTTCTCGCATTAATCTACGTCCTTTAAATATACTATACAGCGTCCTCATTGCGCTTCCTTTTTTCAGCGTAGAAAATCATGCCCGCACCGATAAAAAACTGAATACCTCCAATAGCCGCGCCCAGAACACCATTGCCAAACGAAATATATCTACCTCCAATTAATGAATTGATTCCAATCTGTGCCATAGATAACGCAGGCAATGCCGCGGCCACGACAACGAACTTTCTGCCAAGCAATGAGAGCGTATCATCACAACTATTTGATACTTGCAGTAAGCTGCAAACAGCAAATATGATATCAATCAGGCAAACGAAAATCATGAGGACACCTATGGACAGGGCATAATTCTGCAAGCGTGGATATGCAATTAACCGCCCCATATAGACTCCATATGTAATACCTGCAAGCAGTATGATAACACCCATTTTTAAAAAAAGTCGGTTTGAGGTAATATTCTTTTTTTCTTTTGAGATTATAAAGGTAAAGTAGTGGCGCTTAGCAGCACCAATTAAAAAACTATAAAGGGCGTTAACACAAAGAAAGGCATTTCCTGTTACGCAGCCCGCGATAAACTTGAACGTCGAGATACCATAATTTCTAGACATGATCATCAAGATTCGTAATTTATCATATTTTTGAACATTTAAATATGGATATTGAACTACCGTCTTTAGCGATGCCCTAAGCTTTCGTATCATGACTCTCTTCCTTGATCAATCGTATCCTTCCGATAAGGGGGATACGGTATGGTATTTCTGAAGCCATCCCATTAAAAAAACCGCAAATGCTGTTGATAGGTGCGAACAGTGCGAAGGGCATGACTGCCATGTACACCCATGCGGTCGGGAGGCGTTCGACCCAGTTCGTATAGGTCCAGTCGGTATAAAACTGTTCGATGGTGGTGAAGTCAACAATGCCTGCTTGGTGAAGATATGTACCGCCTAATACCAGGCCAAGGCCGAAAATGACAGACGTAATGGTCAGCAATAGACCCTGGTTTGCACAGATTCTGTGCGTTTTATCCTGCGGGTTCGTTGCCAGCGGAAGCCAAAATAATGTTGGAATATAGGCTAATATACAAGAAAACGGCAGATGTTTTGGACGGGCGGGTGTGTTGGCGGCAACCTCATAATGGTAAGCATACCACCTTGTATGTGATGAATATTCGGAAGGCACTCCACAGGCGTGGCAATAGGCTGCCCCATCTTTTTGCTTAGTACCGCACTGTGTGCAATAAAATGGTATCATTCTGAACCCTCCCTTTCTTTTATAATTGCCAGCTCCTCAAAGAACAGGATCGACTGTGGCCTTTCTCCTCTATTGAGGGTCATCGCACTTTTAAAACAGTTTATAGCAAGGTAAAGCATGAACAATATAAACAGCACAAACATTATTGAGTATATGCCTCCAGAAAAAACGCCGATAACGCTTCCCCAAAAAAAGTTGTTGATCAGACGAAGTAACTGGATAGTCCAACAGGCGATGGTAGACAATATCAGAACCCATAAGCCTTGATTAGCACAATATCTCGCATTTTCCTCTTTCGGACAAACCAACAGCGGAAGCCAGAAAAGTGTGCCGGTGTAGGCAAGTTCACAGTACAACTGTCCGGCAGGCTCTGTTTCAGGCACTGTCGTTTTATGCGGACGTGTGCGTTGGTGGCATGATTCACTTCAGGATCATGGTAAGCGCCGGTGTCACAGCCGCAGCGTGAGCAAAAAGCATCCTGATCATCCAACTTTGTTCCGCAATTCTTACAATAACTCATTTCATTCTCCTGTTCTGCACTAGCTTATAAATGCCGAAAACACCAAAAAACAAAGTAAATGCGGAATCGATAATTAACACTGTTTTTTTCATTAGATTGTCCCTTCCTTTCTTTTGACTCAATCATTGCCATGTATCAAGAGTACATCCGCTTTGTTTTGCAGGATTAATATAATATTAATGGAATATTAAATCGAAAATTGTTTGAATACTCGCGCAGACAGCTTGCCAAAAAATCGCCACTTTTCAGCAATTTAAAAGAACCTTGCCTTTTTGCTCAGGCAAGGTTCTTTGACCGCTTGACCGCTAACGCCCCGTTCAGATTGCAGTTCTTTTTCATAACGGAAAACATACGGAAAAAACAGAACCGACTCCGGGTGTACTGTCAACAGAAATTTTCCCATTGAGCAATGATGTTACCTGCTTTACCATCGCCAATCCCAGTCCGTTTCCCTTTGTCATGTGGGAGGCATCTGATAAAACTTGTCGAATATACGGCGCATGGCGTCCGGTGATATCCCGTAGCCGGTATCTTCCACAGTAACAATGACGCTATCCCGATCTTTTTTAGCAGTGACGCGAACAGTTCCACTATAATCCGTAAATTTTAGCGCATTGGCTATGAGATTGTTCCAAACAATGTCCAACAAATCTTCGTCTCCGTAAATCACAATGCTCTGATCCAGATCGGTTTCCAGTTCAATTCCTTTTTCTTCCCACATCTGCTCAAAGCTGAGGATGCATCGGCAAATTTGCTCACTCAAATTGAACCGCTTGGATTTCACAAGGATTTTCTGATTTTCCAACTGGCTGATTTGAAGAGTATTGGTGATCAGTACAGATAAGCGATTGGATGCATCACCAATCTTTTTGGCATAATCAACGCGATCTTCTTCTGTCAAGGCTTCATTTTGCAAAATAACTGCGTAATTCTGAATAACAGAAAGCGGCGTTTTTAGCTCGTGGGATACATTGGAAACGAAGTCCTTTTTAAGCATTTCGGTACTGGCAAGCTCCTCAGTCATGGCATTGAAATCTTCAAATAATACTTCAAACTCATCTTTTTTTCCGTCCCTGCGTAAAGGCGTAATACGCACCGAATAGTCTCCCTGTGCAACCTTCCGGGCGGCCTCGCACAGCCTTTGCATCGGCGGCTGAAAATAATGTTTTCGAAGCACGTCAAAGAGAAGAACCAGCAGTACACTCACCAAAATCATATATGTAAATATGGAAAGCACCGTGTAAATTGTTTCAGAATCCTGAATCGCAATATACACCAATAAATAGGAGTCGCATACAAAAAGAATCATAAGAAACAGGGTAGCATAGCTGCGGAAATTCATAGTCTTCACATTGATACGGGGGTCCACATCTTTTTTCTTCATTGAATTACCGCATTATATCCCAAGCCGCGCACAGTAACTATTTGAAATTCTTTACAATGGGCAAACTTTGTTCTCAGATTTGCTATATACACATCTACTATCCGCAGCCCGCTTTCATTCTCCATATCAGTAAAGTCGTCCAGCAATTGACTTCTTGTGAAGGCGTGTTTGGGGTAAGAAAGAAGTTTGAACAGTATTTGAAACTCACGAAATGTTAATTGTACGGGAATATCATCCACTGTTGCGCTAATCTCATCTTCGTCTAAGACAAGATTGCCAATCGTCAGTTTCTTTTCTGCAGCTATATTCGCCCGGCGCAGGAGCGCTTCGATATGCAGAATTAGTTCATTCAAATCGACTGGCTTGACCAAATAATCGTCAATGCCCAAACGATATCCTGCTTCTTTGGCGGTGAAGTCGTTTCTTGCCGTCAGAAACAGAAAGGGGATATTTTTATCCTGTTGCCGGATGGTTTTCGCAAATTCAAATCCATCGATTTCAGGCATCATAATATCAGAAATAATCAAGTCATAATGCTCTGCGAATAATCGGTCATACGCCTGGGTAGGGTTAAGGCATCCAGTCGTTTGGTACCGATGCATATTTAAATGCCTGCACACCGTTTCATTCAGGTCCTTGTCATCTTCCACAACTAAAACATGTATTATAAGGTGAACCTCCTTTTCTTTAAACAATGCCTTGTAATATCAGGCATAGGAAAACACTATGGCTATAGCACTATTCATATTAGTCATCATTTACCGAAACGGCGGTTCAGTATGGAAATAATAAACAATGCTTTTGCTCATTCACCGCCTAAGCAAAAGCAATTGTTTAAATTATCTTATGCAGTAATCCAAGCTCCACCATCTGCGTGTATGTTCTGCCCGGTAATCCAATGACTGTCATCGGACGCAAGGAACACCGCAATAGGAGTCACGTCATGATAAGAGTCTCCAGCCTTTTTGAACGGATTATTTACGAAAGCACTTTTTACCCATTCCTGAACCTCCTGACTCTGAGCCGTTAAACCGGTCGAACAATTATCTGTAAAGCCATTAGGACAAAGCGTGTTAACACGGATGTTGTATTCTCCCCACTCTCTGGCGACAACCCTGGATAAACCGCGAACCGCTTCTTTTGCAGCCGCGTACGCCGAGTAAGATGCATTTCCCGCTACTGCGGCTTCAGAACCAAAATTGATAATGGAAGCGCCTGCACCTGGCTTGTCCTTTAGGTATGGAAAACATAATTTCATCAAATGCCAATAAGCGTACAGTGAACTATGCATCTCAATGTCGAGTTCCTCAATGCTTTTTTCGAGGAAGGGCATGGGGTTGGTAATAGTGTGAGCATTATTTACTAAAACATCAATCGTGCCAAAGCGCGCAGCCGTTTTCTCAACGAAATCAACCAAGCTGTCATAGTTCATAATGTCAAGTGCTACCGCTAAGACCTCAGCGCCTTTTTCCTCGCAGAGCTACTTTGTAAGCATGAGTTTTTCTTCTGTTCGGGAGCAGATAGCCAGCTTTGCGCCTTCTTCGGCAAAGCGGATGGCTTGTTGTTTGCCCAGACCACTGGCACAGCCAGTGATCAAAACGACCTTTCCTTCTAATTTACCCATAATCAATTCTCCTGTTCATGATTTATTACATTGAAAAGTTTGTCTGCATTGTCTTTAAATCTTTTATAAGCTCTTCTGGGACACGTTTTTCCAGTTCCTCTATTGTCCATGCGCCCTCTTCTTTTTTGATCTGGCTAATGATTTGGGAATCAGACCAAACGCCTATCTCGCCGTCGGCAGCAAGCTTGAACAGAAATCCAGTGATATTGGCGGCCTTGTCGGAAGCCAAGTAGGCCAGGAACGGAACCATTATATCGGCGGTCCGTTTCATTGCCAGTGGCGCTCCTGCCTCAACAGCCTCTGTTGGGATGCCTAACAACCTATAATTTACAGCCGCATTGATAAAGGCGCGCGTTCTTGCAAGGGGGGTATAGGCATTCACAGTAATTCCTAACCCAGCTATGTCTTGAGACACCGCTTTGGTCAGGGCCACGACACCGGCATTGGCGGCACCGTAAGCAGCATAACCTTGCAAGCCAAGGAACGCGTCAGAGGAGGAGTTCAGGATACGTCCGAATCCCTGTTCTTTCATAATGGGAAGTGCACGGTGTATCAGATTGAAGGCACCCTTGAGCTTAGAGGACACGCTTGTGTCCCACAATTCCTCATCCATGTCCATAATGTTGCCGACCCAGTTGGATGAGGCGTTATTTACTACGATGTCGATCCTTCCGTAGTTGTCAACAGCAGTTTTCACCATCTGTCCAGTCGTCTTAAAGTCACTTACATCTCCAAAAAAAGGAATAGCCTGACCGCCCAGACGGATAATCTCATCCGCTGTCGTTTGGGCATCGCCAGTGATCTTTTGAAGAGCCTCGCGTTCCTGTTCGTTGAATTGCAGCGCTGTTTTTTCAAATGCGTTCAGGGATGATCCCGGCTTGCGGTTATTGGTAATAACCTTCGCGCCCTGGTTCGCCATATACAAAGCGATATCTCTTCCGATACCCTGCCCTGAGCCTGTAACAATGGCGACCTTTCCTTCCAGCACATTATCCATTTTTTAATGCTCCTTATGATTGTATTATTTGTAAGAAAACCATCATAGTCCTCAAGATGATAAGCATATGTTGATTTTCTTTCATAAGTGTAGTATGCTTAATTTGAAATTGAAATACAACCATCAATTTATTTCTTTTAGAAAAATAGTAAACATAATTGCATTATGTGTTGACTATTTTGAAAATTGGAGGATGACATAAAATGGATGCACGCATCAGGTATACAAAAAGGGCAATACAAGAAAGCTTTTTTAAATTATTGAAAGAAAAACCAGTTAATAAGATAACTGTAAAAAGCATTTGTGAATTGTCGGAAATTAACAGGGCAACATTTTATAAATACTATACTGATCCTTTTGATTTACTCAAGCAAATTGAAGCCGAGTTTATATTAAAATTGCAGCAGCTTATTGAAACAGCCGACAATAAAGACATTACCCAGACGTTGATTATTATTCTAAGCGCAATTAAGAAGAATGCAGAAATATATACGCTCCTGATCTCTGAGAATGGAGATAGCAATTTTTTTAATCATGTCCTGTTGGACAGTTAT
>Ga0316604_10000675_pt1 | contig 38018 bp, 39 predicted proteins | sample OWC_soil_day20_C_FD_207650 | JGI IMG/M metagenome (GOLD analysis project Ga0316604, IMG submission 207650) | Wetland soil microbial communities from Old Woman Creek delta, Ohio, United States - OWC_soil_day20_CT | ecosystem: Environmental > Terrestrial > Soil > Wetlands | place: USA: Ohio... | reverse complement strand
CACCACGCCCTTGCGAGCGCCAGCCCCTCAAGCTGGTGCGTCTGCCGTTCCGCCACGACCGCATTGATTAAACCCGCAACGGATTTAAAGTATAACAGAACCTTTCTATCCTGTCAACACTCTCTCCCCATAAAATTGCTAACCAACAAAATTCAGCAAGGCCGTCCAAACCCTCAGCCTTTCATAGCATAAGCTCGGACAGCCTTTCTTCATCAGTCAAACTATGTATTAAACAGCATCATCCTGCGCCGCTTCTAAAATAATGCCGTCAGGATCACGAAAATACATGGTCCATCCAAAACCTACATGTTGCGGCGAGCAATGCAGTCGCACATTGTTCTTTACTAATTTCTGATACAATTCCTGAATATTATCTGTTTTAAAGCAAACATGAGCCGCTCCAATATCACTGGTTATATTCCCTACCAAGGGTTTTCCCCCAGGTGTGAACTCGACTAACTCAATCCGGCCACTTCCTAACGCCATAAAAACCAGTCGCTGTTCAGTGCCAGGACAACCAGTAATCTGGTCGCATTCCGGACCTTTAAACACTATCCCTTCCGCCTTCGAGTCCCATTCCACTTTCATCCCTAACATATCCCGGTAAAAGGCAATGGACTTCTCCATGTCACTCACTGTAAAACTAGTATGGTCCATCGTAATCATTATTTTTCCTCCCCATCAATCCACTTCCTAACTACACCCTGTATATCGGCGCTGCCGCCAATCCATGAAAACTAGGACAGTTCTAAAAGTTACCGGTTACTAAATACCACGTTACATACCCTTTGCCTATAACTGTTTCCTCCTTAAAGCTAGCTTCTTCGAAAATTCCGTATATTCCAACTATAACCTTTACAAACAGTTTTGCAAAATATATAATGCAGTACAAAGGTATAAATTAAACAATATAATAACCAAACCGTATAATAACCAAACCGTAGCGAGGAAGGCTTGCCTATGGAATTATTGCAGCTTCAATACTTTCAAACAGTGGCGCGCTTAGAAAATCTGACAAAAGCATCTCAAGAACTTTACATTACGCAACCCAATCTTAGTGTCAGCATTGCCCGCTTAGAAGAAAGTATTGGCGTTCCTTTGTTTTTTCACCGGAAAGGACAAATCAAACTAACCGAGTATGGAAAAATATTTTTAGAATACGTCGATAACGCCTTCATGGAATTAGAATCAGGCATGACCAAAATTCACGAAATGTACGAACTCAGTCAAAAGCAAATTTCTGTGGCCACTTCGATCAATGATTTACTACCTGATTTACTTAAGTCCTTTTCACAAAAAAATCCTTATGTCCATATTCGCCAGTTTAATTTCTCTCTTAAACAGATTATAGAACATCTTATCAATCATAATGTTGCTTTTGCAATCACTTCGGAACAAATTACTCATCCAAAAATTGATTGGTTACCCTTTGTTGAAACGGAAAAAATGCTTTTATTCAATAACAATCATCCCTTCGCCTCTAAAACACGCATTTCAATTTATGACCTCAGTAAAGAACGCTTTATCTGTGATACTTCCCGTGCTGATGAGACATTTATTGAATCGATTGGACGTAAAGCTGGATTTATCCCCCACATTGTTTGCGAAAGCAATGATAATAAATTGGCCGTTGACTTACTAGAAGCCAATTTTGGTATTCTCTTTGTCTCAGCCTCTGCTTTAATGCGGATACAGGCTCTATTTCCGTCAGCCCAGGTTAAAGCGGCTCGTTTGAAAGATTCCCCTGAAAACGCAGTAATCGGCATTGCAAGACTAAAAAATTATCAGTTCTCCGAGATATCCCACAAGTTCTTTTCCTATGTAACCAACTATCTTTCCCAAATTAACCTTGATACCCAACAATTTTTATTAAAGCATTACTCGGAATAAGGGGATAGGCTAACGTGTTAGCGTATCCCCTTATTCCATTGCCAAATAATCTTTTTGCACAACTTCTTGAGGTTTATATACTACAACCACAAACTACATAATTATATGATAAATAATATAATTATTCTATCTTTTTTTACCAAATAATAAATAATGTACCAAAGCATCCAAAGGGTATTCAGAGATTTTGTAGAATGTATGGATAAGACGACATAACGATTTAACTTTATGAGGAGTAGTTATGGATTTTGTTCAAATTGCCGTTCTTGGTTCTTTACTGGCAACAATTACTATTCTTTTTATTTATATCTATTTGTACCTTCACTGCCACGAAGGTTGTATAGGCATTTGGACTATCAGCTGGTGTATCCAACTGGTCCGATACATACTTTTTGACTTAGGACTGTTAAATTGGAAATCCCCCTTATTCCTCATCGTTTTCCAGTGCTTAATACTTATTAGTTCACTACTATTTGTCCGAGGGACTCACCTTTTTACTCAAAACTCATTTAAGTATAGTAACTGGCACTATACCGCTGTCATAATTGCCATTGCAGGCATAATATCATTTCAATTCTCCCCCGCTCTCACGGTTCAAATACTTCCTGCCTTTTTAATCAGCGGATTTGCGTACTTATGGATAGGTAAATCTTTCCTTAACCTAACAGGAGTAGGGCAAGTTATTACCGGCTATTCCTGGATTCTATTAGGTCTTCTACTCCTCTTTTTTCCGTTTACAAATTCCGATTCGGCATATACCTCCTTTGGATATATGCTCACAGGAGTATGTCACTTGCTTATTGCTACCGGTACTTTACTCATATACTCTGAAAAGAACAGAGTCTCATTAACCAACAAAGAGCTACAATATCGTATATTAGAAAACTCGATTGATATAATTTTTTACTTTCAAATAATGCCGGAAACAAAAATGAAATACATCAGCCCTTCCATTTTAGCTATAACTGGCTATTCATCCAAAGAATATGGAACCGATCCCGAATTATTTTACCGTATTATCCACCCAGATGACCAGTCATCGTTTGACAACTATATAAGTCAAGAACCGGAATGTCGCCAAAGCCCTTTTATAATGCGCTTGCTTCGTAACGACAATACGCCTCTGTGGGTTGAACAAAAGTTACTTCCTGTTTACAACGCATCAGGAAATTTGATAAGCCTAGATAGTATAATTCGCGATATTACCATTAGAAAAAAACTGGAGCACATGTCTTCCATGCTTGACCGCATGAACCTGGTTGGCAATATGGCGGCGACTGTCGCTCACGAAATTAGAAATCCATTAACCACGGTTCGTGGTTACCTACAGATCTTAGCGAGAAAAACTGAATATGAGCGCGACAAAGACAAATTTAAACTGGTTATCAGCGAAATAGACCGTGCCAATTCTATTATTGGCGAATACCTCTCACTCTCACGTGAAAAAATGACTCGTTTAAAGATATGCTCTTTAAACGTCATCGTCGAGTCCGTATTTCCGCTGATTCAGGCGGACGCCGTTTCATCTAAAATATTTTCATACCTTTCTCTTTCCCCCGTGCCGGAACTGCTTCTGGATGAAAACGAAATCCGCCAACTACTTCTAAACCTTGTTCGTAACGGTATAGAAGCTATGCCAAACGGAGGAAATCTGACTATTGGTACATTTACCGATGACAGTAGCGTTATTTTATCTGTTAGCGATCAAGGCATGGGGATTCCGCCCCATGTGCTTGATAAGATAGGTACTCCGTTTATTACTACCAAAAACAAAGGAACAGGCTTGGGACTGCCCATCTGTTATCAAATAGCCCACCGGCATAATGCCACTATTAAAATCGATACAAGTAATCAAGGCACCACATTTTTAGTTTACTTCTCCTTATCCGCAAGTAACAACTAATTCACTTAGCTTTTACTTTCCTATTAACACAAAATATACGGCCGCTTGCAATTCAATTTTTCAGAATGCAACGGCCGTTTTTATAACCTAGTATTATACGCTTTTACCCGTCCACTAAGGATAATACACTTTGGTTCAAGTCATCCCAATGCCACTGAACATCCTTTCTCTAAAATGAGGATACATCCTTTGGGCGGCTACCCTATCCGCGTGTCCCCACTGAAACCGCTCATGCTCCTTAGATAGGTCTATTTGCTCATCCGCCATTGAACACAAGAAGAATATCCCAGTAATATAAGTCTAGTTCACTCAAGGGTAACTTATCGCTTTCGGTTTTTTCTATGTTTTATAGTACTTACCAATGCGTAGATTCCTGAAATCTATGTTTTTCTATGCTTATCAATAATTAACTACTTTTAATGCTAACCGATTCAAAAACTGCATCAAATTATATCCCATAATATGCAGCTACAACCTTTACAACCGTTTCAGCATCACCAGTCATTAAGTGCCCGTAAATATCAAAAGTAATGGATGTTTTTTCATGCCCTAATATTTTAGACACTGCCTGTATACTCAATCCCTGACTAATAGCCACCGAAGCGAAAGTATGCCTTACCTGGTGAAAAGTCCGCTTAGGTATGCCTGTCTTTACTATTAAACGATGGAATCTTTGACTTACGACATTAGGCGACATAATATCACCTGTTGGTTTAGAAAAAACCAGTCCTAAGTCGTTGTATGCTTTCCCTAAATTCCCTTTGGCTTTATTTTGTTGAGCTTGATACCACTTTAAAACCGCCATAAGTCTATTATCCATCGGAATAGTCCGATATGCAGCCGGAGTTTTTAAAGTTCCTAAAATGAGACTATTCTCTTTTGTAGGGTCTTCTTTGGCTTGTTGCTTTACAGCAATCTGTTTTTTATTAAAATCAATATCTTGCCAACGTAATCCGCAGATTTCCCCCCGCCGCATTCCAGTATAAAGCGCACAAATCAATACATTATAGAATAAACTGCCAGTTCCTGCTGTATCTAATAATAATTTTACTTCATCTATATTTAGCGGATTTATTTCCTCTTTAACTACTGCTGGCAGCTTTATATTTTTACAAGGACTTTTTAAAATCATAGAATCTAATTCCGCCACATTAAGCGCATCAGAAATTACTACCTTTATTGTTTCTAAATACTTAGGAGATAACTCAGCACTCTTTTCATTGAAATATTTTTGCAAATCAGCCCGTTTTACCTTTTCCAGAGGCATCTTTCCGAGTTTTGTTTCTTTTATATGCTTGTCTACTATGTTTTTATATATATAGTAGCTTCTCCCTGTAACAACGTTCTTTTTATTCACTTCAAGCCAAGTATCTAGCCATTCCTGAAAAGTAACACCTTTGCTTTTTAGGCTTATTCCAGCTTCGGTTTTCCTTATTAAGTTCTTAACTTTGCTTTTTATCTCGGCTTGGCTTTCCCCTCTAACAGTAGTCCGTTTCAAATCTCCTGTTTCCGGGTCTTTATATGATACCTGCATAAACCATCGCCCATTCGTCCCCTGTTTTGGTTCCGTCCCTGCACCATTTTCCCGTCTTTTAGCCATGTTCTCAACTCCCAAAATTTCTTTTAAACGCTTAGATTGCGAACCTACAAAACCAACAGAAGTTTCAGAGGATATCAATGCCCCCGAAAAAATACATCCCCTGGAACCCTTAAAACGTCTGCCAGCAAACAAAAATCATATACGCTAATCTTAGTCCGGCAACACTCCCGGCGTGATAGCCATCCTTTAGGCTTGTCTAACATTCGGCATATGTCAGCCTGTGTAATACCCTTTTTTATGCGAATTTCCCTGATATTTTGAGCGATAATGGCGTTATTCATTGCCACTCACCGTTTATTATAGGGGTAAAAGTCCTGTTTCTTGATCTTTTCCTCAATCGACAGCGCATCCGCCCAACCATCTGTATAAACTTTATATTTTAATGGCTCTAAAAACGTAACAGCACCATAAAACTTGTTTTCTACGTCATTTCTTTCTTCTTCCGATAACTTAGCAGCATCAGCCAACTTAGAGATAATTGCATGTATTTCCTTAAACAAAGCGTTTTCTTCCTGGCTCTCCTCCAGCCGGCTTGAGAATTGATGATAAAATAGCCCAGCGATAAATTGCTTCTCATAGAAATCGAGGTTTTGTAACATTGTATCAGCTCCATTTCAGCATTATTTTGACTTCGCCCCTGACTACTGATAAAATGGAATTGCAGCCGGGTTCTGGCTTGGTTCCTGTTCTGCATGGCCTGTTCACTATTTACAGTAGTGAGCAGGCTGATTTATTTATTTCACACCCCTCCCGCAATAGCTTTACAAGTTTATTTTTATCTCCTATGGTTATTTTATATCTACCATAGTTAATAGTCAATAACTACTACAGATATTTTACAACTCTCATTTGTAATTTAATAACCCCAGTGTTAAAATTATATCTATAGAAGTTATTTACAGGAGGATACTTATGATTAATATTAAAGTTGCTGAACTAATGGGAAAGCACAAATTAACCAAGAAAGCCCTTTCCGAAATTACAGGTATACGACCTAATACAATTTCCGCACTTTGGCATGGCACTATAAAAAGACTTGAAATAGAACAAATTGACCGGCTCTGCGCGGCACTCAACTGCCAGCCAGGAGATATTATGGAATACGTACCCGACAATATAGACGGCTAAGCAGCCTTAACCGGCTGCTTTTTATTTTAATATACGTCCAGCTCTGGCAATGTTGGGATAGCTGCATAGGGTATAGGCCACAAGTACATAATAACGTATATCGCTATGCTGGAGGTCTTACTATGAGCAATCAAGTAATATTATGGGGTATGTTAATCGCACCATGGTTGACTTTGTTTTTTATGCCCAAAGAAGATATTAAACGATTTATGCCTGTTGCATTACTGACGGCAGTAACAAGCGCAATAATTGTTGAGTCCGGAATTACATTGAAGATGTGGTCAATTGCGGAAACTGTGTATCCCCTAAATCAAATGATACCTTATGTCTATGGGTTATCTCCGCTTTTATCGATGTGGATTATGAAATATACCTATGGACGATTCATGGTCTATATAATAACCAACGCAATTCTAGATCTCGGATTTACTTACACGTTACTACCATTCTTAAGTAGCCGAGGTATATTCTTATTTATCAGCGCTACTCCGTTGATAGCTTACCTACCAACTATTCCCCACGCGGCCTTACTTTATGGTTTCCAAATGTGGCAGGAAGGTATATTCGCCCGTTCTGAAAAAGACAATACCGCAGCAAACTTACAGCCAGCAGCGGCAAAACCATTAACAAAAAATCAAGAAAACAAAGAAGATTAATGAATAGATCAAACAATATTTCTAACCTCGGCCATCGCGCCGGTTTTTGGTTATTAACTACTGACCCCCATTTTAGCCGAACGACTTTTTCCGTTGGGGGCAAAATCCAATTTCAGATTATAACGAGCGCAAAATTCCGTCGGTTAACTAAGCCCAAATCTGGGCTCAGCGCAAATTGCGCTCGGCTCCATGCTTCACAAATCCCCCAAACCTATAAAACAGGCTGGCCGGTACAACCTACCACGCCAGCCTGTTTTTGCGTCCTGGGGCAAATACGTGGGCCGTAAACTTCCCATTTTGGCCTAACTATCAAACAGGCTTTAAGCCAAGTAGATCAGCGGTTACAGCCAATTTCATACATACCATTGGGAAGGAAGTCGGTAACATTTATTTAAGACCTAGAAAACTTTTGGGGGTCTCGCGCCTCCGCTATTAGGCTTTTTGCTAGAAGTACCTTGAATTACCCGGCCCTTACTGCAATAAGGTCATAGCCTTTAAGTCGTCCAATGAGCATTCACTATATTCTGCTGCTTCATCAGCCGTTAGCACTTTACTGTCGCCATCCCCAATCGCCCTGTAGGTGTCTTCACCAATCTTTTGCACATTGTATTTGCTTGAATCATCCTTATAAATATAAGCCGTGACAGCATCAGCAAACAGCCTGCATACTGGCGATAACTTCGGGCTTGCGATCAGCGTCATATATAGGCCCTGCTGACGTATTACTTCTGCATCTACCTCGGTAAACTCCATAAGCACCGTCTTAGTAGTTCCAAAGAACTCCAATAGCTGGCTGTCAGTTAATGTATGCTCCTTGGCAAAGGCTAGGATAACCGCCCCCTGTTCCTCCCGCTTCTCATCGGTGCAAACAGAACTTTTTAGTATTTCTTTTGTTGCAAGTAATATAAGCAAATTCTTGTTATCTGTGGTTACATTGAGTTCCTTTGCAATGTCTTTATTGCTTCTACCTCTGTCATAATACCTCACCCTTTAATGTTGGCGGCTTATCTCACATGCCGCCTCGTATCTCTGTCTATGACTACCTACTCGCTAAGACGGCCCTCAAACTGCTGTTTACCTATCGATCTACAATGCTCACAACAAAAAGGCACTTCAGCATCTTGAATACTGTCTCTAATCACCATATCTGGGTTAATAAGCTGGTTGCAATGGAAACATAACTCTATACCTTGAGTGGCCTTTATTATTCCTCTCGACATCATACGTGCGTTAAACTCTCTCAAACTAGCCATTAATTATTCCTCCAATCTGAACCGTACATATTCATAATTTTTCCAGGAATAGGCATAGGCTTATATATTGTTTCACTGACCATGCAATCAATAGGCCCGCTGGGTTTCTGCTCTGGGAAAAACGCCTCCAGGTCTCCATTATTTATCCAGGTTTTTACAAAATCTTGCTGTTCATAATGATGTAGCCGTTTTTTTGCTCTTGCATCAATGCTCTCTAGGAGTGGGATTAATTCAGATTCTATATACTCAAACCTAACAAGGTGGTGAAGTTTGTTATTCAGTTCCCTTTTTCTTTTTGTCAGTTCACTTATTTTTCGATCATGTTCCTGTTCTTCACTTCGCAACTTTTCAATCTCTTGTTGTCGCTCTGACATAGCAGCCTTGGCCAGTTTTTTTATTTCGGAGAATTCCCTTACGTAATCACTATTAACAGCCGCCCCATACGCCGCTTTTCGTTCTTCCAGTTCCGCTATATCGGCTTTTAGCTGCTTAATTTGTTCCTGCTGTTCCGCAGTATCAACCTCGCCAGAAAGTTCAGCCTCGACCATATTTTGCCTTAATATGTTTGCATTATTTTGCAAAACTGTAATCTGTTCGTCAATGGCCTTAATTTTCTGGGTAATAGACTGCCTCCGGCTGCTGATTTTGTCTTTTAAATCCTTTACTGCCTGTTTTAATTTTTCTCTGCTATTCATAATATCGAAGAAATTCAAATAAATTAATAACCCCATCAATCCAGACAAAGTAAGCTATATTATTCAAATAAACAACTGCAAGGAATTTGGTCACATCAACCATACTCTCAAATACTTCGAGAATGGATTCCAGTCCTAAACTGGTTATATCTACAATTGGAATCCTATCGAAGCCAATTCGTATCAGCCATTCATCCTGGGTTTCGTTAACATCCCACTGGGTATAATCATTGTGTTCACTTAAATGTCCATTATTGAAATTGAAATGCACTTTTGCACCCCCTAAAAAGCTTATTACTATATGGATACACTCACCCCAAAACCCCCAAAAGTCGTATCTGATATAAAATTTTCTTTTAAATGTCGGGGTAGCCTCCCCCCATTACCCCCAAAAGGTATTTTGTTATATGTACTTATACCCTTTTGGTGGTTTTGGGGGTTCCCTACTCATGGTTTTGTGAGGAATTTTATTTTAGGATTAATGCGAAATACTGTTTTAGGTCTCCCCCCTGTAGTAAACTTCTCATCCTGTTTTAGCCAATTAAGTTCAATCAACTCACTACATGCCGCCTCTACATCTTCTTTAGTGCTTAAAAGGTGCCAAGCATATTTTTTATATACATCCCTGACCGTAAAGCCATCCAGTAGTTTCTTTGCTTTGATCTTTTCCACTAATACGGCAGCCGCCTTACCGTTTTTATCGGATGACAGTCCATATATACGCCTTGCATGACTTTCTAAGTAGCCACACCACTCTGCCGCCATTTCTGCGGCCTCTTTTGTTACTGGCCCTGTAATTCCATTGGCAACTGCTTCTATAAGGTGAAATATTACTGCTAAAGAGGGCATTAAACTGCGATACTTAGCCAAGTGTTCGGTTACTAAAGGATAATCTTCTTCCCTAATCTTCAATTCCAATTCAGTCAACCAGCGATAGAAAACTTGTTGCCCTTCTTCATCGAAACGGAAATACGGGCGGTTGTTGTCAGGCTGGCCTCCTGCCTTTATAAAGTCAAAGTCTACCAAGGTCTGCATTATATTGAATGCCTTTTCTTTTGCCTCATCGTTAGGCTTCTGGTCAACCAACTGCCAGCCTGTGGGTTCATCTGGATACACCAGTAATTGAAACCTTTGCACCATTCCATCATTTCCTATCCCCTGGGCACTCTTTAAAAGGTATTCCGTTAATTTAGTTGGTTGTATTCCCCCTAATATTGAAAGGCAGCAATTGCCAACATCGATAGTACCTCGACCTATACGATCTGTTGTGAAGCCCTGTCCACCGTTCCACGCCTCCAAATAAAAGGCCCTATCTGCTTTGCCTGTCCTCTCGTTCCCACGAAGCTAGAAGGCCAGTCAATTCGTCACGGAATACTAGTAGCCCTCGGGGGTTTTCATTGAGTAGTTCGGATAGTTTTTCAACGGTACTATCATTGGTCTTGAAACGTCTACGGACAGGAGGCTGGCTGGCTTCTAGCCCGGCAAATTCATTCTGTAACTCTACTAAATCGCCACCTGCCTTGGCTTGTTTAAGCATTTTGCCCTTAATAGCCTCGCGCTGGGCTTTAAATCCTTCCACCTCTGCTAAGTAAAATGCCATCATGTCTTCATAGTCTGATTTAGCCGCTACTTCCATATTTGATAATGGCTTCATAATCTCTGCAAGGCTCGGTGTCTTTAGCATTGAAGGACGGCCAATAAAGCACCCCATAAGTTTGGTATTACTGTCCAGTCATCGTTTTTCTTCGGTCTTATAGCACATCCGGCCCCGATCACCGCTGAAGCTGCCACAATCGCCCCAATTGCCACGAAATCGAGAGGGCATTGCATTCGTAAGATATATCAGTTAACCATGGTCTGAACGGTTCTGGGATTATTTCAGCCGGGAGAATATTAACCGGAGATAAACTGTCTTCTTCTAGTGGTAGTGGTTCCGGCCACTCATTACCGCTAAAGTCCTGAACTGCTTGTACGACATTCGGTGCATACTTGGCCATACTCTGGGCTATAGTTTGTAATTCCTGGTCATTGAGTGGCGGAAGACAACGCTTTTCATTAATCTTGCTTAGTGCGTCAAATAACTCTACCTGATCTAGCCCCTGCCTCCACAGACTCCCTGCAATCTTGGTAATAGTAGCGTTACGGCTTCCCTCCGGTATATAATCATCCTCTGCCCCAGCTGTCTGCTCTATTTGCGGTGGACGGGTTAACATGGCTAACAGCCATTCAGGTACATCAGCCAAGGGTACATCCTCAGGACTGTACAAGCATTCCCATTCGTAAGCCTTACCCGTGTCAGGATGCACACTGCCTGCTCCTACAACCATGCCGCCATTCCCCCGAATATCTATGCCAGGGAATAACCCTGTTCGGTTGCCAATTTCATGGCCTATAGGATACCTAAAGAATAATTGCCGGCCACCGCCCCCGGCTAATACTTCCGGTGTATCCGGTAATTTTGAATATCCCTCTTCAAGTTGTTGTAGGGATTCGCATCCTGCCTCTCCATCAACATCGAGAGCGACTATACCGCTTACCCTGCCAGTTACTATCCCATAGTTCATAGTAGGCCACTGCTTAAACCATTCCGTTATTATTGATTCGCTAATGCTGCCTTTGTTCGGCCAATCCTGCATAAGTGGCCGCTTACCATTAACAGGTATAATACTCCATCCCCTTCGGGCGCAGGACATGGCTTCTTGTTTTACTGTCATATAATTAGTCACCACCTGGCCCCGGCTCATACCGAGGTTTGTTTTATTCTCCTACCGATTTTCACCCAGAAACTCGTCAAGTGCCTCAGCAGGTACTAACCAACGTCGGCCCGCTTTTACTGCTCGGATTCGACCTGAATACAACAAGGACATAAAAGTGTTACGACTTAAACCCAATAGTGCCCGCCCTTCATCTGGAGTTAGAACCTTCTTGTCAATTGGCTCGTCATGGACTTCCACTAGTTCCCCTTTTTTAACGGTGTACTTTTTTTCTTTGCCATCTGCTCCTTTGATTGTGTAAACCTGTGTTTCTTTTCTCATTAATTACCCCTCCTTAATCACTACGGAAATTTCCATTGTATTTTAATTTTAAAATAAAAGGCATTAACGATGTAATGCCTACTCTTGCATTTTTTGAATTATTTCATTCCATTTCCCATTAAGAACCACCATAAATCTTGCAGCAAATTCGACAGTTCCTTTTTCCGCCTGTTTTTCTGCCTCTAAAACCGCAATATCACTTATAACCATATCAAAGGCACAAATATACCACGCCATCATGCCTCGCAATATTAAGCCACTAGTTCCTGCTAAATCACGCCAGCAATTATCCTGTAATGCCCGTTCTAATTTTTCAATATCATTTACTTCATTAGTCTTTACATACTCTTTAAGGCATCTAACAAATTCGCCATGCAAAAGCCCTACTGTCTTAGGAGGTGTACGTGGAGCCTTAATATCACTGATTGGCGATTTCACATGATTATTACTTTCAGGATATACGCCATGTATCATCCGCCATGCTACTGTGGCCCAAATAGTATCCATTTTTTCATATTCAACCCATTTGCCACCATATCCAGCACCCCGTTTGGGTTCAGGTAAACATTTATCAGCCGTATAATTAAATAGTGTACGTTTATTAAATGTTGCCCCTAACCGCTTGGCTCCCTCAACAATTTCGTCCGGTGTCATTAACCTATTCACCACCTTGTATGTATTTAAAATTCATCGGCAATTTCTAATGTACTTTACATAATAATTTATAACCTATATAATGTCAAGTATGAATTTTTATAATTATTAACACCCAATTTGGACACTTTTGAAGCCAACTGATTCAAAAACTGCATCAAACAACAAAAATGCCGTGCCATCCATTTAGGAAGGGCACAGCATTTACACAGGTTCATAGTACTTTCTATTTACCGTTCGTCACTCAAGGGTAACTTGCCTGCCATCATAAGCAAATGTTACCCCCCGCGGAAGCATAGCACTATGATGGTCGTATTCTATGTCATGTGACAAATGCGTTAAAATCATTTCGCGGATTTCAAGTTTTTCTTTTAGAACAAGCGCTTCTTGTACATCATGAACCGAACGCATGCAAAAGGCGGTTCGCTCTTCCCAAAATGTAGTGCCGAGTATCAGTAAATCGCAGCCCCGCATCGGCTCCATTTCCTGCGGCGATAAATCAATGGCGTCAGGAAAGTAACCCCACTTATAGTTGGATTTTTTAAATATCATTCCATAAGAATAGCCATTATGTCCATGGTTAACACGATGGAACTCAACCGACCAACAACCCCAATCCCAAAAGGTCTGGGCACAAAACGTAACTCCTTTTCGATGTTTGACATAGCCGTACCGGCCCGTAAGATCGTCGCTGACATCGTTAGGACTTATTATGCGGGCATCCCCGTTTTGCCAAAAGCACAGATCTGAAAAATCGCCCAAACCGCCAATGTGATCATAATGCACATGAGTTACTAATACGTCAGGAATAACCTGCATTCTATAGGATATAGGCATAAACTGCATGCGAAAATCCGGGGAAATATCTATTAACAACTGACTTGACGCTTCGCTTACTAATAGGCTCGACCGAGAGCGGTTGTTTTTATTATTATGCGATGTACAAACCTGGCAAGTGCAGCCAAGGCGCGGTACGCCTTGCGCATCGCTCGTTCCTAAAAAATAAATAGTAGTCATATTCACGCTCCTTACAAACCACTTTCTAGCCGCGAGGAATGGTTAGGAAGTTAGGAAGGGTATAGCTTTGGGCATCAACCCCAATGATGTTTTTGGTTGCCGCCCTAGTCAATATCCCCTGCAAATTACCATTGTATATAAATAATCCAATAAGGTAATTAGTCGATATAAAGTCCACCTCATCCTCCCCGAAAAAAGCCATCGGGATTTTTGGTACCCGGCAGAATTCCTGCACCAAATACTCGGCCTGTGCCTCTTCCTGGAGAAGGTGCATCCATTCTTCTCTACTATAGTCCTGCCCTGGATAAACGCCTTTAGAAGCATACCGATCCATAGGCTTTATTATAAGTGTATCCTTATAATCTATTGTTTGTTTTACCAAATCCGCTTGCCGTATATCAAACACAGCAGTGTAAGGAATATGGTTTTTAATAAAAATTCGCTCTCCATTAGTTAAAAAACCAGTCTTTTCCGGGTCATGTAGCAATGCAAAAAGAATTTTATTATGCACAATTTGCGAACGGAACGGTCCTATGACGCAAACGTCGCCAGCCAGATAGGCATCAATAAAAGGGCGCACGTAATCAGCCCGTTCCACGACTTCCCAGGTTACCGCCCGGCGATACACGCAGTCAATCCGAAAGTCGTTATAGTACAATTTCCCTCCCCGATAGGTTAACTGCCTAGGATCAACCAGTATGGTCCTGCAACCCGCCCTTTCAAACGCTTTTTGAAACTCTATAAATTCACTAGGCGGCTCCCCGTCCAGCCAATCAACAATGGCTACTTGCGGCAATATCTGACTCTTACTGTACTCCTCATAATTCTTCTTTACTATTTCAACCCATGACTCAAGCAATTCAAAATCAGCAAAAGCATACTTCAGGGAAAACGACTCTAACGCATACGAAGTTTTAAATATCCTTGCCAATTCTTGCTGCTCAGTCATGGCGGAGGAACCATCCGTATTGAGCTCACAAAATTGAAACTTTCCGTTTTTCAGGCTGTAGAATACGTCAAACCTAGCCATCGGAACATCTACCGAATACCCGGGATCCTTGAGAATCAACTTTTCAAGTAAGGGCGAAAAGCCAAAATAGGCTCGAAATGCACTGTCCTCTAAATAACGTTTCATTATTTTCGCCAGAATTCCGTTGATGGTTTTTATCAAATTACGGAAATTCTCCATGTCGGCAGAGGTTAAAAATATAGGTTGATAAAGAAAATCCAGAGGTTGCCCTTTGTAGGTAATAGCGGAAGCCTGCACCTCTTTGAGTACTTTTTTATAAGACTCTATATAGGTAGGGGTAATTTTTCGCAGCCGTCTTTGATACTCTTCAAACAATGGACTTATTTGCACCTGGGCTTCCTCCAATATAATGGTTTAGCGAACTCGAGGTTAGCCCTTCCAGTCCCATCGCTAATAATTTTTCTTTTGCCAGCATCAAGGCGTTATTCTGAGACAAAATCATGGCCTCTAAGGGCTGCACATAATGCCTTTCGTGTTCCGGCAATCCATTTTGGGCCAATTCAAACAGAAACGGTAAAAACTTGCTTACTGTAGTAGCAGAAAACATAGCGGACAACCCGTTTTGACGAACAGCATCCCTATTTTTCTGTTGTATATTACTATCCACGCCTTGTGATAGACGATATAATTCAGTTAAAGCAGCCTCATTATAAAACAGGCCTTTGATTAAAGCGATATAAGAAAAGCTATACGGGTAGGGCAAACTGTCGCCCACCCGAATCTCAAGATACCGTTTCCCCCGGACATCAGGAAAAACCATAGTACATATATGTGCAAGCTCCTCGACTGACAACTCGTATTCATCGAGTATCTCTGTCGTTTTTTTATGATGGACCGCTATCATTTGGTCATTTTTTATAATAAAAATAGGTTCGACATTCAAAATATACTTAGCGTATTCTTCATACCCAAATTCTTTATCCATGACTCCGGGAATTATGCCGCAACGCATCGAATCCGTATTTTCCCAAATTAAACTTCTCAAGCTGTTCTTAGGATATATCTCCCCTTCGAAGATAGGCGCATTATCCGAAATAACGGCTAATAACGGAGAAAGAAAATATGCCACTCTTAGCTTTTTAATAAAATCTTTTTCATCAGAATAATCAATGGAAACCTGCAACGCCGCAGTACCCTTCATCATATGATGAGCATATTTCCCTTTGCTTAGAAAGTACTCCGACATCAAATGATATCTTTCCTTAGGGTTAAATGGAATATCCTTGATTTTGCTTTTAGGATGATACCCAATCGCCATTAAATATTGATTTTGTTCCTCAACTATCGGTATTACCTGTTCTAAAAAGTTGAAATAGAGAGTTTCAATTTCTTTTAACGTACTACACGGTCTAATACTTATTTCCAATTGACCGCCAGGCTCTAACGTAATAACGCTGTCTTCATTTTCCAGACCTACTAAGTAATTGTCTTCAAACTTCGGTTCATACCCAAATTTCGATAACTTTTTTAATAGGGTCTCTATACCATCTTCCTGATAAAAAGTTACCGAATCCCATGTAACTTTATTAACAACAATATGTTCTATTTCTACCCCAAGTTTACCCTGTAACTTATGTTTCTCTCCTGATTTTAATATTTCCACTATCCGATTTATTTTAGCTTGTTCATACATGTTTTCACCGTATCTCTTAGAAATTTCCTTTTTCCTGTACAATTCTCAGTTGATGACTATTTTCCCTTATTTCCAGCTACAACAATATACAGGTAACTTTTATCTTTTCGTATAGTAACCCCAAAATCCTCCCACAGCAGTAGAAAATATAAATGCTTTACCCTAGATTTTTAGTAGCGGCAATAGACTATCATAAAGTCAATTAACAATATTCGGTTTCAGTGCATACTTGAATACGCTCTTCTTTTAGCAGCCTGCAAAAAATGCCATCGCCTTGAACTAAGTTGCCTGTAAAGGTACCATCATAAATCAGTCCACAGCCACAGGAAGGTGACTTAGCTTTTAAAATGGCCTTCTCACACCCCACCAAATTTGCAATACCAACTGCTATCTTTGCACCCAAAATAAATGCTTCTGTCTTATCCGTCCCATCGGCAGTTAAAAATCTCTCCCCACATATTTCGACACAAGGCCGGGGTGTCGGCAATTTTCCAAGTATTTCAGGACAAAGAGGTATAGCCTGCCCCTTTTTCGCCAAATCAATTACCTCAGGTATAGGAAAAGACTGTCCATTATACCTGCACTCTATCCCTGCTAAACAAGCACTTACTATGATCATTCCTTCACACCTATTCTTGTTATGCGTTTGCCATTTCCCTAGGAAAAAGAGGTTGCCTCAAGCTGAGACAACCTCTTGCAATACGAAATTAAACTTCCATAATAATGGGTAAAATCATAGGACGACGACGCGTCTTCTCGTATAAATATTTACCCAACGCATCACGGACATTGGCTTTTATGGCTGCCCACTCAGTAATGCCATTCGTTTCACATTTTTCCAAAGCTTGTTTTACTTTCTCCTTGGCTAAATCCATAAGTTGTTCTGATTCTCTTACATACACAAAGCCTCGGGAGACAATATCAGGACCGGCCACTACACAGGCCTTCTGTTTGTCCATTGTTACCACAACAATAAGTATACCATCCTGTGATAATTGTCGGCGGTCACGCAATACAATATTACCGACATCGCCAACACCCAGACCGTCAACCAATATTTTACCGGCAGTGACTTTGGAAACTACGCCGCCTTTATCATCTGTAAACTCCAGTACCTGGCCATTTTCAGCCACAAAAATATTTTCTTTGGGCATTCCCATCTCTTGGGCTAACTTAGCATGTTTTACCAAGTGGCGGTATTCACCATGAACGGGAATAAAAAACTTAGGCCGAATGAGATTATGGAGCAGCTTTAACTCTTCCTGGCTAGGATGCCCGGAAACATGAATGCCGGAGCCTGCCTCGTACACTACTTCTGCGCCCTGACGCAAAAGAAAATCAATGGTTCGGGATACCATTTTCTCATTTCCAGGAATAGGAGTAGCGGAAATAATGATGGTGTCACCGGGAACAATATCAACCTTTTTATGATCCGACATGGCCATGCGAGTCAGAGCCGACATAGGCTCTCCCTGGCTGCCCGTCGTCATAATAACAATGCTTGACGTTGGATATTTATTTATATCGTCAATGTCAATAATGACCCCTTCCGGAACATTCAGATATCCCAACTCTAAAGCTATGTTAACTACATTAACCATACTGCGGCCTAGAACTGCGACTTTGCGGTTATACTTGCAAGCTGTGTCTATAGCCTGTTGGATTCGATGAACATTCGAAGAGAACGTAGCAATAATAATGCGTTCGCGAGCACTGCGAAAGGTATCATCAAAGGTTACCCCAACCATCTTTTCACTAGGGGTATGGCCGGGACGCTCCGCATTTGTACTATCTGCCAACAACACAAGCACACCTTGATCACCAAGTTCGGCAAACCGATGAAAATCAGTTACTTTTCCATCGACAGGAGTTTGGTCAAATTTAAAATCACCACTATGCACGACTGTGCCTAATGGGGTCTTAATTGAAACCGCTACCGAGTCGGCAATGCTATGGCTGACCCGGATAAAACCAATCTGAAATTCACCAATTCTTATCTGATCCCCAGATGCAACCGGATTAAGCGAAACGCTTCCTACGTTATTTTCTTTAAGCCGACCTTCGAGAATTCCAAGCGTTAAACGCGTCCCATAGACAGGTACATTTAACTGTTTTAATACATAAGGTAAAGCGCCTATGTGATCTTCATGTCCATGTGTAAGAACAATACCCTTTACAAGATCACGATTTTCCAGAAGATACGTAATGTCGGGAATAACTAAATCAATCCCCAGCATATCATCTTCAGGGAACATTAGACCGCAGTCAATGACAATAATCTCATCCTCATAACGGATTGCAGTCATATTCTTACCGATCTCACCCATGCCGCCCAGCGGAATTATTTGAAGTTTTCCAATTTTGGACAAAAAAATTTACACCTCCGAACCGGTATTTAACCGGATTAATTTCATGTATTTAGCCGCTCTTTAATTAAGTAAACCGCCGCTCCATCCACTTATCTTCATTATATCCTATTTCTTCCCGTCAAACAAGGGCATCCCCCATATTATGTGTAAAAATGTCCTAAGGCTTGCAAAAGACCTATCCCAAAGGATAGGTCTTTTGCAAGCTGTTGATTATTAAATTAGTTCTAACTCTCGCATTGCCGTTTTAATTACTTCTGTTTCTTTTTCACTCGGTGGCACCAGCGGCAATCTAAGCGGACCGGCCTTCAGCCCCAAAAGATTGACTGCCGTTTTTACCGGAATCGGATTAGTGGTAACAAACAAGCTCTTAAAGAGCGGCATTAACTTCTGGTGTATTTCCTGTGCCTTTACAATATTACCGGCTAAGAAGGCGGTTACCATTTCCTGCATATCTTTACCCACAAGGTGAGCGGCTACACTGATAATACCCACTCCCCCCAAGGATAGAATTGGCAAGGTCAGTGCGTCATCACCACTGTAGACACTCAACTTCGTATTACGAACAATTTCAGCTACTTGATCCATACTGCCACTCGCTTCTTTGACAGCAACGATGTTTTTTATCTCCGACAAGCGGATAATAGTTTCCGGCAATATATTGGCTCCGCAGCGCCCAGGAATATTATAAATAATAACCGGCAACTGGGTAGATTCGGCCACAGCCTTAAAATGCTGATAAAACCCTTGTTGCGGCGGTTTGTTGTAGTAGGGAGCAACCAGCATAGCCCCGTGTACCCCTAGTTTTTCCGCCTGCCTAGTATGATCAATTGAAGTTTTTGTATCATTTGAGCCGGTTCCGGCAACAATCACGGCCCGGTCACCCACTGCGTCAAGCACAGTAGCAAAAAGCTTCAATTCTTCTTCATGGGTCATTGTTGAAGATTCGCCTGTACTGCCGGCAACTACGATCCCGTCTGATCCGTTATCCACCAGATAGTTAGCTAGTTTTGCGGCGGCCTGGTAATTCACAGTGTAATCTTCATTAAACGGAGTAACCATGGCAGTTAGCACCCGTCCAAAGCTTTTCATAAAAACCCCTCCATAAGGCTCTAGGATATAAGAAATTTTTCGTGGAGAGCCTTAACGGCTGTTTCCACATCAGAAAGTTTAACAAGTACCGAAATCGTCGTGTGTGAGTCAACGGTTTGCATAATAGGGATATTATACATAGATAATGCCTCGGTTAAACTAGCCATTACTCCTGGCACTCCGCAAATACCGCCACCTACAATAGAAACTTTAGCACAATCATGATCTACTTGGGCATTATACCCCAGCGACTGCAATTTTTGAAGAGCTTTATCTGCCATTTCTTCCGCTAAGGTAAACATAACATGCCCTGGATGGACATTAATGAGATCTACACTTATCGACTCGTCGGCCATTGTTCTAAATATAACCGAACTCTCATTATGCGTTTTTGCGGCATCTAGAATAACTTTAATTTGCGCAATATTAGGTAAATGGGTAACTCCGGTGGCAACACGGTCATTAATGGCCTGCGCCTGTCCTTTATTCACAATTCTCGTGCCGGGAGCATCGGAAAACGTGGATTTTATAACTAAGGGTATATTCTTCTGCGCCGCAATTTCCACCGCTCGCGGATGTATGACTTTAGCTCCTTGGTAAGCTAGCTGCGCAACTTCCCCATAGCTTACCACATCCAATATTTTCGCATTTTTAACGATTCTCGGATCAGCTGTCATAATTCCCTCAACATCGGTATAAATTTCCACCATCTCCGCGTCAAGTGCCGCTCCTAAGAGAGAAGCAGATGTATCACTGCCGCCCCGCCCCAGTGTTGTAAACTCTCCATCCACCGTCATACCTTGAAAGCCACAAACTACCGGCACTTTCCCCCTGCTAAGCTGAGCGGTAATCTTGGACGGATCAACCTTAATTACCCGGGCATTCGTAAACCGATTATCCGTAACAATTCCGGCTTGCCCGCCTGTCATCATAACGGCGTCAATACCCTCCGCCTGTAAGCATCCGGCCATTAAAACCGCGGAAATCATTTCACCGCAATACATGATATGATCAAGCTCATGAGGGGCTATCGTCGCACAGGAATTTCGCGCCATCTCGATAAGGGTATCAGTAGCATAGCAATCCCCTTTACGTCCCATAGCAGATACCACCACAACCGGTGTAAAACCACTCTTAATCGCCTGTTTAATTTTTCTAATTACGCACGCTTTCGCTTCAGGCGATGCTACCGACGTACCTCCGAATTTCTGTACAATTATTCGCATGCAAGCCACCTCAAACTAGATTATGTTTAACCATATATTCGGCTATTTGCAGAGCATTCAGCGCTGCTCCTTTTCGAATTTGGTCACCAACCACCCATAAGTTCAAACCATGAGCCACCGATTTATCTTCACGAATGCGTCCCACAAATACTTCATCACGGTTTGAAGTGAAAAGCGGCATTGGATACACTTGTTCTGCCGGATTATCCTCAACAATTACACCAGGGAATGCAGCCATAAGTTTTTTGGCATCCGCCGCAGACAAAGGGCCTTCCAATTCCAAGTTGATGGACTCGGAATGACTGCGATAAACCGGTACCCTAACCGTTGTAACCGAAAGACCGATACTGGTATCCCTCATAATCTTGTGGGTTTCGTTAACCATTTTCATTTCTTCCTTAGTGTAATCGCCTTCTACAAACACGTCAATCTGCGGAATAAGATTAAACGCAATTTGATAATGTTTGGGCAGACTGGCACCGGGCAATATTTTAGCCTCTACAGGTTTGTTCTCGGCAATAGCTTTCACTTGATTGGTTAATTCGTCGATGGCTTCTTTCCCACCACCGGATACGGCCTGATAGGTTGACACAACCACCCGCTTAATTTTTACCGCGTCATGAATTGGTTTTAGTGCCATAACCATTATTATTGTAGAGCAGTTAGGATTAGCAATTACGCCTTTATGCTGTTTTATAGCTTCCGGATTAACTTCAGGGACTACAAGAGGCACCTCTGGGTCCATCCGAAAAGCGCTGGAATTATCAATAACTACAGCTCCATGTTCTACCGCGACAGGAGCGAAAGTTTTGCTGGCGGCGCCGCCGGCGAACAAAGCAAAGTCAACGCCTTTAAAGGAATCAGCGGTTGCTTCTTCCACCGTATAGGTTTTTCCCATAAATTCTATTTTTTTGCCAGCAGAGCGTTTCGAAGCTAAAAGCCTTAATTCATTATAAGGAAAGTTTCGTTCCTCGATAAGCTCTAAAAATTCCTGGCCTACTGCACCAGTCGCCCCTAAAATAGCAACGTTGTACTTTTTCATTTTATCTTCTCCTCTACTGCGTTAGTTATAAATAAATGCTCCAGTCCCTGAACCAGACCACGTAAAGATAGCACCCGCTTACAAGCTAATACAACACCCGGCATGAAGCATTCCCGTGAAATAGAATCATGGCGAATGGTCAACGTTTGGCCAACCCCGCCGAAGATAACTTCCTGATGGGCAACATAGCCCGGTAACCGAACACTATGCATTCTGATTCCGTTATAGTCCCCGCCTCTGGAACCAGTAAGTTTTTCTTCTTCATTCGGATGTCCTTGTTTCATTTCTCCCCGTTTAGCAGTAATTAGTTCGGCGGTCCTGAGTGCCGTACCGGATGGCGCATCTAATTTTTGATCATGGTGCAACTCTATAATCTCAACATGGGGCAAATACTTTGCCGCCTCAGCGGCAAATAGCATCATAAGGACGGCACCTACAGCAAAGTTAGGTGCAATAAGTGCGTTAACGTGATACTGCTCACAAAGTTCCTCTATTTCAGCTACATCTTTCGCCGACAAACCGGTCGTTCCTATGACAGGGCAAACCCCGCTTTTTATAGCAATTCTAACGTTAGGCATAACCGAATTAGGTGCCGTAAAATCGACCATAACCTGAGGCTTTGTTGTATCAATTACTGATTGAAGATCATTCCCGACAATGACACCAAGTTTTCCGGTTCCTATTAAGTCCCCGGCATCTGAAAAATCGGATTTGATATCCGCAGCCCCTACAAGCTCTAATTCCGGGTCATTTTGCACTGCTTTCAGTACTTCCCGACCCATTTTTCCATAGGCGCCACACACCATTACTCGGATCATACTTTCCCTCCCTCGAAATTCAAAAGCAGCCAGTGAGCATTATCTCACTGGCTGCCAAATCACGGCAGTATCCGTTAGGAAACAAGAAAAACAGCATTGTCTCTCTCGCCGTAAGAGATAGCGCTTCACCAAAATTACCTTTGGCGACAGTCTTACACCTATTTGATGCAAAACCAGCATAAAGGCTTGGCGGCACTTTACACTTCGGCGGTCAACCCTTTTCTCTCAGGTCATCGATGCCATTCTCCCTGAAAGTACTTTTGTTTACCGCACCTCTAGCTCTCTGCGTAGCTTGAAATTTATAATACGTCAATTGTACAATAGTTGCCATATTTATGTCAATGCTTTTTCTTGTTACTGCGGGAAAAACCTACCGTGCTCCCTGGATATCGGCGTCATGGCTTTCCACATCCGTCGCTCCGTTTTGCCGTAAAATTTGTGCCGCTTTATTTACATTCTGCGTACTGGTGCGAACGATAGTAACCGTACCGCCTTCGGCCACGCTTTGTTCATAACGTCGGCTCGCTTCCGCCGGTATACCCCAGTCGATAAGACCTCCGGTAACACCGCCAACAGCGGCACCGCTCAGCGCCGCGGCAATAGGTCCAGCGGCCAGAATAGGACCTACCCCCGGAATTGTCAAAGCACCCGCCCCTAAGATCAAGCCGCCTATACCGCCAATTGTTCCCCCGGTCAGAGCACCGTCAGTGATATCATCATTATATTCGCCAGACTTTCGATTGTCACCTTCGCCTTGCTTGCTGATAATGTTTATCTCTTCCGTCGAAAATCCTTGCTCCCGAAGTTGGTTTACTGCATTTTCGGCAATCGATGTCGATGCAAAAACACCAATGACATTTTTCACTCCGGTTGCTCCCGCTGAACTACCAGCGGCTGCACCTTTTGCGGCTGTGCCTTGTCCACAAGCTTTGTTTGACTGCATGGAAGAAGTCTTGTTATCCATAATATAATCCTCCTACTCGTAGAATTATGTAACAAAACTAGTTTTCCCCATGCAGTTCTCATTATGCACCGGCTACTCTTCCTCCATATAATCACTCAAAACAACATGCATCCGTTCATAGGAATGATTCAAATCGACAATAATCACTTCATCACCAATACGTCGGATAGCCTGCCAAGGAATTGTGTTAGACCGACCATCTCCCCCAAAAAGGGAAAACCAACTCCTTCTAGGAACGAGCAGAGCATTAATTCGTCCCGAGTAACTATCAAAAACAAGGTCGCATTCGTCAATAAACCCCAGACGCACTCCATCCCCCAAATTAATCACTTCTTTTCCTTTTAAATCGCTAAGTCGCAATTATAATCACCTACCTGTCACTTTTTTCCCAACTATCGTCAGAAGCGGCTGAACAATTGCAAGAGTTATTGACCCCAAAGCTAAAGGATCAACAGAAACTTCATACAAACTTACCTTCTCCGGTAATTCCAATTTAAGAAAAGAGGTTAATGCGATGATCGCAAGATAAATCCCTCCAGAAGTCGCGACAAGTTCTTGTACTGCCATAGCTAGAGGCGTCAACCTTGGTTGAATGAGTTCATCGCTCTTTGCCCGATAAATACGCATTCTCAGCCATATCGACGCGCAAATCGCCGCCACGAGTATACCCCCCAGCCCGTACAACATACCAAATCACCTCCGCCGTTTCTTATAAAATGGATATGTTATAACAACAACCATTATGTTTACTTTTTGAAGTATGATTAATTGTTTACATAAAAAGCACTCCCAGCCACTGAATTATACATAATTCCCGTGATTGGAAGTGCTTTTTATATACAACTGTTTTCCTTTTGTTATTTTCCCGTGCTTCCCATACCGCCCATCCGGGTACTTTGCCCGTTGCAATCATCATGGTCTGCCGTAAAATACTTATTGAAAATTCCTTGCGCAATCCGTTCTCCCTTACGCACAGTTACTCCGTCGCTGCCGTGGTTGTATATAGCAATCATAATATGCCCCTCATTTCCAGGGTTATTGTAATAGTCTGCATCAATGATGCCTTGCCCGTTAATCAAACTCAAGCTATTGTTAATCGACAGTCCTGAACGCATAAAAATGCCTAGATATTCGTCCTGCGGCATATAGGCTTTCACCCCTGTGGCAACTATGGTTACACGGCCCGGCTGAAGAGAGACATCCTCCGCAGCCATTATATCATAACCGGCGCTAAACGAAGTCTTTCGTTCTGGCAGCGTTATACCTGCCTGTTGATATTTTGTAACAACTTCAAATCCACGGCTTTTTATATTACTACGCATTGTCATTATTAACTCCCTATACTTCAAAAACTTGCGGCAAGTCACTTGTTTGAATCGCGCCAAGCGCTGTGAAACAAAAACTGTTTTCAGTAAACATTTGTTCCAACATACATACAGCATCCGATAATGTTACCTTCTCAATGGAAGCAACAATTTCATCCAAAGTCGTATACTTTCCTAATGTTATCTCCAGTTTCCCCAGCCGCGACATGCGGCTGCTGGAACTCTCGAGCCCTAAAAGCAAACTACCCTTTAACTGTTCTTTAGTTTTTCTAAGTTCGCTTTCACGCATACCGCCACTTTTTAATTCTTTCACATTATCCAGAATTAATTCTACCACCTGACTGACATTTGCCGGACGAGTGCCCGCATAGACTGTAAACAACCCACTGTCGCTATAGTTTGTAGTATAGGAGTAAATCGAATAGGCGAGCCCCCGTTCCTCACGGATGGATTGGAACAATCGCGAACTAATACCGCCCCCTAATATATTATTTAGGATGTGCAACACATAGATATCAGGAGAATCATAGGCCACACTTTGCGTTCCCAGGCAAATATGAACCTGCTCGGTTTCCTTTGGACGTATAATACGAACAGGTTTAAGTTGCGGCACAGTTACAGCCGGCTTCTTTTTTTGCCCCTTCATATTCCCAAAAAACCGGTTGGCCAAATTCTCCAACTGCTCATGAGTAATATTACCGGCAGCCGCAATTACCACATTATCCGGAGTATAAAAATTACGATAATATTCTAAAACTAATTCCCTGTCAAATTTTGCAATAGATTCTGCCGTACCAAGTATATTTCGACCAAGAGGATGATCCGGCCACACATGATTTAAAAATATATCATGCACCAGTTCATCCGGTGAATCTTCATACATATTGAATTCCTCAAGGACCACTTCCCGCTCACGATTTATGTCTCCCGTATCAAACTTTGAGGCTAACAACATGTCACTTAATATATCCATCGCCAAATCTACATAGGAATCCAACACTTTAATATAGTAACAGGTATATTCTTTGGCCGTAAAGGCATTAAGCTGTCCCCCCACTGCGTCAACCGTTTCGGCGATATCTTTTGCGGTACGTTTTTCCGTCCCTTTAAACATTAAATGTTCTAGAAAGTGGGAAATACCATGATTATATTCCTCCTCACTCCGAGATCCGGTACCCACCCAAACCCCGACTGTAGCGGACTTAACATACGGTATAGCTTCCGTAACCACTCTAATGCCATTTGCTAATGTCGATTTATGATACATAGAATACTCCTTTTTTCTAAAGTTCGTATTTAAATTCTGGAGGTAACGCCGAAATCCTTCTCCCCATTGGTATATATTACAACAAACTCTCCACTTGGCTGCTGACACTAGCAATAGTTCGACACTGAAATAGAGGCTGTCCCAATGGAAGTAGGACAGCCTCTATAATTATTGATTCTGATAATACTGGCAAATACCCTGGAAGATACCCGAGGCTATCTTTTCGCGATACTCATTAGAAGTCAGACGAGCTGCTTCCTCCGCATTTGAAACGAATCCCATTTCCACCAGAATACTCGGAACATAGTTTTTCCGCAATACATAGAAGTTCGCCGGTGAAGTTCCTTTATCAATCGCCCCTGTAGTAGTAATCAATGAACTTTCCACTGACTCAGCCAAGGTTGAAGAAGCTCCCTGTGCATAAAAAGTCATAGCACCGGCAACCGCCTCATTAGAATTCTCATTGGAATGAACGCTAACAAACATATCAGCATTATTAGCTCCCACAAGATCTACCCTAGCCTGTAATTCTTCTGATAAAGATTTCCCCTCTGGCGCAACCGTTCTATCAGTATCGCGGGTCATAACCACTTTAGCCCCGGCTTGTTCTAACTTATCACGCAGTTTTAAACCAACAGCAAGATTATTATCCGACTCGCGCGTATTATGGGCAACCGCACCGGGATTACTGCCGCCATGACCGGGATCAACAACAATAACCTTACCTACCAAACTTTTGTTTACCGCCGCTTGCTCCACCTTCGTAATGGTAACAGGCTTATTTATAGAACTAGCTGGCGCGGATTTACCGTCAAAAATATTTAAGATAGGTCCCAGAAGCTTTTTAAAAACCAAATCGTACAGTACATTCAATATTCCCCCGCCTTGCTGGGTTGTGGGTGCCGTTAGCGTACTTAATATATTTGACGGCGATGCGGCATACCCCGTTTGAATCGGCGCTATCATTCCGAATACCAAGGTAAGCAACAAAAAATAGAGAATCACATTTTCTTTACGCACCTTAACCTCCTTGACGACTACAATATACTCTTCTTAGCGTCGACCTAGCTTTTCTTTGAAGACCTGCCAATAACCGGGATCTTCTTCTCCCAATTTCCACAAAGCCACTCCGGCTATATCATACTGGTTCACTAGGTCAAGCTTATATTTTAAGCTTTCCTTATTCTCATACCAAACGGTATGAGTGACACCATCAGCTCCTTCATAGGTAAACCATGGTGTCTTTGACGGCTCGTCCCATTGAACGTCTGCACGAAACTGCTTGACAAGATTCATAATCGGGCCGTATTCCAGGCTTTCCACACCCTTCGATGACCAATCATACCCATACCCGGCAATACCCAAGTACAGTTTATTTTTAGGAATATACTTTAAGGCGTACTTCAGGTTCTCCTCCACCCACTTTGCATCGGCAATCGGTCCGGCACCACTCCAAACGGCGTGATTATCATAGGTCATAATTACAATCTTATCAACGCATTTTGCCAGTTTGGCATAATCATAGGCTATGGAGACATCGTCATTCTCCGCCGTCTTAGGAAACACATCTATCGACACCGTATAACCCTGCGGGGCAAGGCGGGCCGACAGCTCCTGCATAAAGATAGTCAAATTATCCTTATCCTCTGGCGGCACCAACTCAAAATCAATATTTACACCGTTAAGCTTATATTTCTTGAGATAGATTTCCAGGTTATCAATGGCATTTCCCCGTGCCGACGAATCAGATAAAAGCGCATGAACGGGTGAACCAGAGCCCTTTTCCGTGGCATTATTGACCAATAAATACGTTTTTATATTGTGTTTTATGGCAGCTTGTACTACTTTCACATGGTCATTGCCACCACGGTCAGATAAACTACCATCCGCTTTAAGTGTCGCCCAATACGGGATAACAGTTTTTAAGGTATCCGTATTTTTCATCATTACATTATACGACGCTGTGTCGGTATCCCACCACTCGGCATAAAAACCCATAACTTCTTTTCCTGAGGAACTTCCTCCACTTTCCGGCAGAGAAAATCCACCGCCGAGAGCACCACTTCCAACCTTATTGAGTACATTTCCTACAAATAGGCCAATCAGTACATCCCATAGCCCAATTCCTGAACTCTTCGATCCTGTCAAACTGCTAAAAATACTATTCAGGGAAGCGGCGTTTACCGTTGTCATCGGTAATAACCCCGTTGTCAATACAGCTATCATAACGACTATACTGATAAAACTACGGTATTTAGTCATAGCTCCCCCTATTCCACTAACTCTTTTTTAGCATTGCAAACAGCAAGTAGTTTACTTGCATTGTTTTATGTAAACATACTAACATAAAAGCAACGCCCCATCAATAACAAATTCAGGTAGCCGCTTGTACCGACCAGCTTTATGGTCAAGCGGCTACCTGTTGTGACTAGAGTTCGCTACAAAAAAAGGTCCAGTGCCCAAAATTTACTGCATTTTGAGTACTGGACCTTCTCTCATTACTCTATTACCATAGAAACCGAGCCAACAGCAAAACCCTTGGCTTGAAGCTCCCGGATAATGGTTGGCAGCGCTTTAACTGTCGGGGCTGTAGGATGCATAAGAATAATGGCTCCATTATGAATTTTACTCATTACCCGGCTGACGATAACTACATCCGAAGGCTTCTTCCAATCAATCGTGTCAATACTCCACATAATAGTGGTATACCCCAGCTCCTTTGCTGCGCTTAGAACAACATCGTTAAACTCTCCGTACGGAGGAGCGTACAAAACGGTTTTTATGCCGGTCAGATCCTTTATTAAATCCTCCGCTTTACTAATTTGTTCTTTATTCATATCTTTACCTATGGCATTAGGATGAGGATGACTATAAGTATGATTTCCTAATTCATGACCATCTTCAACAATTTTTTTTAACAGCTCAGGGTGCTGTTTCGCCCAACTTCCCCCAATGAAAAAGGTAATTTTAATATTATTTTTCTTGAAAATATCAAGCATTTCAGGAAGGTATTCTTCTCCCCAAAACACATTACAGGCGAAAGCTACCTGGGCTTTAGCTTCATTTCCCTTATAAATGGGAGGAAATACATCCGTCTTTGTATGTACCAATAAAAGCGGTACAAATACAAGTAAACAAAAGAAACACAAGGTAAATCCCCAATACCAATTGGGTACACGTCTGGTGTAAATCACTTTCATACCGGCCTATTCACTCCCCGCCACGTGTTTGCCTTTTATAATCTATTACAAGGGCGGGGGTTTCATGAATGTTATTACAAAAAGGGCTTCTTGTCCGCTAAACAAAAGCATCCCCATAAACCCATCTTTAGGGTATATAGGGATATGCTCTAAATGCTCGATTTGGTCAACCGCCTTAGCTATTTGGTTTCTCTTCCTGCTCGGGTTTGAGTAATTCTTTGTGAGATAGATTAATACGACCCTGGCGATCAATTTCGGTAACTTTTACCGTAATATCATCACCTACAGCGACAACATCTTCCACTTTCGCTACCCGTTGCAGCGCCAGCTGAGAAATATGCACTAAACCTTCTTTTCCGGGAAGAATTTCAACAAACGCGCCAAAATTCATTAGGCGTGTTACTTTACCGGAATAGATACCGCCCACTTCAACTTCTTTTACCAGGTTTTCAATAATTTTGACCGCTTTCTTTCCGGCTTCGACGTCGACGGCAGCAATGAACACCTTGCCATCATCTTCAATATCAATAGTAACGCCGGTTTCTTCGATAATCTTTTTAATTATTTTCCCACCTGGCCCAATGACATCGCGAATTTTGTCAGGATCAATTTCCATGGTAATAATTCGTGGTGCATATGGGGAAAGTTCCGGACGATGTACCTGCAGTGTTTCCAGCATAATTCCCATTATGTGCGTGCGTCCACGCTTAGCCTGTTCCAACGCAGTGGTCAATATTGCTTTATTTATACCGGCGATTTTGATATCCATTTGTATCGCCGTAACACCTTTTTGGGTTCCGGCTACTTTAAAGTCCATATCTCCAAGAGCATCTTCCAAACCTTGAATATCTGTAAGGATAGTGAAATTCTCTCCATCTTTAACCAAACCCATGGCTACACCGGCAACAGGAGCCTTAATTGGTACCCCTGCATCCATGAGCGACAAGGTACTGCCGCATACGCTGGCCATAGAGGAAGAACCATTCGATTCGAGAATTTCAGATACCAAACGGATAGTATAAGGAAAGTCTTTTTCCGATGGTATAACAGGTACCAGCGCTCTTTCCGCTAAAGCGCCATGCCCGTAGTCACGACGGCTTGGACCTCGCGAAGACCGAGTTTCACCAACGCTATAGGAAGGAAAGTTATAGTGATGCAGGTAACGTTTGGATTCCTCTACACCAAGGCCGTCCAATATTTGCTCGTCACCGATAGCCCCCAAAGTGGTTACTGTGAGCGCCTGAGTCTGTCCTCTCGTAAATAAAGCAGAGCCATGTGTACGCGCCAGCAAACCTACTTCGCAGGTTACAGGACGTACTTCTTCGATTTTACGACCATCGGGACGAATCTTATCCACAGTTATCATTTTGCGGACAATTTCCTTTAATACCTTCTGAATTACATATGCTATTTCTTTGGCATTATCAGGATATATTTCGGCAAAATGAGCTAAAGTCTCGGTTTTGACCAATTTGGTTTGTTCTTCCCGTGTCTGCTTATCCGAATTGGCCACTGCTGTTTTTAATTTTTCGGTGGCAAATTCACGAACAGCAGTGCTAATGTCCTCCGGTATTTCATATAACTTAATCGCCCGTTTGGGTTTTCCGGTTTGCGCAACCAAATCTTCCTGGAAAGAAACAATGGTTTTAATAACTTCATGTCCAAACATGATAGCTTCCAATATATTGTCTTCCGAGAGTTCCCGAGCCCCGGCTTCTACCATAAGGACAGCATCTTTGGTTCCGGCTACCACTAAATTAAGTTCACTGCGTTCCTGTTGCTCTACGGTAGGATTAATAATAAACTGTCCATCAATTTGGCCCACCCTAACTCCGGCGATAGGACCTTGAAACGGAATATCCGAAACAGATAGTGCGCAAGAAGCCCCAATCATGGCAGGAATATCCGGCGGATTATTTTGATCAACTGATAAAACGGTGGCTACGACATGGACATCATTACGAAACCCTTCAGCAAACAGTGGCCGAATGGGTCTGTCAATAAGCCGACCAGCCAAAATCGCTGCCTCACTGGGCCGGCCTTCCCGTTTAATAAAGCCCCCTGGAATTTTGCCGACGGAATATAATTTTTCTTCATAATCAACTGTTAACGGGAAAAAATCGATTCCCTCACGCGGTTCCGCCGAAGCAGTTGCGGTAACCAGAACAGCCGTATCACCATACCGTACAAGTACTGCGCCGCTAGCCTGCTTTGCCATCTTACCGGTTTCAATGATTAATGACCGTCCACCTAGCTGCATTTGAAAACTCTGCATATTCGGTTTTCCTCCTCTTAAACCCCTGTTCGTTATAAATAGTTCTTCGACATTTTTTTTAGTATACCCTTTTTTGGCAATTCATATCCTGCCTCAACAACAAAAAAGCGGGCAGGCCCGCTTTTCCTATTTTCTTAAGTTGAGTTTTTCGAGAATGATGCGGTAGCGGTCAATATTGTTATCCCGCAGGTAATTCAAGAGGCCTCGACGTTGGCCTACCATCTTTAACAGACCACGGCGTGAGTGATGATCCTTTTTATGTTCTTTCAGGTGCTCGGTTAAGTATAAAATGCGCTCTGTTAACATGGCAATTTGTACCTCGGGTGATCCGGTATCGCTCTCATGGACGCGATATTTCTCAATAATTTCCTGTTTTTTCTCTTGTGTCAACATAATATTACCTCCATTATTCGTATCCCCTAAGCCAAGACAACCGTTGGAGAAGCGGCTATCCTCGCTATGGTTCAATGCGTTTGCTCAAGCTTAGCCGATTATCGTAACTTAGTGTTTGAGCATACTCATTGTATCATAAAGGCTATGAACTGTAAACCTTGTCCTCATTTAAATATTGCTTTGCAGTCTCAACATCGTGGAACATTTGAGTTTTTAGTTCGTCAACTTCCCTAAATTTAATTTCCCCTCGAAGTTTGGTTACAAATTCGATCGCTAACAGTTGCCCGTATAACACCTCAGAAAAATGTATTATATGCACTTCTATACGGTGAGATACCCCTTGAAAAGTAGGATTGTTACCCACATTAGCTACCGCCGGATACTTTTTACCGTTTACTTCGGCCCACACAGCATATACTCCGTCATCCGGTATGACTAACCCTTTTTCAAAGTTTAAGTTCGCCGTTGGAATACCGAGTGTCCGGCCTCGCTTATCGCCGTCAACTACCGGACCGGCGATAAGATGATATCGGCCTAAAAGCTGCGCGGCAAGCTCCATTTTTCCGCTTTGTATATACTGACGTATGGTAGTACTGCTAACAAGAGTGTCTCCTACGTATACCGGCGAGTGGACAATCACCTGAAATCCATTGGCTAGCCCCGCCCTCTTTAAAAGCTTTGGCGTTCCGCCCCCTTTGTATCCATAGCTATAATTCGGACCTACCACTAAACAGGCGGGGTTAAGGTCCTGGCAGAGCAATCGGACAAAATCATCCGGCGACATTTCTAAGAATTCTGTCGTGACAGGTACTCTTAAAAGTATATCTACGCCTAGTTCTTCAATTAAAGCAGCTTGACGCTGAGACGAATCAATTTGGGGCGGGCAACGACTAGGATCGATCAAAGACAACGGATGTTGCTGAAAAGTAAAAACCACACTTAACGCATTGATTTCCTTTGCTATTTCAACAGCTTGTCTGATTATCTTTTTGTGACCGACATGAATACCGTCAAATGTGCCGAGGGCAATAACGGATTTTTTAGTATTTAACACTAGCTCGCTCAACTGATTACATATTATCATACTAATCCCCTGCACTCCCACCATTTCATTATTTCAGGCCAGCACTTTGGCCGGAGCCAGCCCTAAGTCACCGGATTTTCTCTGTCCGATGCCTATGAAACGGCCTTCTTGATCATATACTCTGTACACGGTTTCCTGCAGTTGAGTTTCGAAATCAACGGAACGTCCATTTTTGAACGCTTTGCTTGCATCCTCTTTAAGTACCGCCAACGGCAGATGTTTAATTGCATGCTCCATCGGCAAAAGCGCCGCCTGTGCTTCTGCTGCTATCTCTTCTAGCGTTTTGGCATCTTTTAAGTGAAAAGAACCTACCCTTGTCCGAACTAAAAAACTCATTACCGCTGGACAGCCCACTTGTTCTCCAATATCCATGCAAAGCGTGCGAATATAAGTTCCTTTAGAACATTCTACAGAAAAAAGTGCCTTGTTCTCAACAAAACGTAATAGCGCCATTTTATGAATCATAATATGGCGCGGCTGGCGATCAATAATAATCCCTTGCCGCGCCAATTCATACAGTTTTTTTCCGCCAATCTTTATTGCCGAGTACATCGGCGGCACCTGAGTAACTGGCCCAGTGAAACTTCTCAGCACCACTTCCAGCTGATTCTGAGAGGGGAGAGCTACATCTTTTGCTTCTTGAATCACCCTACCGGTGTCATCACCGCTGTCGGTAGCATAGCCAAAAGTAATCTCTGCCTGGTAGGCCTTATTCGCATCTTGCGTATACTCGATAAGCCGAGTTGCAACTCCCAAAAAGACGGGCAATACACCGGCCGCAGCGGGGTCTAAAGTCCCCGCGTGCCCCACTTTCTTAAGTCCGTAAGATTTTCGGATAAACGACACCACATCATGGGAAGTCATTCCCGGAGGTTTTAGTACATTTACTATTCCTGAAATCATACCGATAACTCCGTCAATATTTTTCCGGCAGCTTCTAATATTTTTTTCTTTGCTTGATCAAATTCGCCCTCGACGGTGCAGCCAGCGGCCCGCATATGCCCTCCTCCGCCGAACGCAAGCGCCAGGCGACTGACATCGGCATTACGGGAACGTAAACTTACACGGGTAGTATTGGATGCGACTTTTTTAAACATAATGGCAATTTCCACTCCGCTAATATTACGCGGATAATTAATTAACCCCTCCGTGCTTTCCCCGCCTTCTTGCAGCATCTCCGGCTCAACAGTAATGGAAGCTACCTTACCATTGCTTTGTATGTCCAGCGTTTTTAGCACCTCGAGCATAGTAGTAATACTCGATAAAGGTTTAGTATCTAGATACTCACTAATCAGATTGGGTGTAACACCGCATTCTACGAGATCAGCTGCAAAACGAAGCGTTGTCGCCGTAGTATTAGCATACCGGAAAAAACCGCTATCGGTCACAATAGCCGTATAAAGGTTAACGGCTGAAGACAAAGTTACTTTGCCTCCCATTAACCGGATAAGGCGAAGAATAATTTCCCCTGTCGCCGCAGCCGCACTGTCTACATACCAGTAGTCAGCAAACTTTGTATTTGAAATGTGATGGTCTAAGTTAATAACTTTAGCGCGAACTGTTTCACTTACGCCAGTAATTCGTTCCCTATCACTGGCGTCAACTACTACCAGGAAATCTGCCTCAATAACTTCGCTAGGGCGCCTGACTTTGTCTACTCCGGGTAAAAAACTATATACCGCAGGTATTTCATCATCTAGGAGTACTTCAACTTCTTTTCCTAATCCGGTTAACAGATCATAACAGGCCAGCATTGATCCAAGGCAATCTCCATCAGGATGAATGTGCCCGGTAATAACCACCCGATGCGCTTCACGCAAGAGCTTCCCGACAGTTTCCAGCGAACATTCCATACTATCGTCCGGCCTCTTCTTCTTTTATTTTCGTAAGCAGCTTCTGAATATGATCGCTGTACTCGAGACTTTCGTCCAATTGCAGCGATAATTCAGGAGTAAACCGCAAATTAATTCTTTTGCCGATTTCACTACGGAAAAAGCCGACAGCTCTTTGCAGCACCTGCCAAGTTGCTGTCTTTTGTTCCTCATTCCCCATAAGACTAATATATGCTTTTGCCGATCTAAGATCACCGGTTACTTCCACCTTCGTCACTGTGACAAAACCAACCCGGGGATCTTTTAAATCCGTTAAAATAATTTTACTTAGTTCCTGTTTAATGAACTCCTGGACTTTTTCCGTTCGCAGTTGTCCCATATCTATCCCTCGCTTTACCTAACTAGCCGGTTTGACAAGTTCCATGGTAAAGGCCTCGATAATATCGCTTTCCTTTACATCGCGATATTTTTCGATAGAAATACCACATTCATAGCCAGCCGCCACTTCTTTTACATCATCCTTAAACCGGCGCAATGATTCAATTTTTCCTTCATGCACAACAATACCGTTACGGATAATTCTGACTTGGGCCGAGTTGGTTATTTTACCTTCCAATACGTAAGATCCAGCAATAACACCCTTAGGAATGCTGATCACCTGTCGAACTTCGACTCGTCCAAGAGTAACTTCTTTATACTCCGGAGCCAGCATACCAGTCATGGCTGCTTCGACATCGTTGATGGCATCATAAATTACCCGGTAAAGACGAACATCTATTTTTTCATTATCCGCTGACTTACGGGCATTCGCATCAGGCCGAACATTAAATCCGATAACAAGCGCGTTTGATGCAGAAGCCAGCATAACATCGGATTCGTTGATGGCTCCGACCCCAGAATGAACAATGTTTACCCGTACTTCCTTATTTTTCAGGTTCTGGAGCGATTGGCGCAAAGCTTCTATCGAGCCTTGAACGTCAGCCTTTACCACAATATTTAAGTCTTTTATATTGCCGTCTTGAATTTGTTTGAACAAATCATCCAGAGTTACCTTCTGATTCTGTCCCAGTTCATCCGAACGTTTTTTTGTTTGGCGTTTCTCAGCAACCATTCTCGCGATTCTTTCATCAACCACATTGAGAATATCCCCTGCTTGCGGAACGTCGGACAACCCTAATACTTCCACCGGTGTTGATGGCAAAGCTCTTTTTACCTTTTCCCCTCGATCGTTTACCATCGCCCGTACTTTTCCGTATGCCGTCCCTGCAATAATGGAATCTCCAATATGAAGGGTTCCTTTTTGCACCAGCACGGTTGCAACCGGGCCACGCCCTTTATCAAGCTGGGCTTCAATAATTGTGCCTTGAGCAGCCCTATCCGGATTAGCCTTTAATTCCCGCATTTCTGCTACCAATAGAATCATTTCCAGCAGATCAGGAATCCCCTCTTTGGAGTGGGCCGAAACCGGTACCATAATAGTGTCGCCACCCCAATCTTCCGGAATCAGAGCATATTCCGCTAATTGCTGTTTCACCCGGTCAGGATTGGCCCCCTCCCGATCTATTTTATTAATTGCCACAATAATCGGCACATTGGCTGATTTTGCATGGTTAATTGCTTCAATTGTCTGAGGCATAACGCCATCGTCCGCTGCTACAACCAAGATCGCAATGTCAGTGACTTGCGCGCCCCGGGCCCGCATTGCGGTAAAAGCTTCATGGCCGGGAGTATCAAGAAATACGATTTTCTTTCCTTGGCAATTCACCTGATAAGCGCCAATATGCTGGGTAATTCCGCCAGCTTCTGAAGCAGTAATATGCGTTTGGCGGATAGAATCTAAAAGGGAAGTCTTCCCATGGTCAACATGCCCCATGATCGTAACCACTGGCGAACGAGGCACTAAGGTTGCTTCATCCTCTTCAATTTCCGTAATTAAAGTAGGATCAATCTCCGGCGGCAATTCTTCCACAGTTACGCCAAACTCACCCGCTAAAATGGTAGCCGTCTCTAAATCAATTTCCTGATTGATTGTTGCCATAATACCAAGAGACATGAGTTTTTTTATAACTTCACTGACTTCCCGGGACATCTTATGGGCTAAATTTTTAACCGTAATAATTTCTCCCAGTTTTACGCTCTTTGGACGCACCGGTTCCTGTTTTACCGGAGCGGCCGCTTGCGTTGCCGGTCTACGGTTTTGTCCGTTGCGTTTTCCAAAAGCCTGTTCCCGATCAGAATTCGGCCTTCCTCCATCGCGCCGGTTCTGGAATTGCGAACCGCCACTACGCTGTCCCGGCTTTTGATCACGATTTACGGCAGGTCTCTGTCCTTGACCGCCGCTCTGTTGTCCCGGCTGATTATTAAAGCGCGGCTGTCCGCCTTGTTGCCCCTGCTGGTTATTAAAGCGCGGCTGTCCACCCTGTTGTCCCTGCTGATTATTAAAGCGCGGCTGTCCGCCCTGTTGTCCCTGCTGATTATTAAAGCGCGGCTGTCCGCCCTGTTGTCCCTGCTGGTTATTAAAGCGCGGCTGTCCGCCCTGTTGTCCCTGCTGATTATTAAAGCGCGGCTGTCCGCCCTGTTGTCCCTGCTGATTATTAAAGCGCGGCTGTCCGCCCTGTTGTCCCTGCTGGTTATTAAAGC